>Ga0209317_1001022_pt1 | contig 27631 bp, 23 predicted proteins | sample RifGroB2_FD_183994 | JGI IMG/M metagenome (GOLD analysis project Ga0209317, IMG submission 183994) | Soil microbial communities from Rifle, Colorado, USA - Groundwater B2 (SPAdes) (version 2) | ecosystem: Environmental > Terrestrial > Soil > Unclassified | place: Rifle, Colorado | collected...
ACATTCCATTGCTGGCCCGCCACTTTCTCCAGGATTATTCGGAGAAGTACAAGAAGATGTCGCTCAAGGAGATCTCCCCCGAGGCGGAGGAGCTGCTGGTCGCCTATCGTTGGCCGGGAAACATCCGGGAGCTCCGGAACGTCATCGAGCGGATCGTCGTCCTGGAAAACGACGAGATCGTCCGGCCGGAGCACTTGCCCGCGGAAATCCTGCACCTCAAGGAGCGGGCCGCGGCGAAGCCGGGCCCAGGGCTGACGATCCCCGACACGGGGCTGTCGCTGGAGGAGGTGGAGAAGAACCTGATCGTCCAGGCGTTGGAGAAGGCCGGGCAGAACAAGACGCAGGCCGCGAAGCTCCTGGGGATCACCTACGACTCCCTGCGGTACCAGGCGAAGAAGTTCGGGCTGGAGTAGTTCAGTTTACGAATTTCAGACCGGCCACGACGCCATCCTGCACCGGATCGACCCACACGACCTCGGCGCACGATTCGGGGGGGGCGAAGCTCCGGTAGATATCGTTTTCCGAGACGGTCCGGGCGCGGATATGCTGCCCGACCCGCAGAGGATATTCCGTGCGAAGCCTGAATCCCCCGGGACCGAATTCCGCCATCAGGCCGCCCAGATTGTGAAGGTCGTACTGGGCTTCCTCCGGCGCGGGTTCCACGATCGAGATGCGAAGCGGCGTGCGGCAGATGTGCCGCGGGTGTTTCCTCTTATGCCCGTGTGCTCCCAGGGTGCTTTTCAGAATGCCGTGGATTTCCGAGAGATCGAGCGGCTTTTCGAGGAATTGCAGCGTTCCCTCCGCGAACGCGCGCTGCCGGTTCGGCTCACTGGCATCGGCGCTCATGATGACGACCTTTGTCATCGGCGAAATCTCGCGGACCTCCCGGAGGAGGTCGAGGCCGTTCGTGTCCGGCAGGTGGATGTCGAGGAAGACGATGTCGTACGGCAGTTTTTGGAGCTCCGCGAGCGCGTCCGTGCCGTTTTCAACAACGCGCGTGGAGAATTTGAGGGACGTGAATTCTTTCTCCAAGGCCCAGCAGGTCAACTTGTCGTCGTCGACGACAAGGATTTTCTTAAGAGGTTCGGGGTGCACGTTCGTAATGGAAGCAAATTAAATACCATTTTATGACCGAGTGGTAATTGGAGGAATTTCCTTTGTTGTCAGTATCTTGTATGAATTATGTTGTATTGATAGTTTTTCCTGGATTTGGAATTTGAGGCAATTCCCCAACGGAGGTGGGCAAATTCCCATGTCCGGGCGTCAATCCTTCGCGTGGCACTTGTTGCAGAGCGACCTCTGGTAGGTGGCGAACCGGGTCGCAGGCCTTTCGTAATACGCCCTCAGAGTCTCGGCGCGTGTGCGCCCCTGGGAGATCCGCGACGGGACGTCGATTTCCTCGATGCCCGGATAATTCCCGTTGAACAGCAGGAACTCGGTATTCAGATTCCAGCGCGCCGCGGAATCCCACCCCGAGGCGTGGGCGCGGTGGCAGGAAAGGCACATCACGTTCGAGGAGGCGCCGGGTCCCGCCGTTTGCCCGCCCGTGGTCGCCGTCCCCTTCAGCAGGGTGTAGTCCGCCGTGCCCACCTCGAAGGGAACCATCGAGTTGTACGATGTGGAGGAGTTCCCGGTCAGGTTCCCGGACGCGACGTACGAATTGTAATTGGCGGCGACGGCCGAGCTGAATTTGATGTCGTTTCCGGCGGGGTGCGCATTCCCCCCCCCGGCTCCCCCGAGTTGTGCGGGATGGCAGTTGGCGCACCATTCGGACATCCCTTTTCCGTACGTCACCCGCGTGTCGCCGCGGTCTTCCGGCAGGTTGTAATTTTCCGGTGACACCGCGGCGGGCGGGTCCGCGGTGAAGGGCGCCCCATCAAACAGGGAAGATACGTACCCTTTCCCCCCGAGAAGACGGTAAACCCCCACGGCCCGGTCCCCCGACGGGTCCGGGCTGGTGCTGTACGACCCCGATGCCTGGATCGGGATTCCGGTTTTCCCGATGGACCCGTCCGCAAGCCGCCGGTACTTGCCGTGCGGGTCGTGGCAGCTGATGCAGGAGAGGCGGGCGGCGGGGAACGACCCGCCGGGAGCCGTGATGCGCCCGGTGTCCGCAGCGAACCGGTAGTCGATGGCGACGATGTTGTGCCCGTGCCGTTCGCCGGGGCTGCTCCCGCCGCCCTCCCCGCCTCCCGTTCCCCACCGGAAGCTCTTCTTCACCCATCCGAAGTCCCCTCCCGGAGAAAGCTGTGCCGGGGGAACCCCCGGGGGCATGTCCTCGTCCGCGGTGGCGACCAGGTAAGAGCTGGGGCGTTTCTCCCCGGAGGCAAGGTGGCATTTCAGGCAAGTGGACCCCGGGTCCGAAGCCGTCAAGGAGATCGAATTGTCATCGCCCGTCCCTGCGCTCCCTCCATCCGGACGATGGATGGAGTGACAGCCGATGCAGTCGCCAACCCCCCCCGAGTGAAAGGCCTCCGCCGGGTCGTAATAGGGTGCGGCAACCAGAAAGAGAGTAGCCAGGAGGGGGATAATCTGCCGGACCCACGGATTCCTTGCCATCGATCGTCTCCAGGGCGGTGAAATCCGCGCTCAAGAGAAGTATCGGCCGGATGCGGGAGAAACTTCATGGGCCTGGAGCAGGGAATTCCCCGTAGTCGGTGAAATCCCCATCTCCCGCAGGGGTTATTCCCGGGTCGAATCGTCCATGCATCTTCTTGTCCGCGCAACCTGTTGTTTTTAGGCTGCATTAATTTGTTTCCGCATTGGCATATCGCTTGCTGTCTAATGTCTCGCCATGAGATTCCAAAGAGCGAAATACCTGGTAATTGCCTTGGCGGCATCCCTGTTCCTGGCCCCGTTCCCGGCCCAGGCGAGCGCCGGGGTGAAATCGACTTTCCTGTACAGTCTTGCGAATTTTCACGGCAAATTGCCTTACAACGAGGTGCGGGTCCGCGTGGACCGGGCACGGGATGAAGTTTACGTCGTGGAGAGGGGCATCGTCCGGGTCTTCAACGAAAGCGGGATGGAGTTCTTCTGGTTTGGGGATAACGCCGAACTGGAATCGATTTACGACCTGGCCGTGGACGAAGAGGGGGATGTTTCCCTGTTATCGTTCAACTTAACGCACCCCGAAGACCCGAGATATTTCCTCATCCGTTGCAATTACCGGGGGGATGTGAAAGAGAAACTGACGCTAAGTGGACTGCCCGTCGAATTTTCCCGGTTTTTCCCCAATTATATGTTCTACCGGGATGGCAAGTTCCTTTTTCTCAGCAGCAGCAAGATGCAGGTCGTCGTCACGGACAAGAGAGGCGTTTTCCGGAGGGGGTACGACCTCGCGGATATTCTTGAGGTCTCCGAAAAGGATCGATCCAATACCGAGATCTTCGGTTTCAACCTGGACCCCGACGGAAACATGCTATTCACGGTGCCTGTGATGTCCAAGGCGTTCGTGGTTTCCCCGGAAGGGAAAGTAATCGGGTCTTTCGGGAAGGCCGGTTCTGCACCCGGGTTGTTCGGGATTGTAAGCGGTATCGCCAGGGATGACCAGGGAAACTATCTCGTGGTGGAGCGGCTTCGCAGCGTAGTGATGGTGTTCGACCAGGAGTTCCGCTTCCTGAAGGAGTTCGGATACACGGGGGAGAAGCCCGGAAACCTGATCCAGCCGAGCGAGGTGGCTGTGGGAGACGCCGGAAAACTTTACGTCACCCAGGTCAGGGACCGGGGGGTTTCGGTTTTTTCCGTCACCTCCAACTGATTGGCGGGGCGGGAGGTTACTTCATGAAAGGAAGGGGGTGTTGTTCCAACCGAGAGGATTCGACGGAAAGAAACGGGGAAGACACGATGGTGATGAAAAAGACATCAACCCCACAGACTCCTCCGAAAAAGGTAAACCCATCGTAAGGTGGGGGCGCAAAGCCATGGGGTCCTTTGAAAGGAATCGAAGGATGGCCCGGCTGCCGGAGAAAAAGAAGGAGGAGAGATGAAATCGGTAAAAATCATGTTGGTTGTCCTTGTGGCGGGGCTTCTTGCCGTTGGCATCGGCTCATCGGCCTTTGCCTTCCACGAGGGCGGTGTCGCCAGGTGCAGCGGTTGCCACAGCATGCACTCCCCGGCGAGTGCAAGTAACCTGATGGTCGGATTGGACCCAAGTTCCACTTGCCTTAGTTGCCATGAGAAAGCCGGGGACACCGGCCCCAGCAGCTACCACGTCAGCACCGCGGTTGTGGACATGCCGGCTGGGATCGCTCCCTTGCAGAGAAGCCCAGGTGGGGACTTCGGCTGGCTGAAGAAGACCTACACCTTTGATTCTCACGGTATTAAAACCGAGGATGGTGCGACCTTCGGCCACGACATCACAGCTAGCGGCAAGGGGTACACCGGCCGATCCAACAACCTCAACGCCCCCGGCGGAGGGACATTCCCGACGGCGTCGCTGGCGTGCAACTCCTGCCACGACCCGCACGGCAAGTATCGGAGAGATTCAACAGGTGCCGTCACACTGGGAGGCGGCCAGATCATCGCCTCGGGTTCGTACGACACCTCCCTCATTCCTACCGGGACAGATACGGTCGGCGTATATCGGCTCCTCGCTGGCAACGGCTATACCAAAGGTGGCGTCACCTTTAATGCCGCACCTGTCGCAGTGGCTCCGAAAACCTATAACCGAACTGAGGCTACCACCCAGACCCGCGTGTCATACGGTGTCGGTGGGGCCACCGGGACAGGTACTTGGAGCAACTGGTGCAAAACGTGCCATCCGGCAATGCACAGCACTGGGAATAACGTTCACCCAGTGGACCAAGGCATCGGGGACACTAATGCCGGATTCTATAACGCGTACGTGAAAACCGGCGACATGGGCGGGACGATTGCTACGGCGTACTCATCGCTTGTTCCTTTTGCCAAGAACTCCGGGGATTTTATAACTCTTGCGGCGCTCGCAAAGAACGACGACACTTCGCTTGGTGGCCCGGAGTCGGGTGACCAGGTCATGTGCCTCTCTTGCCACCGTGCGCACGCATCAGGCTCCCCGGCGATGCTTCGGTGGTATATGGGTAGTGAGTTTGTGACGGAAGAAGGTGACTACGTCATGGAATCCCGTGGGCGGACGGTTAGCGAGGCGGCGGCTGTCTATTATGACCGCCCGGCTACCCAGTTTGCGACCTACCAGAGGGTGCTCTGCAACAAATGCCACGCGCAGGATTGATCGTGGGTAACTCGCCGGGAGTTTCCTAACCCCGACGAAAAAGCAAGGGAAAGGGGCCGAATAAACTTCGGCCCCTTTTTATTTTCGCGAAAACGATGTATTTATCGGACGGCACGGTTTCCGGGAGTGCACATCCGGATGTCGATCCCGTGGGGAAAGGAATACGTAATGCATGGAGTAGCTCCGGAACCGATGGGCAACGAAAGAGGCCGCAGGGTCTTGGGTAAACACCTGGCTGTACTGTTGTTCTCTGCCCTCTTACTTTCCGTCTGTCAGGCCAGGCCCTCATTGGTGAAACCCCGGCTTGAGGAGGATGGGCAAGCATTCGTTTATCTGCAACCTCTCCCTCATGAGGCGGACCGGTTGACCTTCCGGTTGGACGGGATGTCCGCCGTGCGAGGAGACGGGAGCACCGTTCCCGTTACTCTCCACGTAACGGAAATCGTCGGAAAGGAGCTAGAGAGAGACCGTCTCCTGGCTTCCGGGAATCTTCCGCCAGGCCAGTACCAGGGGTTCCGGTTCCGCGTCACCAGTGCTTCCTTGCAAGGCGAGGAAGGGGCCGTCGCGCTTCCCGTCACGGAAGAGAGTCCGATGACGCCGATCCCCTTCACGATCGCACGGAGAAAGGCCCAGGTAATTTCGCTAAAATTCCGCTACCGGGAATCCGTGCCGGGGGGAACCCGGTTTGCCCCATCCTTTGTTGCCGAGATCCCGGGGAAACTCGCCACCGGAGTGATTGGGCTGGCGACCAGCAGGGGGGCCAACATCGTCACCGTGTTCGACAAGGTCACAGGGAAGGTCTCCGCCGTGATTCCCACGGGGACAGCCCCCTCGGGGATCGTGTTGAACCCGTCGTTGCGTCGGGCGTACGTGGCGATTTCGGGGGACGATGCCGTGGAGGCGATCGACCTCCTCGGCAGGGATGTGAACAACCGGGGACTGCTGACGAGCGGGGATAGCCCGGAGGAACTGGCGCTCACGCCGGACAGGAAAACCTTGCTTACGGCGAATACCGGCTCGAACACGGTGAGCGTCGTCGATGCCGCTTCTCTCGTCGAAACCAGGCGAATCCGGGTCGGAAACGGTCCGCGCTCGATCCTGATCGATCGGACCGGGCGCCGGGCGTACGTCTTCAATTCGCTCTCCAACACGGTTTCGGTCGTAGACCTTGGCGCTTTGGAGGTGGCGGCTACGATTGCCACGGAGGCCGGGCCGGTGCGCGGGGAGTTCAACCGTGCCGGAAACCGGCTCTATGTCCTACACAGATTCTCTCCCTATCTCTATGTGTACGATACGACGACGCTTTCCATCGTAAGGAGGGTGTACGTGGGAACCGGCGGGATGACGCTGAAGGTGGATTCCCGCACCGACTTGGTCTATCTGGCGCGGCGCGGGGCGGGAGAGATCGTGATCTACGACCCGTTCTCCTTCCTTCCCATCGACGCATACAAAATAGGAGTGGACGCGGTCTACCTTACGATCGACGGGGAGGGGAACAACCTCTGTGCCGTATTTCCCGGGACGAACGGTGTGCGGATGATCCGCCTCATAGGAAAAGCGACCGCAATGGAGGTCGAGGTGGCAGAGGACCCTTACTGGGTGACGCTGATGGGGGAAAGGTAAAGCCGCCCGGTCATGCGCAGGGATAAAGGTTTCATTGCTCGAATTCTCGTCCTGGCATTGCTGGTCCTGCCCGCCCTGATGGCGGTTTCGGGGGGCCTCGCCATGGAAGTCCGGGCGGAAGGGCTCTCCGGTTACATGGAGTACGACTATAGCCGGAATGACACCGAAAACAGAAACGCCGGCGCCCCGCCGATCCATATGAAATCCAATACGCTCAGGCAACTATACAAACTAACACTGGACAGGAAACTCTTCCCGAACCTGAAGGTCTTCGCTTCCGGAATCTTCCAGAAGATGGACATCTCTTCCGACATCGAAGGGGCAAAGAGCGACACAACGACCACCACCCTCCAGCCGTACGTCAGCCTGATACTGACGACACCGCTTTATTACGCAGACGTTACCTACAGCCGGAACGAGGAGAAGGTGGAGACACCCGGCTCTTCCACGCTCGCCACGATTCGCGAGTCGTACATCTCGACGCTCTACTGGAAGCCCGACCGGTTTCCGGATCTCAAGATCCAGTATTCCAGGGATCACCTTTACGACAGGGACCGGCTCAGATCGGACACCATCACCGACCTATATCAGGCATCATCCAATTACCAGCCCACCGCGAACCTGAGGTTTTACTACCAGGGTACTTTCACGAACACAGAACTCAGATTGTCGGATACTGCCACGAAGGAAATGATCAATAACGGGCGGATGAACTATTCCAATAACTGGTTTCGGCGGCGAATCACCTTTGGGCTGGATTACAACTTCACCAATCGGCAGATCGAGACCTCCACATCCGGTTCCGGGGAAGTCGGCCTGCGGGTCTTCCCGTTCAGCGGGCTGTCGGCATCGAGCGACACACCGGAAAACGTCGTCCTTGTGGCGAACCCGGCCCTGATCGACGGGGACCTCGCGGCAGGCAGCGGGATCAACCTGGGACTCCCGGCGCCCGGTGGGGACACGCAGTCGAGGAACATGGGGCTGGATTTCATCCTCGCTACGGAAATCAATACCCTGTACGTGTGGGTCAACCGCAACGTCGCGCAGGTCGCCGATGCCTTTTCCTGGCGGATCTACACGAGCGACGACAACCAGAACTGGGTTCTTCGCCAGATCGTGTCCCCCGCGGTCTACAGCCTCACGTTCAACCGTTTCGAGATCCGGTTCGCGAACGTCAATGCCCGGTACGTCAAGGTGGTGACCGCCCCCCTCACCCCGGTGGTCCCTTTCGCATCCGCCTATCCCACGATCCTCGTCACGGAACTCCAGGGCGAGATTCGCAAACCTGCTTCGGAGGTGGCGGGAAAGCAGACTTCAACCTTCCAGAATGGGAACCTGGATTTCCGCGCGCTGCTCATGGAGTCGATCAACCTGGCATACGAGTTCACGTACGTCTTCACGAAAAGGGACCCGGGGGACCTTTGGTACACGGCCTCCAACGGGATGTCGTTTTTCCGGAAGTTCAACAAGGTGTTCTCCGGAACGGGAAGAGTCGCTTTCGAAAACGGGGAAGAGCAGACCGGCTATCGCGAGGCGGTTCTATACACCGCGTCGGTATCAGCGGTGCCAGTCCAAACAGTATTCCAATCGCTTACATTCAGCGGAAGAGACGAAATCATCGCCGGCGAAAAGAACTCCAACATCTCGATATTACTGTATAATGTTGCCAAGTTGTACGAAGGGATCGATGCGAACCTCGGCGGCGGGGTCAGTTTCCAGGAGTTCGCCACGGGGCGGAAGAGCCGGAACACTCAGGTGAATGCGGGGGCGACTTTTGTGCCGAACCGGAAGGTGAACCTGACCCTTCTGTATAACGGGACCAATACGGTCACCTCTGGGGGAGAGCTTGCCGGGGAAACGACGAATTATACGCGTGCCGGGGAGGCCGACTTGGCGATCACCCCCGTGCAGGCCGTGTATCTGTTCGGTTCCTACCGGATCGAGAAGTCCACGACATCTTCAGACCGGAACATCCTGAACTACAGCCTCAGTTGGTCCCCCTTTCCGGATGGGACATTGCACCTGACGTTTAACTACAACGAGACGATCCGTTCGGATGAATCGAAAGAACGGTCCATCGTCCCCGCACTGCAGTGGTACTTCACGCCGCGCTCGTACCTCACCCTTTCCTTCCAGAATCTAAAAACGGAAACGCCAATGCTTACGACCCTTTCGAACGTTTATAGCGGAACGGTCCGGATTTCATTTTGAGGGGGCGGAAGAATGGGAGGCGAAGTGATCGGAGGAGCCGGAATATGAGGGGAAAAACGTTACTGCATATCGGAATGGCGATCCTTTTCGTCCTGGTTTCCACCGGTTGCGCCACCACAACTTCCAAGGTTGTCTACCGGGATCCGAACATGGACTTCGGTGCGATCCAGTCCGTGGCGGTCATGCCATTCAGCAATCTGACGCGAGAAAGTCTGGCCGCCGAAAGAGTCCGGGACGTCTTCATGACGATGCTGCAGGCGACCGGCGGCGTATATGTGATCCCTCCTGGCGAGGTGGCGCGGGGCATCGGGCGCCTCAACCTCGATCGCCCGGCAACCCCCACACCGGAGGATGTGACCAAGTTCGCCAAGATCGTGAGTACGGATGCCGTGTTCACCGGCACCGTCAAGGAGTACGGGGAGGTCCGTTCCGGGTCCTCCGCGGCGAACGTTGTCTCCGTGAGCTTGCAGATGATGGAAGCGCAGACAGGGAGGTTGGTGTGGAGCGCCTCCTCCACACGGGGAGGGGTTACGACCTCGGACCGCCTGTTCGGCGGCGGCGGGGAGCCAATGAACGCGACAACGCAGAAGGCGGTCGATGATCTTCTCGATAAACTGTTCGGGAAATAGGTATTTCCTGGCATATTGCCTGCTTGCAGCAGTCCTCTCCGGATGTGCCGTTGCGCCGATATCCGTGCCGAGGGGCGAGCGAGTTCCTCTACCATTGAAGATCGCTTCCTTCGGTCCCGACAAGCGATCCCCGCAGGCGGCGGACATGGTGACGATCCGGTGGAAGGTTATCGCAACCGGAGGGGTTGGAAGTTATCGCTATGAATTCCGGACGACCGATGGCCAGGAGGAGAAGTCGGAGCAGGTGGGTGTCTTGCCGACGTGGGACTGGTCCCCCAAGGTTCCCGGAACGTACAGGGTGAAGGTGTTGGTTCGGGACGCGATCGGTAACGCGGGGGACAGCGGGTGGTCTTCGCCTTACACGGTGGTGCCTCCGCTGGTGGTGTCGCTCCTTTCCCCGGACCCCGTTTCCCCCCAGGCGGCGGGGATGGCGAAGGTCCGGTGGAAGGTGAATACGACGGGCGGCGTGGGGGAACGTACGATAGCGTTCCGGACCACGTACGGGAAAGAGGAGAAGAGGGAACAGGAAGGCCCATCGCTATGGTGGGACTGGGCGCAGCAAGAACCGGGAACGTACAAGGTGAAAGCGGTGGTTCAGGATGCTATCGGGAACGTAGCGGACAGCGGATGGTCCCGGGAGTATCTGTTGGTCCCGAAATTGAAAATATTGTCGGTCACTCCGGACAAGTTCCCCCCGCAGGTTGCGGCGGTTTCGGCGGTGCGATGGGAGGTGAACGAAACGGGAGGCGTCGAGGAACGCGTATATTCGTTCTGGACTTCCAATGGCACCAGCGAGCGGGCGGAGCAGATAGGGCTTTCTCCAACGTGGAACTGGTCTCCGGCGGAACCGGGGATCTATCGGGTGAAAGTGGCCGTGCGTGACGCGATCGGGAACACGGTGGACAGCGGGTGGTCCCCGGAATACCGGATCGAATTGACCGCGGGGTTGAAATCCCTGATCGCCGTGATGCCTCTTGAGAACCTCACCGGGATGCCGGTTTCGGTCCAGGAACTGAGGAAAACACTGGTGCGGGATCTGAGTCGAAAAGGGCTGAACCTCTTGGGGGATGACGACCTGGAGAAATTCAAGGAAAGGCACCGGATCCGATATACCGCGGGCCTGAACCGGGAACTGGGTGAGGCGCTGCGGGTGGAAACGGGGACGGACGCCGTCCTGTTCCCGACCCTTGAATTGATGGACGACACGTTGCCGCCCAAGGCGGTGCTGGTCGCCAGGCTGATTTCAACCAACAGGAGCACGCCCATTCTGTGGATGGATGGCGCGGGGATATCCGGAAACGACGCGCCGGGGTTTCTGCTCTTGGGATTGGTCAACGATCCCGCCGTTCTGTGGGGCAAGACGGAAGGGAAGGTGGTGGAATCGTTGGTGGGATACCTCTCCGGGAAAGGTGGGCAGGGGCCGCGAATGGTGGAGAAGAGATTCCTGCCGAAGAGTTACCACGGCGTACCTCCCGAGGTTCCGGCGGGCAAGGAAACGCTTTCCATCGCCGTCTTGCCGTTCCGGAACGAAAGCACGCGCAGAAACGCCGGAGAAATCATGACACTCCATTTCATCGACGCACTCTCCAGGGCGGGAAGGATCGATGTGGTGGAGCCCGGGGAGGTACGGCAGGTTCTCTTGCGGACAAGGACGATCATGAAGGGAGGGCTCTCCCTTCCCCAGGCCGACATCCTGCACACCGCACTGAACGTGGACCTGGTCCTCACCGGAATCGTTACGGAATATCAGGACTACCTCGGTGGTTGGGGAAATCCGAAGGTGGAATTTTCCACCCGCGTGTTCGACATGAAGACCCGGCAGATCGTATGGTCCTCATCCAGCTACAACCATGGGGACGACGGGGTATTTTTCTTCAACCTCGGAAAGGTCAACACCGCCTTCGCATTAGCGTCGGGGATGGCCCATTCCACGGTCGAGAAAATGGAGGCGGCCTTTCATAAAAAGGAGGGCCCACCTCCAACGGCCGGCGCTCCTCCTCCGACGGAATAACGGGATTGACGGGAAGATGTCCAATGGATACAGTATGAATGTTGGGAACGGTTCTCTTCTCTCCCCCCCCCCCCGCGAAGGGGTTCCATTAAAATCCTACCGGGTACGGTGCAAGAAAGGATTGGTTGGAATGAAGCAATTATCCGTGTCGGTCATTGTGTTGGTCGCGATATTCTCCCTGATCGCCCCGAGTGGACATGCATCTTCCCCCCTCGATCTTCCCATGGTGAATGGAAAACCGGTGCTTGCCAGCGTCAACGGGGAACCTCTTTCGCTGGAGGAATTCGAGCGCGTGCTGGGGGAGATTCACGGCGGGATGGCGGACAATACCCATCGATCGATACCCCACCCTTCCCAGTTGCTTGATCAGTTGATCAACGCAAAACTGGTTCTCCAGGAAGCGCGCAATATCGGCCTCGACGAATTGACCGAAGTCCGAAGCGCGGAGAAGATCTTCGAAGAGGACACCCTCCGGGGGATGCTTTACGGCTACCATGTACGGAACATCCTGAAGCCCGATCCGAAAGAGGTGGAAAAGCGGTACCGGGTAGCGGTGAAGGAGGTGAAGGTGGTCTCCGTTCTCTTCGACAAAGAAGAGGACGCGAAACGGCTGGAGACGGATATCAAGGGGGGAGGAAAATTCGAAGTTCTGGCGAAAAAAAAGATCGAAACCGGAGAGGCGAAGGGGAGTGTGGAAGGGCAGTACCTGAAATTCGGTTCCTTGAGCCCCGAGGTTGCCAAGGCCTTATCCCCAATGAAGAAAGGGGAGGTAAGCCCGTTGATCCGGATCGGGAATCAGTTCTCTCTGCTGAAGCTGGATGCCATCCGGTATCCGAAGGACAAGACCGCCCGGGCGGAGTCCGAGAAAGAGGCGTTACAGGCGAAACGGGTCGCCGCCCTGAAGGCGTATTCCGATGAGCTGCGAAAAAAGTACGCCAAGGTAAACCGGAAGCTTTTCGCCACGATCAACTATGAAGCGGCGGAGCCGGGGTTTGATAAACTCCGCGAAGATCGACGCGTCCTCGCGACGGTAAAAGGGGAAAAGCCGGTGGTGGTCGGCGACCTGACGTCGGCCATCGAGAAGAAATTCTTCCACGGCGCGGAACAGGCCGCCGGGGAGAAGAAGCTCAACCGGAAGAAGGACCAGGTGCTCGAGGAGATCCTGAACAGGCGAGTCGTCATCAAGGAAGCGAAACTCCAGAAACTCGACCGCACGGAATATTTCAAGGGGAAGACGAAGAGAAACAGCAACGGTGTCCTATTCGGGGTGTTTGTGCGGAAGGTGATCACCCCGGACGTCAAGGTGGGCGAAGAAGAGTTGAAGTCTTATTATCAGGCCCACATCGGAGAGTACACATTCCCGGAAATGGTGCGGATCGACGGCCTGGTCTTTTCCGACAAGAAAAACGCGGAGGATGCGATCGTGAAGTTGCGCACGGGGGCGGATTTTCAGTGGCTTCGGGAGAACGCGGATGGCCAGGCAGGCCAGGCCGGAGGGATAAATCTGCTGGAATTCCGGGGACAGCTGCTGGACGCCACGACCCTTCCCGACGGTGTGAGGAAAGCTGTTTCCGGAGCCGAGGCCGGTGATTATTGTCTATACGCCGACCCCGGCAACGCCTATTACGTTCTGGCCCTTCGCGAACGGCTCCCGTCCCGTCCCATCCCCCTGGTATCGGTGAAAGAGGAGATGGAAAAGAAGGTGTTTGCCGAAACACTTCAGCGCGTTCTAAGGGACTGGGAAGAGAAGCTGAGAAAGGCCTCGGACGTGAAGATCTACGCCACGGGGAAGAAGCTGGACCGGATCGTCACCCCCCGGTCGAAGTAACGTTTCCAATATCGATTCGGGAGAGCGTATGCCGACCATCCTCCGCAGACGGACCTTGGTGTTCCTTGGCTTGATCCTCGCCTTTTCCGGAGCGGCGTTCCTCGCTTCCCACGGATCATCCTTTGCGCAGCAACGGAAGTTCGAGAGGAAGGGGTGCCTCGACTGCCACAAGAAGTTCTCCGAGAAGTATCTCTCCCTGAAGGCCCTGCACCCAGGCATGAAGGAAGGGAAGTGTGAAGATTGCCATCTCCGGCACGGCATCGTTCCAAAACTCATCCTGAAAAAAGACGGAAACGAACTGTGCACCTCCTGCCACGCCAAGGAGAAGATCGGGCTGAACCAGCCCAATGTCCACACGGTCCTGAAAACGGGAAAATGTTCGTCGTGCCACAACCCGCACGGGTCCAAGGGAAGCCACCTGCTGAAGGCGGAAGGTCCGGAGGCGTGCTACACGTGCCACAAGAAAGAGGCGTACCAGGGGAAGGTGGTCCATGCCGTCCTGAAGAAGGACGGGTGCCGGGTGTGCCACAACCCGCACAGTTCCACGGAGGCCGACCTGCTCGTAAAGGCGAAAACGCCCTTGTGCCTCTCCTGCCATGATCCCGGCAAGGGGCCTTTCAGGAAAGCGCACGGGAATTACCCCGTGGAATCCAAATCGTGCACGGGGTGCCACGACCCGCACTCCTCCTCACAGAAGATGCTCCTGAAGGAGAGCGCGCACAATCCCGTGGTGGAAAAAAGCTGTGATGCCTGCCACCCGTCCCCCGACTCCAAGACGCCCTTCGCTGCATCGGAGCAGGGCGGGACACTCTGCTACCAGTGCCACGACGAAGCCAAGCTGAAGGCGGGGGGGACGGTTCTCCACAACCCGTTCGGGGGCGGGGAATGCCTCTCCTGCCACGATCCCCATGCTTCGCCGAACCCGAATCTCCAGGCAAGGAAGGGGAACGGGCTCTGCCTTGAATGCCACGGGGAACAGGGAAAGCCGGTGGCGAAGGGACACGCGGCGGTGACGAAGGGGAACGGGTGCCTCTCCTGCCACAAGCCGCATGCCGCCGTGAACAAGGGGCTCCTGGTCGCGAAAGACGCGGATCTATGCTACTCCTGCCACGCGAAGGCGAAGGCGAGCCTGAAATCGAAAACGCAGCATGTACCGTTTTCGAAGGGTGAATGTTCCGCCTGCCACAATGCCCACGGTTCCGATCTCCCGGGGATTCTCAGGGATAGGGAAGACAAGGTCTGCTACGGATGCCACGCGGACGCGGCGTCGGGTTTCGTCAAGAAAACCGTCCACAAGCCGGTTCTCTCGGGGAACTGCGGCGCGTGCCACGCGGCGCACGGTTCGGAGGAAGGCAAGCTTCTGAAGAAAGAGGGCGTGTCCGTGTGCGCCGAATGCCACAAGGACCTGATGAAGGAAGTGACAGGCGGCGTACGCCACGACCCGTTCAATGGGGGCGAGTGCCTGACGTGCCATAGCGCCCACGCCTCCGATTTCGGGGGAATGCTCGTCGCGAAGCAGGACAAGGTCTGCTTCGAGTGCCATGCCGAAATAAAGGACGGGTTGAAAGGCGGAAAGAGCCGCCATGCCCCGGTTTCGGGGGGGGAGTGCACGAAGTGCCACAGTCCCCACCAGGCAAAGCTGAACAAGCTTCTGCTGGCGCAGGGACCGGACCTCTGCCTCACCTGCCACAAGGATCTCAAGGAGAGGATGCAGAAAGAGAAGACGCACTCGCCCGCGGGGCGCGATTGCCTGCGGTGCCATGGCCCCCATTTCACGGGACAAGCGAATCTCCTGGCCAAACCTGTGCAGTCGCTTTGCTCCGAATGCCACAATGTGAAGGATGCGTCTTTCGGGAAGGCGCACTTCAACATCGACCCCGGGGCGATGAACTGCATCAGCTGCCACACCCCCCACGCCTCGAAGGATCCGAAATTCTTCAAGGAAAAAGTGCACGCACCGTTTGCCGGGCGGTCCTGCGAGGATTGCCACCTACCAGCCCAGCGATGACAGGGGATAAATCATGACGCTTCGAACCAAGACCGCTTTGGTCCTCCTCGCGATCGTTTTCACGGTGGCGGTTTCCTCGTCGCACGCACAGGAAAAATTCCGCCTGAAGCCCGGGGCAAAGGGGAAGGTTTGCCTTACCTGCCACGAGTCGTTCAAGGAGAAGCTGAAGCTGCCGTTCGTCCACACGCCTGTGAAGGCCGGGGACTGCTCCGACTGCCACAACCCGCACACCTCCTCCTACGGGAAGCTCCTCGCTTCGAACGTCAACCGGATCTGCCTCTCGTGCCATGACGGGATCGTGCCGGGTAAGGCGAGAAGTACCCACAAGGTAGCCGCGGAAGGGAACTGCGTGAAGTGCCACGACCCCCACGCCGCGAAATACAGGAACAACCTGCTGGCCGCCGGGAACGCACTCTGTTTCGGCTGCCACCAGCGCATCGCCAAGCAGATCGCGGGGAACAGGTTCCAGCACAACCCCGTGGAGAAAGGATGCTTGAGCTGCCACACACCGCACGGCTCGGCGAACACCCTGGCGCTCCTGAAAACCGACGTGCCGGGGATCTGCCTGACCTGCCACAAGCCCGACGCCCCCGCGTTCGGGAAGGCGCACATGGGATACCCGGTGGCGAAGTCGGACTGCTCCTCGTGCCACGACCCCCACGGCGCCAGCACCCAGGGGATTCTCTGGGGGAAGCCGCACCAGCCCGTTGCGAACAAGATGTGCAACCAGTGCCACATGGATTCATCGTCCCCGGACGCACTGAAGACGCGCAAGGCAGGGTACGATCTTTGCCGCGGCTGCCACAATACGAAGATGACCGAAATCCTCGGCAGGAAGCGCATCCATTGGCCCGTGGTGGACCGGACCGGATGTCAGAACTGCCATCGCCCGCACGCCTCCCGGGAGAACGCCCTGCTGAAGAAGCCACAGCTTCCGCTCTGCGGGGAGTGCCATATGGACACCATCGAGCGACTGGAAAAATCGGCGGTAAAGCACAAACCGGCCCAGGAGGGGAACTGCACGAAGTGCCACCTGCCGCACTCCTCGAACAACGTCTTCCTGCTCGATAATACGAGCCCGATCAACCTGTGCGGCACCTGCCACGACTGGCAGAAGCATTCCTCGCACCCGATCGGAGAGAAGGTGACCGACAAGCGGAACCGTAACCTCACCATGGACTGCAGCAGTTGCCACGCCCCGCACGGGTCCGACCAGAAGCGGTTCGCCTGGTACGACGTCAAGATCGACCTTTGCGTGCAATGCCACGAACAATACAAGAGGTGACCCGATGCGCCGCGTCCTGAGACATATCGTCCTCGCTTCGATGAGCCTTGCGGTCGCAGGCGGCTCGCATGCCGCCGAGCCGGTCAAATTCAAGCAGATGGCCCCGATCTACGTGGACGGGAAAGGGGCGGGAATCCGGCAGCCGGAAGGCGTCGCCTGCCGGGGGAACGCCCTGGTCGTCGCGGACACGGGAAACGGCCGGATCCTGCGGTACACGATCGCGGGGGACACGTGGACGCCTGCCGGGGAGATCACCCTTCCCCAGTTGCCGTCCCCGATCCGCGTGGACATGAATTCGAAGGGGGAAATCTTCGCGCTGGACGGGGCCTCCCGCAAGATCGCGCGGATCTCACCGTCCGGCGACTTCCTGGGGTACGTGGTCCCCTCGGGCGAGGTGCAGGGCGCCGTCGTTCCGCGAAGTCTGCGTCTCGACGGGCAGGATAACCCGTACCTGCTCGACGTCTTCTCCGCCCGGGTCCTCGTGCTCGATCCATCCGGCAAGATCCAGCGGGAGATCCCCTTCCCGAAGGGATACGGCTTCCTCTCGGACCTCGCCGTGGATGCCGGCGGAAACGTCTACCTGCTGGACAGCGTCCTGAAGCGGGTCTACAAAGCGGCGAAAAACTCCGCCGAAGCCGTCCCGCTGACCGGCAGCCTGCAGGAGGAAGCGTATTTTCCCACATCCATCGCCACGGACAGGCAGGGAACGATATTTCTGGTCGACCAGAACGGCAGCGGGGTCGTCCTTCTCGGGCCGGACGGCTCCCTCCGCGGGCGGCGCTTGAGCATGGGATGGAAGGAAGGGTTCCTGAGATACCCGGCGCAGATGTGCATCACGGAAAACGGCGCCGCGTTCATCGCGGACCGGGGGAACAACCGGGTCGACGGTTTCCTGATCACGGAATAACAGCGGACGCTCGCCTCCTTGACCCTGTTCCTGTATCTGCTTTTTTTTCTGTCCGCCGCTGCCCTGGTCTACCAGGTGGTGTGGGTACGCTCCCTGCAACTCATCCGTTCCCTCCCGCAGATACCACCCTTGAATAGACACAGGAAATCATTACGTCGATGACCGGCGGCGCTCGATCGCGGGAGCGGGGCGTTGTTACCTGCAGAGGTTCTTGAAGAGTTCCCCCCGGGGGGTTTCGCGGACGACGCCGTGCCACTCCGAAGAGGGGAATGTATGGATTACCGGCCTGTTCGGTTTTTCCGAGATTACTTCGACATCCCGCACGATTTTATTGATACAGTCGAACTCCTCCCGGGACTTCCTCGGGAATCCGTTCGCATCGAACCCCATGATCCAGACCCGGAACTTCCGCGAGCCGGATGGAATGATGCTGTCCGGATCGTATAGAATCCTTTCCTCGCCAGTTTTCCCGGCGATCGCCTTCCACCGCTCGTTTCCCGCATACCCGATTTCCATTAACAGTACCAAGCACGAAGATAAGAAGAAAAGAAATACCGCCGTTGTTTTTTTTATGGAGGAATATTCTACAATCATGTTCATTTCAGTTGCGCTCGACTTTCACGATTCATTCGACCAATGTTCTGCAGCATACCAATGGTATCATCGTTACGGATCAGAAGCGACAGCGCCACAGGTTTTTCCCGAGGGGAGATGACGGTGAGCCAGCGGTGGGATCTTGCGTGCTTACCGCGCTTCAAGTCCTTCGAGTATCTCCGCACCGTCATCTACCTCGTCGCCGGAAAGATCAACTTCCCGTTATTCACTCAAAGTTGAAGTTGAAGAGAACCAACCATTAAAGTGAAAAGGGAATTGTGGCTTCGCGTGATTCATTTTCCCTTCATGCGTTTCGCTTTTTCGAGGGAAAGGGCAGCCTCCAGCAAATCCGGTTTTAATTGAAGCGTCATGGAGAAACTGGCGATTGCCTGATCCCATTTCCCTTGCTTCGCCAGGGCAACCCCCAAATTGTAGTGAGCCTCCACGAAATCCGGTTTTATCTGAATTGCCTTGACGAAGTGGTTTCTGGATTGATCGATTTCCCCTATCGCCGCAAAGGAAGTACCGATGTGAAAATGTATCTCCGCATTTTTCAGATTGCCCGGTGGAGTGACCCCCTCCCAGTAGACAGTCAGACGCTTCGGAATTGACCCCCTCGGCCGGGTGTCGGAGGATGAGGAGATGAAAACTCACCGGCACCGCCGCCACAGTACCGAGTTCAAGCTGCGCATCGTTCAGGCGTACTTGAACGGGGAAGGAAGCATCAAGGGGATCGCCCGCCAGCACGACATTTCGCACAATCTCCTTCGGATCTGGCTCGAGAAGTTCCGGCGGGGGGAACTGACCGAGGAGGGGGACCGCAAGGAGCGGATCCGGGAGTACGAGGTCAAGGTCGCGGCCCTGGAGCGCAAGGTGGGGCAACTCACCATGGAAATCGACCTTTTAAAAAAACTCCCGCAGGGGACCCGGAAGAAAAAAGAGAAGCCATCCATTATCTCCGGTCCCGTGGCCTTTCCGTCGTCCAAGGGTGCCGCGTCATGAGCCTCTCCCGGAGCACCTTCTACAAGGGGTCCGACATGGAGGCTCGCCGGCGGCGGGAGGCGTCCCGGACCGCGTTGCGGAAAGTGATTGAAGATGTTGTGGAGGAGTGGCCCGCCTACGGGTATCGGCGGGTGACCCGTGAGCTTCGGCGCCGCGGAATCGTGGCCAACCACAAACGGATCGCCAGGATCATGCGGGACGAGGCCCTGACGCCGAAACGCGTCAAGCGATTCCTGGTGACTACCGACTCCAACCACGCTCTGCCGGTCTTCCCCAACCTGGCTCGTGACTTCACTCCGACAGGGCCGGACCAGCTCTGGGTGGCGGATTTCACCTACATCCGCCTCAAGGCGGCCTTTGTCTTCCTGGCCGTTCTCCTCGATGCCTGGTCCCGCCGGGTGGTGGGGTACGCGGTAAGCCGATTCCTGGACGTCCGGCTGACCTTGGCCGCGCTGGAGGCTGCGGTGGTAAACAGACGGCCTGTTCCTGGACTGATCCATCACTCCGACCGGGGCAGCCAATACGCGGCCAAAGAGTACCGGGACCGCCTTGAGGCGCTGGGGATGAAAGGCTCGATGGGCCGCAAGGGCAACCCGTATGACAACGCCTACGCCGAGAGTTTCTTCAAGACCCTCAAGCACGAAGAGGTGTACGCTTACGAATACGAAACGATGGAAGACGTGATCGAGCGGCTGCCACACTTCATTGACCAGATCTACAACCGGAGACGGCTGCACTCGGCCCTCGGGTACGTTCCGCCCGAGGAGTACGAACTTCAACACGCCCGGCAGGGGGGTCAAAACCCGGAGGCCCATCTGTCTACCTGATGGGGTTCACTCCACGTGATACTTGAATATTGAGCCACCCCAGCCATCGGAGTTTTTTTAGTTCCTGCCTTTTTTCTTCAAGCTTTCCCTGAACCGGTACGATTCCCCCTTATGTTCGAAGATGTGGCACCTGTGCGTGAGACGGTCGAGCAACGCGGCGGTCATCTGCGGATCATGAAGCACCTCCGTCCACTTGGAGAATTCGAGGTTGGTCGTGATCACGAGGCTCTTGCCGTTGTCGTACCGGTCGGAGATGAACTGGAAGAGGACCTGGGCGCCGTCGCGGGACAGCGGCACGAAGCCCAACTCGTCCAGAATGACCAGAGAGTATCGCTGCCACTTCCGGAAGGCTCGGGTCAGGGTGTGATTGTCCCGCGCCGCCAGCAGATCGTTGGCCAGCGCGGTGACCGTGGTGAAGCGGACACGGAACCCGGCGTGGATGCAGCTGACGCCTATGGCGCTGGACAGATGGGTTTTCCCCGTTCCGGGGGGACCGATGCAGACGACGGACTCCCTCTGCTTCAAGAAGTCGGCACTGGCAAGGGCGAGCACCTTGTTTTTTGGGACGGAAGGTTGCGCCGTGAAGTCGAAGGTGTCCAAGGTCTTCGCTTCCGGGAAGTGGGCCTCCGCCAGGAGCATCCGAAGGCGATTTTCTCTCCGGGAGATCAACTCCGATTCCAGCAGCGCCGCCAGGAAGACACCGGGGGCCTGTCCCTTGGTCTGTGCGTCCCGGATCAGGGGGCGCCAGGACCGCGTCGCGCCGGGCATCTTGAGTTCCTTGAAGGCGGCGTCGATGCGCATCTCGTTGGTGTTCATCCGGCCACCCCCGCAAGAAGCCGGTCGAAGCGGGTCAGGTCGGGAAGGGCCACGTGGGCAGTCAGGGCATGGAGAATCGGCGGGGGTGATTGCGGCTGGGTCAGCCGCCGGCAGATCTGCGCCACGGCATCCGCCCGGTACACGGCGCTCTTTACCGCTTCCGCAACGGCCTGCTCCACCACCTCATGGGGGAACTCCCGGAGGAGTTTTAAGACCTCCACGAACTCCCTGGGCTGGGGAGGAACCCGATCCAGGCAACGCTTCCGGAAGAACTGGTACGGCTCGGTCAGATTCCGGAACACACGGGCGTTGATCACGGCGGAAGGTTTTTGATCGAGTTGGTCCAGGTAATGTTCCGCCTTGAACGATTCTGCTCCGGCTTCGTAGAGGCGATCGTGTTCGGCGATGATCCCGCCGTCATGACCGATCTCGATACGATCGACGTAAGCGTGGACGTTGACGGTCTTCCCGACGAAGGACGTCGGCACCGAGTACCGGCAGCGATCGAAGGCCACCAGTTGGAGGCGGTTGACGCCCGCCGGCTCCGTATGGCAACAAGCGAAGGGATATGTCGGCAACGGGAGGAGATGAAGTCGTTCCTGTTCCCACCGGTTGGCAAGAATTCCTTGGCCCCGCGGAAGCTGTCTGCTCCCCTCCGCCAGGCAACGCTCTTTGAGCAGGGTGTTCAACTCATCGAAGTCCCTCACCTCGGGAAGGGGGACCAGGAAATTGCGCCGACTGTACCCGACGAGGTTCTCAACACCTCCCTTCTCGTGGGCGCCCTTCCTGCCGGGGAGGCAGTAGATGCTCTCGAACAGGTAATGACTGCGCAGCGCCACGAAGCCCTTCTGTTCCGTGCGCTCCCTCGGCCCCAGGATCTTTTTGACCGCCACCTTGGGATTGTCGTACCGGACGCGGCAGGGGACGCCGCCGAAGAGCTCGAAGGCGAGGCGATGTCCTTCGTAGAAGGCCTCGCTCCTCTCGTGAGGGAACGCAACGACAAACGACTGAGCCCCGGCCATCAATCGCATGCAGAACAGGTGCACCGTCACCTGAACGCCGGCGAAGATGACATCGGCCTCACCAAAGTCGCACTGGGCCTCCGAACCCAGCTCGTACTCCAGGGGGAGGAAGGCTTCCGGAACGGGGGCCTTCACGCTGCGCACATACTTGCGGATCGTGCTCTCCCCGCCCGGGAAGAAGTACTCGTCCCGCAGCCGTTCGTAGATGCGGTGCGCCGTGTGACGCTGCTTCCGAGGGCGTTGCTTATCCTCATCCAGCCACAAACGGATCACACCTTCGAAGGCCCCCAACACCGGCCGGGGGCGGGGGATCGCAAGGCGATACCGGGGCGTGGGATCAGGCGCGGAAAGATACTTGGTGACGGTGTTGCGCGAGATATCCAGCCGACTGGCGATCTGTCGGATCGACCAGTGCTGCACAAGTTTGAGTTTGCGAATGTATTCCACGTCCACCATGTCGAGCATCCCTTTCTTCCCCCCAGGCCGAAAGACGTTACGTCCTCCAGCACCATACGGGGAGATAAACCGGGGTGGCTCAATTTTCGAGTATCAAACGGCGAAAAGTGGCTCAGTTTTAGAGTAGCGAACACAAATAGTGAATACATCAATAGAATTAGCAAAGACATAATGGGAAAAATCTTGTTTCTGTGACGCCCCGTTGGTACAATTGATGGAATACCCCATGTCACTATTATGAATAGCCCAGTGAGTGGCAAATAGGTGTATCGGTCCGCCATGGATTGTTTTCCTACTTGTACCAGGCCAATCACAGGAACCAGCATCCCTATATACCAGAGCCATCCGACAATAAGATATGGATGACGCCGCCCCATTCGAATAGATATTGTGGAAATAACAGCCAGGAGCAAACCCGTTGCTAGCCCATGTAAAATTGTTATTGTTTCGGGTAATGGATAGATTACGGATAAATTAATCGGCAAGATCATTTTAAATATGTAATTTACGTAAGCGACCAGTGAGTTAAAAATCCGGAAACTTATTGGCACTAATTTTGTTTTTGCTACCGCTCCTCCTCTGAATTGAGCATAAAATGTGATTATGCAAGATATGACGGAAAGGGCAAAGAAAGGTAGTTTTTCCATGATTATTTTAATTAGAATTTTATTATTATTTTTATTTTCTGTTATTGTAGATACGTGTTGGTTGTTGTTTGAGAATGATATCCTTTGTAGTGGCCAATAATCTAACAATAATAGAATGAAAGGTAGTGTTACTATCATTGGCTTTGACATTAGTCCTATAGAAAAAGCGATTAATGCCAATATGTATTTGCTATTACTTCGGTGACTGACGTATATATGATATAGATTTAGCGTAATAAAGAAGAAAAAGGCACATAAAACATCTTTCCGCTCTGCAATCCAAGCAACAGACTCCACATGGAGTGGGTGAAGAGCGAACAACGCCGCAACAAAAGAACTTTTCCAATGTGACTTGGTAGTTCCAAATAACAGGAAATATAATAGCGAGGTGTTTATCAGATGGAATATTACATTAACAATGTGGTGCCCCTTTGGATCAAGACCGAAGAATTCTATATCAAGCATATGCGACAGCTAAGTGACGGGATGCCAGTTTGAGGAATGAATGGAAGTGAACGCCCAAGTAATGTTGTTAATATTTAATCCCGTGTTAACATTTTGGTTATTAATAATGTATGAAGGATCATCGTAGTCTATGAAATCATGATCGCTTGTCTGGTAATAGATTCCAAGCGTTACTGAAACAAGGACTATGCAAGTCCAGGATTTTACGTTCATGAAAATTTCCTTGTGGTAGTTGCGTTTTCGGATCTGCATTGATCGGGTGTCATCTGGCTGGTTCCTTGGGGGAGGATGCTACTAAACCCGCGATCCGTTGCTCTACTTCCTCTTTGTATCCCATATAGGGGAGTGGGACCGTTTCAAGGAACCGCCGGAATTGTTGCAACGCTAGCTGCGGTTGGTGCCGTTTTTCGTAGATCTTTCCCAGGTTGTAATGCGCCATCGATTTGCCGGGATCGGACACCCCTTGGGGGGCGTTCAATGCGGCAAGGTAATACTTTTCAGCCGTATGAAGATCACCATGCACTGCTGCCATTGTCCCCATTTGGGTCAGGGCGTCCGCATAATTCGGATCGATCGCAAGTGTCTTTTCCCATTCCCGGCTGGCGGATGGAAGGTCGCCGTTCTCCCGGTAGGCCGTGCCGAGGTTGAAATGGGCTGCCGGGGACATCGGGTCATTTCTTGTCCCGCTCGAGAACAGCGCCAGATCGTTCTTCCAGTCCAGGTTGCGTTGGATCGTCAAGACGGCACATGCCGTTACGACGACCGCGGTGATTCCCCACAGCGCCTGTTTGCTTCTCCCTTGGGTGTGAATCCATGAAAAGAGTACTCCGAGGACGATAAAGAATCCGACGGCAGGCATGTAAAGGTAACGTTCCGTGATCAGGTCGCTCGGAATCGGCACGATATTCGAGATAGGAGCGTAATTGAGGACCATCCAGGTCAAGCCGAACAGAGCAACCCGGTTGCAACTGCGAACGACCAGCACGACCGCTGCCAGCAGCGAAAGCCATGCCGGGAGGAACCAGGGAGGGTTTAACAACCCTCCCTGGGGGACTTTATGAAACACCGTCAGGTCCACCGGAAACACAAGCAACACGATGTACTGCGGGATTACGTGATAGTTCCGGGCCAGTCGGCTGAATACGCCATCGGTCGGAAGGGCGGTCCCCACGATTTCCTGAAGAGAGTAATAGCGCATCATAAAATACAGCACCGTTGAGACCAGATAAGGGAGCAGGAAGAAGATCCCTTCCGGCAATCGCATTCGCCTTTCTCCCCCCTGCAAAGGCACGAATGTGCAGAGGGCGATCACCCCGACCAGCATGAAGGCGGTCTCCTTGCTGAGCAGTCCGCAGAAGAAGAGAAGCGCGGAGAGAAGCGGCGGACGTTTCCCTCTTCCTCGAGCTTCCAAAAAAGCGAGGAAGGACGCAAGGCTGAAGAAAAGCGCCAGGAGGGTGTTCCTGGCCGAGATGAAATTCACCGCCTCGCTGTTGGCCGGGTGAACGGCGAAGATCAGCGCTGCGACCAGAGCCGCCGCTTTGTCGGGCAGCAGCCGGATACAGACCAGGTAAAGAAGAATAACGTTTCCCAGATGGATAAGGACATTGACGCCGTGGTACCAGGCGGGGTTCATGCCGGCGATCCGGTAATCGAGCAGGTAGGTGGCACGGTTGAGCGGGCGGTAATATGGCTTGATGATGTCGGGCGCAAGAACGACTTGGGGGATATTGCGCAAACTCAACGTTTGAGGGTTGTTGACGATAATGACCTCGTCATCCAGAACAAACTTATTGAATAGAGTGACTGAGTATACGAGCAGGGTGGCTGCCGCGAGGATCAGCAGTGAAGTATGAAGCGGATCCTTCCTGTGAGGGGGAACACCGGCACGGGTTGTCATATCTACATGTATTGTTTCCCGATAAATGTCCGGTCGTGAGCTGAAAGACTCCCCGACCGGAGATGGTATAGTATACGAATCATTCATGAAAATGGAATGGTTAGTGCCCGTGAGGGATTAAATATACAACGGTTCATGGTAATAACGACATGAAGTGGACCTGCACGATCTGCGGAAACAGGGTACTGAACGTCATCATAATAAACGCGAAGGCTGTTGGTAGACAACACGATATATATTATTGCGACAAATGCATGGTCGGCAAGACCACGCCGGTCATTCCCCCCGCAGACCTGGTGAAATTGTATTCGAAGGAAGGTTACCGTTCCGAAACAGGGAAGCGCTTTCACGGACCGATAGAAAAGGTGATCTACTTCTGGCGGCTCCAAAGAATGAAAAGAATTGAAAAATTCGTCGGCAAGGGGAAGATCCTGGATATCGGGTGTGGTCGCGGACTCTTCCTCGACATCATGAGGACGCACGGTTGGACCGTAACGGGGGTTGAATTTGGACAGGAAGCAGCCGAAAACGCATCATTTACTTATGGGATCGATGTTATAGAGGAAACGAGGATGAGGAGCGCGCTGCCGGACGAGGAGTTCGATGTCATCACGATGAATCACGTCCTCGAACATGTGTACGAGCCTGTCGAAACCATTCGTGAATGCGCAAGAACCTTGAGGAAGGACGGGTTGCTGGTTGTCTCGGTGCCGAACATCTTGAGTTTGCAGGCCGCCTTCGGAAACCGGGACTGGTTTCACCTGGATCCACCGTACCATCTGCACCATTTTTCCGAGCAGGGGTTGACGAACCTTCTTGAAAAACATTCTTTTTCGATTCTAAATGTGAGGAGATTCGATTGGGAGTACAACATATTCGGCTGGCTCCAAACCTTGCTGAACCGGGCGGGGATCCGGAAAAACCTGTTCTACGATTCCTTGAAAATGGGTGCCTTGAGAAGGAAACAACTTCCCGGTGGAACGGGTTGGGGGTTGTTTTGGACCTTTATTCTCTTGCCCGTTTTTGCTCCTTTGGCGCTGATCCTTTCACTTGCCGAGTCGTATTTGTTGAATAATGGAGGGACGATCGAGATCCATGCGATAAAATCTGGAGATCTTTCCCGATGATCCAGGGGAAGAAACTGGTAGTCGTCATGCCGGCGTATAACGCGGAGAAGACGCTCCGGCAGACGTTCGGGGAATTGCCCCATGAATACGTCGACGAGGTGATCCTGGTCGACGATGCCTCCAGGGACAACACCGTAGAGGTTGCCCATACCCTCGGAATCAATATCCTCGTTCACACTGAAAACAGGGGATATGGGGCCAATCAGAAAACCTGCTACAAGGAAGCCCTCCGGCTCGGTGCGGATATCGTCGTCATGATCCACCCCGACTATCAATACTCCCCGAAACTGGTTACCGCGATGGCCTCGATGGTCGCATCGGGGCATTACGACGTGGTCCTGGGGTCGCGGATCCTCACGGGGGGAACCCTCAAGGGAGGGATGCCGATCTACAAATACGTGGCGAACCGGTTCCTGACCCTGGTCGAGAACATTCTACTGGGGGTCAAGGTGTCCGAATACCACACGGGATTCCGCGCCTTCGGAAGGAAAGTACTCGAGGCGATCCCCCTCGAGCGGAACTCGGACGATTTTGTCTTTGACAACGAGATGCTCGTTCAGGCCGTTTATTTCGGGTTCCAGATTGGCGAGATCAGTTGTCCGACGAGATATTTCGAGGATGCTTCCTCCATTAATTTTTCAAGAAGCGTCACGTATGGATTCGGGGTCCTGGCCACGGCCATGAAATATCGCCTGCAGAAATCGGGAGTCAGGGAAGATTCCATCTTTCAAAAATAGAAATACCGGTACTTCATAACCATGGGAAAAACACGTTTCGTATCCCCGCAAACGCTTGGGTGTATCGCCTTGGTAATCATGGTTTTTCTGGTCTTCGGCCAGGTCCGGAGCCATCCCTTCACCTCCTTTGGCGATACCGGGTACGTCCTCGATAATCCGAACGTGAAAGCAGGTCTTACGAAAGAGGGGATTGCGTGGGTCTTCACGACGATGCACATGGTGAGTTTGATACCGTGATTTGGCCCCACCGTTCGGAGTTGTGATCATCTAATTTGGCCCCACCCTGGCCACGACCTCCGGTACGTTGAAGTTGACTGGACTTCGACGATC
>Ga0209317_1001024_pt1 | contig 27616 bp, 29 predicted proteins | sample RifGroB2_FD_183994 | JGI IMG/M metagenome (GOLD analysis project Ga0209317, IMG submission 183994) | Soil microbial communities from Rifle, Colorado, USA - Groundwater B2 (SPAdes) (version 2) | ecosystem: Environmental > Terrestrial > Soil > Unclassified | place: Rifle, Colorado | collected...
CGGAGGCGGCGGTAATTCTTTTGGTCAAATCCAACTGTTTCTGGTCTCGCCCGTCCACGAACAGCAAGTATTTATTCCAGCCGATGTAATCGAGCGGATTGACGCGCGTGCCACGGGGATAAAGGATTTTGCCGGTTGCGTCAGCAATGCCTCCTATGCCGTGCTCGGCATAGGCGCCACTATGCCGAGTTCCGGACTATGCCGAGTAAATTGACCCGCACCTATGCTGCTCTCGAATTTGCGCAATTTAACTCGGCATAGTTTTTACCCCTATAGCGCCTTGAGGAACGCCATCAGTCGGTCGTCTGGCCGAAATCTGCCGGGCTTTCCCTCTGGTGGATCTGTCTTGGCCAGCGCTTTCTCTTTCATGGCAAGGTCGGCATCGAGATAGATTTGCGTCGTCTCCACCGATTCGTGTCCGAGCCACAATGCGATCACGCTTCGATCCATCCCTGCCTGCAGCAACTCCATGGCGCTGGTGTGACGAAGCATATGTGGCGTGATTCTTCGCCGCTGCAAGGATGAACACGACTTGGCGGCAACCGCGACGTGTTTGGCGAGAATGTATTGCACACCGTCCGAACTCAGATGAGCGCCTCGGGCACTCGGAAACACAATCGCATCGCCCCTATCGGGGATGTCCCGCAACCAAGCCTTCAGAACTGCGACTGTCCGCTTCGTCAGCGGGATAGCACGTTCCTTGCGCCCTTTTCCAAGCACTCTGATGTGAGCCCCGGTGCCAAGAATCACCGTGTCGCGGCGCATGCCAGTGAGTTCTGACAGGCGCAGTCCGCATTGAATTGCCACCAGCAGCATGGCGTGATCGCGGCGCCCAGACCAGGTGTGCGTATCGGGTGCGGCAAGCAAGGCTTGAACTTCTGGCCTTGTCAGGAAGCCGACCTGAGTTCGAGTAAATCGTTGACTGGGAATAGCCAGCACCCGCTGTATTTGTGCCGCGCAAGACGGAGCTTCAAAAGCGGCATAGCGAAAGAAAGATCGGATGGCGGTCAAACGCAGATTGCGGCTGCGGGCGGTGATGCCGCGCCCATGCTCCATCTCATTCAGGAACGCGCTAATCAAGGGCGCGTCGATCTGCTCGAACGCCAATTGGCTGGGGGGCTTGCCGAGCTGTGCCCGAGCGAAGTGCAGCAACAAGCGAAAGCTATCCCGGTATGAGCTGATCGTATGCGGGCTGGCCCGGCACTGCTGCATCAGACGTTGGGTAAAGAAGCTCTCCAACAGCGCCTGGAAACTCACTGCGGCGCTCATGGCTGTTGCTCCCAGTGGGTTTCAAGGCGCGCAACGGCCTGCGCCATCAGTTCGGGGCAAGCGCTGAGGTACCAGTAGGTGTCGGCGACATGGACGTGCCCCAGATAAGTAGACAGCACCGGCAAGTGGCGTTCCGCATCCTCGCCCGAGCGATACCATCGCAACAGCGTCTGAACCGCAAATCGATGACGAAAGTCGTGCAGGCGCGGGCCGTGACTGGCTGTTGCACCACGCAGTCCCGTCTGGCGCGAGAGCTTGTAGAAGACTCTATGGATGTCACCGATATCCAGATGGTGCCCGTGACTATTAATGAAGAAGAAAGAGGATACGTTGCGCCCCGCAAGGCATCGCTCGCGGCGCACTTGATATTCTGTGAGCACCTCCTGGGTCGTCCGATGGATCGGTACGAGGCGGGATTTGCCGAACTTGGTTCCGCGAACTGTCAACAAGCCGTCCTGTAAATTGACATCTTCAAGCTGCAAGCGAATCGCCTCACCAATCCTCAAACCCGTAACGCTCAACAATCCGAGCAGGCAGTAATATGTCCATGGGCGCAAACCGTCTATTGGATGAAGCGCTAGAGCGCAACGCAACAGGTGTGCGATTTCCTCCTCCGAATAGAGGTATGGCCGCGCCCGGTGCGGGGAGAAAGGCAGCAGGCCCGGTGGCGGAATTTCGGTTTGCGGGTCGGCAGCTATGTGGTAGCGGGTAAAGCTACGGACAAAACCCAGACGTTGCGCCCACGTCGGAGGCTGACTGGATGGGTTCTGTTGCGCCCATTCCAGAGCGAGTTGCGCAGTGATGTGCGTGGTGTTTTTAGCTTCCATAAACGAGGCAAATTTCGATAGGTAAATACCCTCTTTGCGGAGCTTGAACCCCAGGCTGCGCCGCAAGTCCAGATAGTTTTTAATCGCTTCGCGTAGCGGGTTCATTGCGCACCTCCCGGCCAAGGCATGGCCAATGGACGCAGCAAATCCAGATCGACCTTCGCATAAATCATCGTGGTCTGTGGGCTGCGATGGCGCAGAAGCGCACCGATTTCGGTCAGCGACGCGCCTTGCCGCAGCATGTGGGTCGCCACCGAGTGGCGCAACAAATGCGCGCCTTTGTGAGCCGGATTCAACCCCGCATGATCGAGTGCGCAACGTACAATGGAGCAAATTGCCGCCGAACTGGCAAACCCGCGATAAGGCGCCCTCATGCGGACGAACACTTGCCTGCAAGCACAGGCCGGACGCAAACGGCGCAAATAATCGGCCAACGCGGCCCCGACATCCCGGGGGATCGGCAGCAGGTCAACACCTCTCCCATTTGCCCGGATACGCAGCTCTCCCCGCTCCCAATCGATATCATCGAGCGTCAAGCCAACCACTTCACCGGCACGCAACCCCAACCGCGCAAGCAACAGTAAAATTGCCCAGTTACGGCAACCTATCGCCGTCTGCCGATCACAGTGATTCAGCAGGTGCTGAACATCTTCTGACGACAGCGCTCTCGGAAGCGATGCCATAGTCCAACTGGCCACCGTCGGCACACTCAATTGCAAATCGGTGCCGATGAGATCGCGGTAACGCGCGTATTGCAGGAATGCACGGAGTGCTGTGGTCATCAGCTTGGCGCGCTTGGGGTGATTAAGCCTGGCGGCCTCCCGCTGTACAAACCGCACCACATCGGTCGCGCACAAACTATCGAGCCGCAGCCGTCCATCGGCAAAACACTCGGCGAGAAAACGGCTGACAAATGGCTGGTATATCTGCACCGTAGCTGTTGCTAGTCCGCGCTCAAGTTCCAAGTAGTGCCGGAACTCTTCTTCTAACTGTTGGACCGGAGTCGGCTCGCTCTGCATGCTTGGTGCAACAACCCCTTTCGCGAGGAGAAGATTTGACAGGCGCTGTAAAGTTGCCGCATCAGTCGATCTGCGGCGTCCATGATCGGAACGGTATTTTAGATAACGTCGAAGGCACTCTGGCGTGAGTTGCGACGGGGTCATTCTGCATCGGCTTAACCACCGCCCCAAGTCGGCCAACAACTGCAAAGCACTTCTGACCGAGGTCTTTGCGTAGCCTTCGTTGCTTAACTGTTTGGACAGGGCATCGACATACGCACCCAAAACACCTTTGCGCATTTGCATTAACGTGCACTGATTCTTGTAGAGTTGTTCCATGAGTATCTCCTTCGGTTTGGGTCTGATGACCCGGAAGGAGATAAAACTATGCCGAGTTAAATTGCGCAAATTCGAGAGCAGCATAGGTGCGGGTCAATTTACTCGGCATAGTCCGGTACTCGGCATAGTGCCTCCTATGCCGTGCTCGGCATAGGCGCCACACTTGCGGCAGTCATTTGGCGTTGTCCGGCGTTCCGGTAAATGTCATTCAGCGACTGCTTGGGCACGCCAGCCTTCAAACAACAAGCATTTACACAGATACGTCGGATGAACATTTGTGGCGCGAGGTAGAGGGCGCGAGACTGGGGGAAGGAAATGCGCATCGAATTTAGAACCGCCCAGCGCAGATACACGGTGGTATTGAGCCAAGATTTATTTGGCGCGTATGTTCTCTATCGCCGATGGTTTGGGTTGTCCAACAGAAGATGCAGGATGAAACAGTAAGTCTTTGTCGCGGAGGAAAAGGTGATGCGAGAAGTCGGTCGTATCAGTCGAGCTAGAATCAGGAATGGGTATGAGCTAGTTCTGGCACGGGGCTGATCGCCGAGCATGTTTATACCTATCTTGAAAATCGACAGTGTAGCTTTGTTCAGACCGACTTATTTAGGCTACCCAATGCCGGACACTGGTGACGGGCAGCATCCGACATAATATAGTAACTCCGTCCTGCTTCAGTGATCCAAACCAGCAGGTCGATCTCATCCGACGTTCAACGTTAAAGCTCACTGGCTGCAACGAAGCGTAGCGGAATTGCCGTCTGGTGCAGTGCATGGTTAGCTTCATGCCGCCGCGCACTTTAACAGAAAGTCCGCAACCTCCTGAACACTCATGAACATGCTCGCGTATCCATCAGCACCCACAAAATCAGTGCCGCAGTTTCCAGCAACTCAAGCAGCGCACCCGCCGTATCACCGGTGGTGCCGCCGAGACGCGCCATCATCATGCGCCGCAGCAGCCAGAACACGGTGGCACATCCCAGCATCAGCCCAACCCCGCGCATCCCCAGCACGGCCAGCACGGCCAGCAGGGTGGCCAGCAACATCACGGTTACGGCGCGGTGCGGCGCATGTTGGGCAAGCGCCGCACCCAGCCCGCCGGGGCGCACGTAGGGGGTGGTGATAAACAGCAATGGCATCGCACTGCGCGCCAGCAGCAGCGGCCACAACAATGCCCAATCATTGCCGCATTGCATCAGGCCGACCAGCGCGGCAAATTTCAGCAGCAACACCAGCAACACAGCGACCACCGCAGCGGGACCTGCATACGGATCTTTCATGATTGCCAGCGTGCGTTCGCGATTGCCGATGCCGCCCAGCCACGCATCCACGCTATCGGCTAGACCATCCAGATGCAGCGCGCCGGTCATCACCACCCATGCCGCGAGCAGCAGGGCGGCATGCAGCAGCACCGGCACGCCATGCAGCAGGGTGTGCAGCCCGGTCAGCAATGCGCCCAGCAGCAGCCCCACCAGCGGGTAATACAGCAGCGATGCGCCGATTTCGCGTTCGTCATACGGCTGTTTGAGCCTCACCGGAATCTGCGTGAGGAACTGGAGCGCGAGCAGCAAGGGATAAAAAGGTTTCATGCCGGGGCCTGCATGGATTGCTGCTGCTCATGCTCCACGCTGATTTGATACAGCGCCGCGTGCGGCACCGACAGGTTGAGCAGTTCATTCAAAGGGCGTTGTTGCAGGTGACACAGAATGATGCGCATCACACCTCCATGTGTAACCAACAACACACGCTGACCGGGAAAACGCGCAGGTAACTCCCGCCAAGCATTGAGCACGCGCGCCTGGACGGACAGCAGCGGTTCCGCCTGCGGCGGCGGGCAGGCAACCGGGTCGCGCCAGAAATTCTCCAGTGCGCCGGCATCTGCGGCGGCAATTTCCGCCGCACTGCGCCCGTCCCATGCGCCGAAATCCATCTCCTGCAAACGCGCGTCATAGTGCAGCGGCAAGCCATGCCGTTGCGCGTAATCCTGCGCAAATTCCGCGCAACGCACCAGCGGCGAACTCAGTACCGCGTGGTAGCGCGGCGCGTCCAGCAAAGCCTCTGCCATCTGTCTGGAACCGAGCTCGCTCAACGGCGCATCGCTACGCCCCAGATAGACGCTGCCTGCCACCGTTTCACCGTGGCGCAGCAGGTCGATGTGAATGTGAGTACGATCCGTTTGACCAGACACTAGGGAGCCTCTAAAAATTCAGAGTTCGCCCAAATGCAAGGCGCAGAAAAAATTTCGCCGCGCCGCATATGTTCGATATGTAAGCAAGAAATTTTTTCTGCAACGCAGCATAACCAGCCACTTGGTTGCCGTTTTTTGGCGACTTAGTGGAATGGCTAGTAGTTGCATCAGTTGGGATGAAATGTGGATTTTGAGAGGCTCCCATCACAGCTTGTCCGACACGCCCGCCTCAGCAAACGTTGCCATGCCGTTGTGCAATGCGCAGGCCAGCCGCAACAGCGGCACCACCGTCGCTGCACCACTGCCCTCGCCCAGGCGCATTCCGAGTTGCAACAGGGGTTGCGCGTCGAGTGCGGTGAGCACGCGCTGATGCCCCGGCTCGGCTGAAGTGTGCGCAAACATCATCCAGTTGCGCACATCCGGATTAAGGCGCACGGCGGCCAGTGCCGCAACCGAACTGATGAAGCCATCCACCAGAATAGGCACGCCATTTTGTGCGGCAGCCAGATATGCACCTGCCAATGCCGCGATCTCGAAGCCGCCCACATGGCGCAACACATCCAGCGGCTGCGCCAAATTGGCACGGTGAAAATCCAGCGCACGCTGGATCACCGCAGCCTTATGCGCCACGCCTTTGCTGTCCAGCCCTGTGCCTGGGCCAGCCAGCAACTGCGGCGATTCCTGCAGCAGCGCGCAGGCGATGGCACTCGCCGACGTGGTGTTGGCGATACCCATCTCGCCGCCGATAAAAATTTGCGCGCCATGCTCACGTGCGCGCAGCACGCTGTCGCGTCCGGCCTGCAAGGCTTGCGCCAATTGGGCTTCGGTCATCGCAGGTTCGACTGCGAAATTAGAAGTCGAGGGGGCGATAACTGCGCGCACCACATTCGGCCACTCGCCCGGATCGTTTACTGTGCCGAGGTTCACCACTTCCAGACGCGCACCGAGCGTCTTTGCCAGCACACTGATCGCCGCGCCGCCGCGCGCGAAATTTTTCACCATCTCGCCGGTGACCGCCTGCGGAAAGGCCGAGATGTTTTCCGCCGCAATGCCATGGTCGCCGGCAAAAACAACGATGGCGGCACGATCCACAGCAGGCTTTTCCAAGCCCTGCATCGCGGCCAGTTGCACCGCCAGCGCCTCCAGTTGCCCCAGCGAGCCGGGCGGTTTGGTCAGTTGCGCCTGGCGCGCGAGTGCCGCCGCTTCTGTCTTGTGGTCGAGTTGTTTAATGGGAAGATTGAGCCAATCCGGCATTTTCATGTTCCTTTCAGGGTAAGTGGAATTCCGGCAACGGTGAGCAGCACGCGCTCGCACCTCGTCGCCAGTTCTTGGTGCAGCCAGCCTGCCTCGTCGCAGTAACGGCGCGTGAGTTCGCCCAGCGGCACGATACCCATGCCGGTTTCGTTGCTGACCAGAATGATCTGGCCGGGCAATCCGGGCAGGACGCCAATCAATCCTGCGCGTTCGCGGTCAAACATTGCAGGGTCGGGATGTAGCAGCAGATTGGTCAGCCACAGAGTCAGGCAATCCACCAGCAGGCAATGCCCAGGAGCGGCGTGCATCTTCAATGTATCGGCCAGCGCGATGGGTTCTTCGATGCTCGCCCAGTGCGCCGGGCGATGCGCACGGTGTGCGGCAATGCGCTGCGCCATTTCCGCATCCTGCGCTTGCGCCGTGGCAATGTAGGTGACGGCGAGCTGGCTTTCCTGCGCCATATTCTCGGCCAGCCGGCTCTTGCCGGAACGTGCGCCGCCGAGGATCAGGGTGCGCATAACACCTCCTCTGTACAGGGCAAATCGAGCAACTGGCGGAGGTGCGCCGTATCGAGGTGCTGTTCCACCATATCCGCCAGGCGCTCCAGCGTGGCTTCGCGCAAGGCGAAATAGTCGCTGGCTGCAACATCGCGCAGCCCGGCCCAGGATAGCAATGACGTACACGCCGCCGGGGCATCGAACAGCCCGTGCAGGTAAGTGCCGAGTATCTGTCCATCCTCGCTCATGGCGCCATCCGCGCCATGCTCCAGCCACAGTGCGGGGCGCATCAAAGCCGCACCGCTGCTGGTGCCGGCATGGATTTCATAACCCTTTACCGGCGCATTATCGAACGCCAGTTTTCCGCTGCAATTGCGCAACTGCTTGTCGCGCTGCAAGGTGGTTTCCATGTCCAGCCAGCCCAGCCCCGCGCTGCTGCCCACCGCACCTTCCACGCCGTACGGGTCGTGCAGCCAGCGGCCCAGCATCTGGAAGCCGCCGCAGATGCCGATGAGCTTGCCACCGTAGCGCAGGTGGTGCAGCAGGTGTTTTTCCCAATCCTGTGTGCGCAGAAAATCCAGATCGGCACGCACGTTTTTCGAACCGGGCAGAATCACCAGATCGGCGGCGGGCGGTTTCTCGCCCGGCGCAATGAAATGAAACTCGATTTGCGGATGCGCGCGCAATGCATCGAAATCGGTGTGGTTGCTGATGCGCGGCAAGGCGGGAACGATGACGCGCAACTTACCCTCTTCCCCAGCCCCTCCCCCGCTTGCGGGGAAGGGGAGCAAGGCGGGCAGCGCATCTTCCGCATCCAGATGCAGCCCATGCAGATAGGGCAGCACGCCCAGCACCGGCTTACCCGTCTCTTGCACCAGCCAGTCCAGCCCCGGTTGCAGCAGGCTCAAATCGCCGCGAAAACGGTTGATGACGAAACCCGCCACGCGTCCCCGTTCGCTGGCGGAGAGCAGCGCTAGCGTACCCACCAGATGGGCGAACACGCCGCCGCGGTCAATGTCGGCGATGAGCACAACCGGGCAATCCACCGCCTCGGCGAACCCCATGTTGGCGATGTCGTTCGCGCGCAGGTTGATCTCGGCGGGCGACCCCGCGCCTTCGGCGACGATAGCTTGATAGCGCGCCGCAAGCCGCGCATGCGATTGCAGCACCGCCTCGCGCGCAACAAGTTTGTAGTCGTGATAGTCGCGGGCACTGCGGTTGCCGATGGCTCGCCCGTGGATGATGACTTGCGCGCCGGTGTCGCTGTTGGGTTTCAGCAGCACCGGATTCGTGTCGGTGTGCGCTGCGATGCGGCAGGCGGCCGCCTGCACCGCCTGCGCGCGCCCGATCTCGCCGCCGTCCTCCGTCACCGCGCTGTTCAGCGCCATGTTCTGCGGCTTGAACGGCGCGACGCGCACGCCCTGCCGCACCAGCCAGCGGCACAGTGCCGTGACCAGCAGGCTCTTGCCCGCATCGGAAGTGGCGCCTTGCACCATCAAGGTTCTGGTCTTCATGGTGTGCAAACCATTTCCTGATCGAGTGCCGCGGCCAGCCGCAGCCAGTCCGTTTCGCAGCATGGCAACCCGAACCGCAGGCTGCTTGGCTCGGCAAAATAGCGCGTGAGGATGCCGCATTGCGCCAGCCGCTGATGCATGATTTGTGCACTTTCCGTTTGCACCCACTGAAACAATCCACAGCCGCCGGTCGGTGGCAGGTCAGCATCGCGCAGCAACTGAGCAAGGCGCTGGCCGTCCCGCCGCAGCCGTATTTTTGCAGCCTGTTGCCAAGCCCGGTCGAGCAAGGCGGCGCGCGCTACATGCCGCGCAGGCCCCGCTACGCACCACGGCCCCAGCGCTTCCCGCAAGTTTGCCAGCAAGGCGGCATGTGCCGCGGCGAACCCTGCACGCGCACCGGCCAAGCCGAAAAATTTTCCCATGGAACGCAACACAATCAAGCCCTGCGGCATCGCGGCCTGCACCAGACTTTGCGCAGCACTGGCCTCGATGAAGGCTTCATCGACGATAAGCCAGCCGCCACGTGCAGATAGCTCCTCATGCCAGTGCAGGAGATTCTCGCTGGCGAATAATCCGCCAGTCGGGTTGTTCGGCTGCATCAGCACCAGCACATCAAGGTTGCACAACTGTGCGGCGATTTCATCTGCGCACAACTCTTTCACCTCATGGCCTGCGCCGCGCCAGGCATGGGCATGTTCGGCATAACCCGGATGCGGCACGCCGACCCGGCATGGTTTGCGTAAACGCGGCAACGCCTGAATCGCAGCCTGTGTACCAGCCACCGGGAATATATTCTGCGTGCCGTAATAATTGGCGGCGGCTTCCTCTAGGCTATCGTGTTCCTCCGGCAAGCGCGACCACGCTTCTGGGGGAACCGGCGGCGGTGTAAATGGAATGGGATTAATGCCGGTGGACAGGTCCAGCCAGTCCGCCAGCGGAATGCCATAGCGCGCGGCGGCGGCTCGCAGTTGCCCGCCATGTTCAAGCACGTAGCGCTCCCAGCAGCAACAGCATGGCCAGCCACAACCACACGCCGCGCTGCACCAGCGTGACAGCGCGCGCCAAGTCGGCGGCAACAGGCGGATCACCCGCGCCCAGCAGCGGGCGCGCTTCACACACGCCATGGTAGTGCGCGGCGCCACCCAGTTGTACGCACAGGCTGCCCGCGCCGCTCGCCATCACCGGCCCGGCGTTCGGGCTGGCCCATGCCCCCGCCTGTTGCCGCCAGCAATGCAGCGCGTGTTGCGTATTGCCGAGCAGCGCATAGGTCATGGCGGTGAGCCGGGCAGGAATGAAATTCAGCACATCGTCCAGGCGTGCCGCCGCCCAGCCGAAATAAAAAAAGCGCGGCGTGCGGTAGCCCCACATCGCATCCAGCGTGTTCGCCAGCCGGTACAGCAGCGCGCCGGGCGCACCCAGCACAGCGAACCAGAACAGCGCGCCAAATACCGCGTCGTTGCCGTTTTCCAGCACCGACTCGACACCGGCGCGCGCCACGGCTTCCTCATTTAACTGGCTGGTATCGCGGCTGACAATCTCGCCCACGCGCATGCGCGCAAGCGCCAGATCGCCGGCTTGCAGGGCAAGCCGGATGCGCTGCGCATGTTCGCGCAAGCTTTGCATGCCCAGCGCAAAATACAGAATCAGCACATCGATGAAAATTCGCAGCACGGGCAATTCCCACCACAGGAATGCCAGCAGCCAACAGGGCACCAGCGCCAGTGCCCACGCCAACAAACCGCGCAGCCGCCATGCAGAGCCAGCATTCATGCGCCCTTCCAGCCAGTTGGCATAATGCCCGAAAGCCGCCAGCGGATGGAACCGGCGCGGCTCGCCCAGCAAGCGGTCGAGCAATACAGCGCATACTATGGTCAATGCAGTGCTCAACATGCTGCCTCGCACTTGTCGTCCAGATCAAGCGGCTCGGCCAATGCCTCGACGATATACTCGACCGGCAAGCCGTAACGCGCAGCCAATTGCTGCGGCGACTCGCCGCTTGCGTGCAGCGATTCCAGCCAGCCCTGCAAGCCAGTGGAAAGCGAACGCCCGGCGCGTTCACCATTTTTTGCCTCGCCGCTTTCCACGTCGTATTTGTTGGCGTAACCGCGCGGCGTGACCATCAGCCCGTCGCGCACGAAGGTGTGCGAGTTGCCGATCAGCACGGTCGAGAGCATGCCGATGTCGCATTCGCTCATCTGCGCCAGCGTGGTGAATTCAATGCTCTGCTTGGGACGGTAGGCGGATTTGACGATAGCCACCGGCGTATCGGGGCGGCGATGGCGCAGGAACAGGCGCTGCGCTTGTGCAATCTGGCGCGTGCGGCGACCGCTCTTCGGGTTGTACAGCGCCACCACGAAATCGGCTGCGGCGGCCGCATCGAGGCGCTTGGCGATCACCGGCCACGGCGTGAGCAAGTCGGACAGCGAGATGGCACAGAAGTCGTGAGTGAGCGGCGCGCCGACCAGAGCGGCACAGGTGTTGAGCGCGGAAGCGCCGGGAACGATTTCCACCTCAATGCCGGATTCCGGCGTCCAGCCTGCCTGGAACAGCACCTCATAGGTGGGTCCGGCCATACCGTACACCCCGGCGTCACCCGAAGAAATCAGCGCCACTTTCTTGCCGGCGCGCGCACGCTCCAGCGCATCAATGGCGCGGTCGAGTTCCTCGGTCATCGCTTTCTTCACCACTTCCTTGCCCTCCAGCAAGTCTTCGACCAGCTTGATGTAGGTCGTATAGCCGACCACGGCATCTGCCTCGGCAATGGCGCTGCGCGCCCGTGCGGTCATGTGTTCGGCGCTGCCGGGGCCGATGCCGACCAGCATGATTTTGCCATTCTGTTTCATTGCGTGATCCTTGCGATAGAGATGGTTGCGTTGCGGCCATCCGGGCCGCGCAGTTTGTATTTTTCGACGAGCAAATGATTCATGCTGGTTTGTGCGGCAAGCAGCGCTGCCGCCTCAGAGACCGAAGGCGTGCCGGTATATTTGCGCACCACTTCGGACGGGTTGGGAACTACCACAGCAGACAATTCCGCCGCCGGATAAAACATCATGTGCCAGCCGTGTGTTGCGGCAAATTGCAGCAAGCCAGCTTCATTTGCCTTGAGATCGATGCTGGCTACCGCACACACATCGGAAATATTGACCCCCGCCTGTTTCAGCGCGGCATCCACCGCCTGCGCGATGGTATCAGCAGGTGTGCCACGGTCGCAGCCGATGCCCAACGCCACTTTCACATTTGCTCCTGCGGCGGGATATAGAATTGTAGATCGGGTTTCAACCCGACATGTCGGGCTAAAGCCCGACCTACGCCCAGTGGGTAATCATGGTTCATGTTTTATTGTCAGCCGGGGTGTAAATTACAAGGCGATCACGGATGGCTTCGTGCAATGTGGCGGGCAAGGCATCAGGTTTGCGCCGCGTGATCCACAGCACCGCGCCGTAGCGCGACGGATCGAGTTCATCGATGCTTTCCAGCAACTGGATGTTGGCGGGCAGCGGCTTGCTGCGGCCGTTGGCATGGTGCGCCCACCAGTCGCGGCTGCCCGCCTCCTGCACCAGCGCCACCTGCTCATCGTTCACCACGGCGGCGCTGGCGCGCACGATCACTTGCTTGCTGGCTGTAAAAGTCCAGCCCAGTTCGCGTCCGAGCAAATCCACCGCCAGCGTCTCGCGCGCATCCGATGCGGTGGTCAGCACCGGCAGCGCGCCCAGCGCACGGGCCAGCCTCCAGGCCAGTTCGTTGGCGCCGCCAAGGTGTCCGGCAAGCACCGGGATGGCATAGTGCCCTGCCTCGTCCATCACCACTACGCCGGGGTCTTGTTCCTTGTCTTTCAAGTGCGGCGCCATCAGCCGCACCATCGCACCCAGCGAGACGATGGCGACGATGCCATCAAAATTTGCGAACAGCACAGGGATCTGCTCGCCGGTCTTGCCGGCATAGCAATGTGCGGCGCCGGGCGCGGCATGTTCGGCTTCAGAGCGGAATTTCTCCGGCACAAAAAGCTGCGCGCCAGGCAATGCGGCAACGGCCTTGCCGGCAAGCGCGATACCGTGGCGAGTAATGGCAACGACGGCGATCTTCATGCTGCTTCCGATTCTGCAGCTTGCTTGCGCTCGCCGCGTTTGCGGCAACCGCGCCGCAGTTCGCCGCGCACGCGTTCCGGATTCTGCACGATCATCAGCGAGAGGTAGTTCACCTTCTCGCCTTTGAGGCTTGCCACATCGCGGACGATCCGCTCGTCTGGCGCACCGACCTTCTCGATGAAACAGCTCGTGGCGACGAGCCCTCTGCGTTCGAGCAGCTCGATGGTTTCGTCGATCATGGGCTTGACCTTGAGCAGCACCAGCGTATCGAACTCGTTTATCAAATGGTCGATGACCTCGACCCCGTATGCGGCGGGAATCACGGCAAGCGTTTCATCCTCCTCGGCGAGCGTGGTGCCGGTCGCGGCAGCCGCCGCAGCAAAGGACGAAACGCCGGGGATCGTCTCAACTTCGACTTCAGGCACGAGCTGGCGAACCACACGGGCGAGATGGCCGAACGTGGCAAAAGTCGAGGCATCACCCTCGACGAGAAAGACGAGATCGCGCCCCTCGGCAAGCAGTTCGATGGTGCGCACCGCCGCACGCGCCCAGGCCTTGTCGAGAATCTCCGGGTCGCGGGTCATCGGAAAAACGAGCGCTTCGGCATCAGCGGGCACGGCGAGGCCGCCTCGCTCGGCGATAGCCAGGGCGTATGAGCTTTCCTCGGCCTTCTTGACCGGGTAAAGCCAGCGTGCGCCCGATTGCAGCACGGCCCAGGCACGCCGGGTAATCAATTCCGGATCGCCGGGACCCAGCGAGGCACCGATCAAGCGCCCGTATTTTATTTTGCTGCCCTGTTTGATTGAACTCATAGTGTCGCTTTCTTTGTGGCGGTGATGATCCACACCGGGTTCTGGGCTGCCAGCCGATGCATGTCCAGTATTGGCTGGCTGCGCGCCGCTTGCAGTTGCACCACCTCCCAGTCCGCTCCCGCTGCCGCGAGCGCGCCGGTGGCGGTGGCGAGGTTTTCAAAGGTCACGAAATTCATCACCAGCCGTCCGCCAGATTTAAGTCGGGACAGCACCAGCCGGATCAGGCCTGCAAGCTCGCCGCCCGAACCGCCGATGAACACCGCGTCCGGATCGGGACAGCTGTCGAGTTGATCGGGCGCCTTGCCTTCGAGCAAGGTGTAATTGGTGGCGCGCAACAGCTTAGCGTTTGCGCGCGCGCTGGCTGCATCTGTCGCATTTTTCTCGATCGCCCAGACATGGCCGTGACGTGCGATGCGCGCGGCTTCCAGGCCCACCGAACCTGTGCACGCGCCAATGTCCCATACAATGCTGTCGTCAGTCAGGCCGAGCTTGGCGAGCGAGACCGCGCGCACTTCCAGCTTGGTGATGAGCCCCTTCTCCGGCCGGCGTTGCACATATTCCTCATCCTCAAACCCGAACAGGGCGCGGCGTGGGCGCGGTGCAATGCGTTCGAGTACCACGATATTGGGGGAAGCAAACCCACGCGCAGCCGCATCGGAAAGCGTAAGGCCTGCGCTGATTTCCTCGTCCGGCAACAGCAGGCGTGACGCCACCGACAACCGAAACTCGTCGCCGTATCCCGCCGCCAGCAGCGCTCGCGCGATGCGCTCAGGGCCGTTTTCCGGACTGGTGAACACCGCGAGCAAATCGTGTTCTGCAACGACGCGCACCAGCGCATACAGGCCGTGCTGCGGCGTTGCGCCTGCGGTCCATTCCCCCGCATCCTTGCTGTGCACCGAAACGAAATGCGCCTGCTGCCACGGCCGCCCGAGGCGGGCAAAGGCAAGCTGCACCGTCGAAGGTGCGGGCAGTATCTCGATGTTGGCTGCACCTATCCTGTCGAGCAGCATGCTTGCAATGCCGTGGCACAGCGGATCGCCGGTGGCGAGCACGGCAACCTGCTGGCCTTCGGACAGCGCCGCTGTTATCCATTCCGACACGCGCATCAATGCGCCATCCATGTCGAATTGTTTCGCCTGCACGGCGAGATGCGGCGCAACCAGCTCCAGCGTGCGCGCAGCGCCGATCACGCAGGAAGCGCCGGCCAGCCTTGCGCGAGCATGCTCGGACAGGCCATCCCACCCGTCGTCCAGGATGCCAATAATCGAACATGGTTTAAGCAAGTGCATCTTCCTCCAGGGTAACGATGGGCTTGCCTGCAAAGTCGCATGCAAGAATGGTGAGCCGGTGCGGCCCCGGATAGATTGTGCGCAGGGTGCGCAGCGCACGCTGCGCCAGTGAGCGGTGGAATGCGACGGTAAGCCCCATCTGTTCCAGTTTTTCTGCGGCAAAGCGCGCGGTTTCCGCAGCGCGGATTTCTTCCACCAGTTCGGCGGGCGCGCCCACTTCGATGGCTGCTTCGGCGATCAGGCCGCGATCCACTTCCTCGCGCCAGGCATGGGTGACCGGCAGCCCCTGCGCGATCTTGGTGAGCTTGCCCACCATGGCGCCGACGATGATGTGTTCCATTTCATGTTTCAGCGCGGCCTGGAAAGCGGCCCTGACGAAATCGCCCATCTGCACGAAACACGCTTCATCGAGTTCCGGAAAAACCCGCATCGCACATTTCTCGGTGCGCCCGCCGGTGGTAAACACCACGCTCTTCTGCCCCTGGTTCGCGGCCACTTGCACCGCCTGCACCACGCTCGCGCGGAACGCTGCGGTGGAGTAAGGCCGCACGATGCCGGTGGTGCCGAGGATGGAAATTCCGCCGAGTATGCCGAGCCGCGCATTGAGCGTCTTTTTCGCCATCTCCTCGCCGCCGGGCACCGAGATCGTCACTTCCAGTCCGTCGCCTGCCTCCAGTATGGGAGCGCCTGCCGCCTGCACGTTTTCTATGATGTTGCGTCTGGGCACCAAGTTGATCGCCGCACCGCCCACTTCGAGACCCAGGCCGGGCTTGGTCACGATGCCCACGCCTGCCCCACCCTTGAGCTGGATGCCGTTGCCGCCCGGGATGCGCCGCACGTCGGCGGTGAGATGCGCGCCGTTCGTCGCATCGGGGTCGTCGCCCGCATCCTTGATGCTTACTGCATGCGCATGCATGCCGTCCACGCTGCCTTCGATGATGTGAAACGCAACGCGTTGCGTGTTAGGCAGCACACACTCCACCTGCTCCGGCACGCTACCTTCTATCAGCCCCAGCGTGGCAGCTGTAGCCGCGGCTGCGGCGTTGATCCCGGTGGTGAACCCGGTGCGATTGCCGCGCTGGCGCTTGCCATCGCCTTTGCGGATCTTCCCGGTATCGGGAGCGTTGCTCATGGTGTTCAGGCGGCTTTAGCTTCGCGCTGGCGCGCTTCCGCCAGCGACAGGAAGGCGTGCAATGCGGCCACTACCAATGTGGAACCGCCTTTCCTGCCTTCGCTGATGATCCACGGCACATCCTGCTGTGCGGCAAGCAGCGTCTTGGATTCGGCGGCTGAGACAAAACCCACCGGCATGCCGATTACCAGCGCGGGCTTTGCGCCTTCCTCGCGGATCAGGCGCACCACTTCGATCAGCGCAGTGGGGGCGTTGCCGATGCCGGCGATGGCGCCGTCGAGCAACCCCAGGCGATGGGCTTTGCGCATCGCCTGCACGGCGCGCGTGCTGTCCTCCGCCTTGGCCTGCGCAATCACGTCGTCATCGGAAATGAATTGCCGTACGGTCAGCCCAAAGTGCTTGAGTCGTACGGGAGAGAGGCCGACGCAAATCATTTCCACGTCGGCGACAATGGCCGTACCGCCCCGCAGCACGGCGTCGAGTCCTGCACGCATCGCGTCGGGATGGAAGCGCGCCAGCCCGTTGAACTCGAAGTCGGCGGTAGCGTGGATCATGCGCCGCACCAGCGGCCATTGCTCGCTGGTGTATGCGTGATGCGCGACTTCGCGGTCGATGATGGCGAAGGAGTCGTGCTCGATGGCGGCTCCGGCCGCAGTGAGTTGTTCGGTAATACGATTGTTCATAATGTATCCTCAGTCTGAACGCACACGATCGTGCGCGTGGTTATGATGATGGTCGTGTTGGTGATCATGCGCCGCAGCCAGGCGGTATTTGCAGCCGTCGCACTCCAGCATTCCGCCTGTCGTGGCATGTTCGCTCACGCGCGCATCGGCAATTGCATAGATACCCTCGTCGAAACCGAAGTGCCCACCCAGTGCGAAGGCGATATGCGGATAGCACTGGCGCAGGCGCGCAACTTGTTGCTGGATGCGCTCGATCAGCACGCCGGTGAAGAGATATATTGGCTGGATGACGATTTGCGTCATGCCGAGTTTCACCTGCCGCTGCACCACGGCTTCCAGGCGCGGCAGGGTGATGCCGGTGAAGGCGATATCCACCAGGTCGTGCTGCATTTCCTCGAACAGCCAGCGCGCCATCCTGGCGATTTCGCCATTGGCGCCCGCGTCGGACGAGCCGCGCCCCAGCAGGATGATGCCAGTCGTGCGCGGATCGGGCACCGCCAGGTCGTGCAGCAAGTGATCGATGCGATGGCGGAGTATGTCATGCACTTCGCGCCCCATGCCCAAGTGCGGTGTGCAGACGAACTCGACGCCGGGATGGCGCGCACGCGCGGCATCGACCGCTTCCGGCATTTCCATCTTGACGTGGCCTGCCGCGTTGAGGATGAGCGGCACCACAATCACCTGCCGGCTGTTGGCGGCGGCGCGATCCAGTCCTTCGTCCATCAACACGTCGGCATGTTCGATGAAACACACCTCGATACGCCAGTCGGGGTGATGCGTGCGCCATGTTTCGGCGAAGCGCAGGATTTCCTCGTTGCCTGTGGTCTTGCGCGAACCGTGGCCTATCAGCAAGATCGTTTCGCTCATGATGTTTCCTTCCCCTTGTGCGGGGCGCGCGCCCACGCAGTGTCCTCAGTTGAGCACATGATTGAAAATCGTTTCCGTGTCCTCGTCCCACCCATCCCACAGGTAGTCGTTTGCCTTGCCGTCGGCGATCAGGCGCATCGCGTAGTTGACCTGCTCCTTGTAGAACTCGCAGAAAGCGCCGGTCTTCTCCATGCCGCCGTTCATTTCGTGCGCTTCGGCCGGGCAGGGCGAGCCGCAGAAATGGCGGATTGCGCAGTCGCCGCATGGGCTGAAGGTATCGACATCGCGCGTCGTCACGGTCTGGAAAGCAGCGGAGGCCAGCGCCGCTTCGACGCCGCCTTCGGCCAGCAAATTGCCGCCGTTGAAACGCGGCAGGCCGATGAATTCGCTGCATGGGTACAGGCCGCCATCTGCCGCCAGCGCGAAGAAGGCGCGGCCGCCGCCGCAGGGCGAGATATCGCACATCAACCGCCGTGCCGTCGGTGCGAGAATTCCGATGAGGATGTTGGCGAAATTGGCGACCATCAGCTTGCGCCCCGTTTCGCGATACAGTTCATGCGTGCGATCCATGGCGGCGAAGAAGGCCTTGGCCATGTCGCCATCGGCCGGTTTTACGCCGCGTGCGCCGGGCAGGGTGCAGCGCACCGTATTGAGCATGCAGGTCGGCACTTCGTGGGCGTGGAACAGTTCGACCATCTGTGTCAGGTAGGGCAGGTTTTCGGTGGTGCAGGTGGTGATCACGCTCCACGAGCCGTAGCCTTTCAGCTTCTCCATTGCGGCCAGCACCTTGTCATGCACGCTCTTGCCGCCCCAGGTTTTGCGCGTGGCGTCGGTGACGCCGGCGAAGGGGCCGTCCAGCGAGAGGCCGATGCTGACGTTGCGCGAGGTGAGGAATTCCAGCGCCGCATCGTCGAGCAGTGTGCCGTTGGTCTGGAGGCCGAACACGAAATCATCGCCGAAGGCGTCGATGGCGGAAAACACCGCCTCCTTGTTCATCAACGGCTCTGCGCCGTGAAAAATGGCGCGCGGCTTGCGCCCTTCCGGCATCACCGAACGGAAGTAATCGCGCAGCTTGCCGAGCGAGGCGTTCAGTGTTTCGTGCGGCATGTGGCTGCCGTTGCTGCGCTGCTCGCCGGGCAGATAACAGTAAGTGCAGTTGAGGTTGCAGCGCTCGGTCGGATTCAGATAGACGCCGGAAGGTTTCAGTTCGAAGCGTAGCGCATGCAGTTCACGGGCGAAGTCGCCGACTTTCTTGCGGTATGCATCGAGCAGCGAACCGCCAGCGAGCTCTTCCTGAATACGTGTCTTGTCCACCAGCGCCCAGAATGCGGTACTCGGGTCGGTGACGGCGGCATAAACATCATGGCCGATGTCCACGGGAATGAATGCCGGGCCAATGTCGGCCCGGCTTAAGGCCGCAGCCGTCATTTGGCCGCTTTCTTGTCCATCAGCACGTAATGCGAGAGGCCGATGCCATCCGGGTTGCAGCTCTTGCGTACAGCGATAGTCGGCATCGGTGCCGGTGCCGTGGGGGCGGTGGCGGCGGTTTGCTGGTGTTGTTTGTGTTTGGCTTGCTGCATTGTCGTCTCCTTTGGTGTAAAAAATAAAAAGTGCTGCCGCAAGGTTATTGCGCTGTCTTCACGCCCTTGCGGAAGCGATGGGTGAATCTGGCGTCATACAATTTCGATCTCTTTAATTCCGTCCACTGGCGCGCCCCCAGTGCGGGGCTGACTATGATCATGGCCTGGCTGTTAATTTTTTGTTCCCGGCACTTGTCGCGAATATCGGCCAGAGTGCCACGGATGATTTTTTCTTCATCGGGCCAGCTCGCCTTGTGCACCACCAGTATCGGCGCGTCATCGCGCCAGCCTGCAGCCAGCAATTCGTTCCTGACCTCGCCCAGCAAGGTAATGGAAAGAAACACGCACAACGTGCTGTGATGTTGGGCCAGATCCCTCAGCGCCTCGCCCTCCGGCATGGGCGTGCGGCCTTCCATGCGCGTCAGGATTACCGTCTGCGTGACTTCGGGCAGCGTCAGGCTCTCCACCGCTGCGGAAGCCGCAGCCATCGCCGACGAGACGCCGGGAACCGCGCCGACTTCGATACCCGCCGCGTCGAGCGGCTGCACCATTTCGATCAGTGCGCCGTACAGCGTCGGGTCGCCGGTCTGCAAGCGCACCACCGTCGCATGTTTGGCCGCCCTGTCGATCAACCAGGCGGTGATCTCTTCCAGCGCCATGCTTTTCGAGTCGCAAATCTCGCACCCGGTACGCGCCCAGCGCGTGGTTGCTTCGGCGACCAGCGAACCCGCGTAGAGAATAGCCCCTGCACTTGCGACCAGATCGCGTCCCTTGATCGTGATGAGGTCGGGATCACCCGGCCCCGCACCAACGAACCAGACTTTACCCACTTAGCTCGCCAGTTTGAGCGATTTCACCGCAAAGCAGATCTCGACGATCTTGTTGCCTTCATGGCGCTTGAGCAGGCGCAGCGCGGCGTAAGTCAGCAGCGGTTCGCAGGCGACCAGCACCAGATAGGATGAAGCAAAAGTTGCCCAGGCAGCAAAAGAAGTCGCCACATTGCCCATCGCCAGCCAAAAGCCCACCATCGCGGTGACGCCGCTGTAATACAGCGCATCCAGCTTGAGAATATTTTTCCAGGTGATGACGGTACCCTGCTCGCGCAGCTTGCGGCCCAGCGTGTAATGCACGGCGATCAACGGCAAAATCAGCGACAGGCTGTTCACGGCCAGGTGCGGCAAATCCAGCGGCTCGAACAACACGCCTTGCAACAGCAGGCCTACGGCGAATCCGATCAGCGTGGGCACAAAACCCAGCGTGAGATAAATCACCATCGCCCCGACGAAGTGCAGTTCGGACGGCCCCACCTGAACGTGGAAACTCTGCATGAACAGTGAAAAAAACACCGCCGCCAACAACATACGCACGATGTCTGCCGGGTGCTTGATCAGATCTTTTGCGTAGGCAGCCAACAGGCCGACCGCACCTAAGTTGGCAGCCATAACCTTGGCTTGGGCGATGATTCCGGGTTCGATGTGCATGGTGTTCTCCTTATGGTTAGTGAATCGAAAATGAGTTACGGGGTGAAAAAATGTGCGGCGGCTACTAAATTTGATGGCAGGTAATAATGCAAATAAGAGGCGTGCAGCTTACCCTTGCGATACACGGCTTCCGGCTTGCCGCGTGTTCGCACCGGAGTGGTCATGGCAACGGGCTCGCACGATGTCTGCATCGCGGAGTGATGGAAAGTATGGCCGCGGAATTCACCTTCTGGCAGCAACACGCTGTGCATGCCGAGGTTGGCCAGTTTTTTTTGCATGACCGCGTGACCCGGCAACACACCCGCCATCTTGGCTTGGTTTCCTTGTACATCGGTCAAGGTTTCCAGCAAATAGAGCATGCCGCCACATTCGGCAAATATGGGTTTGTTTGCCGCATGATGCGAGCGAATCGCCTCGTGCATTGCCGTGTTGGCTTGCAGTTGTTGCAGATGCAGTTCCGGATAGCCGCCAGGCAGATACAGACTGTCCGCTTCGGGCAGAAGCGCATCAGCCAGCGGAGAAAAAAATTCAAGCTCGGCTCCCAAGGCGCGCAGCGCATCGAGGTTGGCGCGATACAAAAACGAGAAGGCCGCATCTCTGGCTACCGCAATCCTGATGCCTGCAAGTTTGCGTTGCGGCGATGCGGCATTTGCAGGTGCAAATGCGATGGGTTCAGGCAAGGCCGCGCATGTTTGTTCGGCCAGCTTGCTCGCGGCATGCGCGATGCGCTGGTCGAGATCGGCGATTTCCTGCGCCTGCACCAGCCCGAGGTGACGGTCTGGCAGGCTCAATTCAGCATCGCGCGGCAGAGTGCCGAAGTGGCGAATGCCGGGAGGCAGGCCCTCCCTGAGCATGTCGGCATGATTGGGGCTCGCGACGCGGTTGGCTAGCACACCAAAAAATTTAACGTCAGCCCGGTAATGGGCCAGGCCGAAGACGATGGCACCAAAGGTTTGCGCCATCGCACTGGCGTCGATGACGGCCAGTACCGGAATGCCAAACAACGCGGCCAGATCGGCACTGGAGGGTGTGCCGTCGAACAATCCCATCACGCCTTCTACAATGATCAAATCGGCTTCCGCAGCGGCTTGGTAAAGCAATTCGCGGCAATGTGCCTCGCCGCCCATCCACAAATCGAGCTGATAAACCGGATGGCCTGATGCTCGTTCCAGAATCATCGGATCGAGAAAATCCGGGCCGGTCTTGAATACGCGCACGACCCGGCCCTGCTCGCGATGATAATGCGCCAACGCCGCCGTCACGGTGGTCTTGCCTTGGCCGGAAGCTGGCGCGGCAACCATCAGCGCAGGGCAGGACACGCTCATAATTCGACCCCTTTCTGCGCCTGAATGCCGGCACGGTAGGCGTGTTTGATGTCCCGCATTTCGGTGACGGTGTCGGCAAACTCAATGAGCTCATCGGGCGCGGCACGGCCGGTTAATACTACGTGCTGCATGGGCGGGCGTGCTCGCAAGGCGGCGAGCACCGTTTGCAGATCGAGGTAGTGGTGTTTGAGCGCGATGTTGATTTCATCCAGCACCACCAAATCCACAGCGGGATCGGTGAGAAACGCTATTGCCTGTTGCCACGCACGGCCTGCGGCGGCAACGTCGCGTTCACGGTCTTGCGTCTCCCAGGTGAAACCTTCGCCCATTACGTGATAGCTGACTTCGGGAAAACGGCGGAAGAAAGTTTCCTCGCCGGTGGAGAAACTACCCTTGATGAACTGTACCACGCCCACGCGCATTCCATGCCCTAACGCGCGCGCCACCATGCCAAATGCGGCAGAGCTCTTACCCTTGCCGTTGCCGGTGTTCACCAGAATGAGACCGCGTTTTTCGGTGGCGCGTGCTATGCCCGCATCCATCACGGCCTTTTTATGCACCATCCGTTGTTGATGGCGCGCGTTGCGCCCTTCTTCCGGACTCATGGCAAGATGGCAGGAAGTGGCTTGCGCGCACCGGACAGGTCGCGTGGTGTAGCGGCGAAAAATTTGCTTGGTATTTGCAAAACACATTTCCCGTAGAAGATTCAAACATCAGGAAATGCATCGGAAGACAACTATAGAAGGAGGGATAGCACACTACATTATTAGCTGTCCATCGTTCATGCGCCGCCCGCAGCATTTCCCGACCTGTGGAATCCTTGTGGGATTCCTGCACTCAAGGCCGATATACGGGCTCACAAGACAAAACGCATCGCCTTCCCATGATTGCTCACAGTGGCATACTGACACGTCCACACTTGCTTACCGTTGCGGGGGCAGCACAGGTATTTCACCTGTTTCCCGTTTAACCGGATGGCGCAAACCATTCCGGCACCTCAATGCAGTGTGTATTATAACGAATATTGGGAATGTAGAACTGTTTTTGTCTTTGGCCGTTGCTTCTGGCCTGACAACTTACGGTCTACCTGCTACATACTTCCATCTTGGTAACATTGGTGGTTGCTGCCGGGCTGCCGGTTTTGCCGCTTTTATTCGGCTTGTCAAAATTAGAAACAAAAGGGGCTGATGCATGTGTATGCGGTGGTCAGTCGATAATTTTACATACAGCCTTTTCGATAACCTCAAGGATTAACATGGATTTCCTGCCGATTTTTCTGAATATTAAAGGCAAGCTGTGTTTGGTTGTTGGCGGCGGCGAGGTTGCACATCGCAAAGCATCTGTGCTGGCGGATGCGGGCGCAACAGTAAAAGTGGTTGCGCCAGGGCTTTCTGATGCTTTTGCCAGTATGTCTGGCATTGAGCATGTCGCGGAACACTTCCAGCCTGCACACTTGGACGGAATAATGCTGGTGATTGCCGCAACCAACGAAAGCACAGTCAACCAGCATGTTTCGCAACAGGCACGCGCGCGAAATATTCCGGTGAACGTGGTGGACAACCCCGATCTATGCACGTTCATCATGCCGTCGATTCTGGATCGCTCCCCGCTGATGGTGGCGTTTTCCAGCGGCGGCGCATCCCCTATGCTGACCAGAATGTTGCGCGGCAAGCTGGAAACGCTGATTCCTCAAGGCTACGGTCGCTTGGCCGTATTTTCTGCACGGTTCCGTGACACCATCAAAGCGCGTGTTGCCAATCCACTCAAGCGGCGAATCTTTTGGGAAAATGTACTGGAAGGTGTGGTCGCCGAAAAGGTATTGGCGGGTGACGAGACTAGCGCGGAAGCCATGCTGTTCAGCCTGCTGGAAAGTGAAATGCCGGGACAAACAGGTGAAGTGTATCTGGTCGGGGCTGGCCCCGGAGATCCGGATTTACTGACGTTCCGCGCCTTGCGGCTGATGCAAAAAGCCAACGTGGTGGTTTATGACAACCTGGTATCCAAGCCGGTACTCGAAATGACGCGGCGTGATGCGACACGAATTTTTGTGGGTAAAAAACGTGATAGCCACACTATGCCGCAGGAAGAAATCAATGGGCTGCTGGTGCGGCTGGCAAAACAAGGCAAGCGCGTTCTGCGCCTCAAGGGCGGCGACCCGTTCATTTTTGGGCGCGGCGGCGAGGAAATAGAAACCCTCGCCGGACACGATATTCAGTTTCAGGTAGTGCCCGGAATCACCGCTGCATCCGGTGTTTCCGCCTACGCCGGTATTCCGCTGACTCACCGCGACCATGCGCAGTCCTGCATATTCGTGACCGGGCACTTGAAAGACGGCAGCATGAATCTTGATTGGGACGCGCTGGCCCGCCCAAACCAGACCATCGTGGTTTATATGGGCTTGCATGGTCTCGAAACACTCTGCACTGAACTCATCGCGCACGGCCTGCCCGAAACCACCCCTATCGCCATCGTGCAACAGGGCACCACCCAGAACCAGCACGTGGTGAGCGGTACGCTCGCCACCCTGCCGCAAAATCCGGAAGTGCAACAACTCCATGCCCCGACCCTGATTATCGTCGGCGGCGTGGTCGGTCTCAGGGAAAAACTGGCTTGGTTCAAACCATCCGCTTCACGCCGCTAAGCGTCTGTTAGCTGATAGTCGGCTATCTGAACCGCTTGAATGAACCTGTTGTTTTGGCACACAGTTGCCATACAATCTTGTTATTTCGTTACTTGGCCGTGGATGCTCGCGGTAACCGACCCGGCACGGAATCGTGCCGATAACTTCGTGCCAATAATTTTGACAACGCCGCCACTCTCGCGGATCATTCCGCCCCTTCAGGTGCCCGCCGCCGCAAGGTGTCGGGAGAATCGGGAAGGCGGTGCAATTCCGCCACGTGCCCAACGCTGTAAGGACGATGCTCCGGCAACAAGCCACTGGTGAATACCGGGAAGGCGCCGACGGCAGTTGAATCCGAGTCAGAAGACCGGCCTGAAAAAATTTGCGCGCTGCAAGGCTATGCAGGGCGCCCATTTTTTACACAAGGGGAATTGCCATGAAAACGGAACAACTCGGCCAGGACATCCACGCTTTCACCGCCGAAGAGCGTGCGGCCATCTATCAAACCATTTTTTCGCGCCGCGACGTGCGCGGCCAGTTTCTACCCAAAGCCGTGCCGGACGAAGTGTTGAGCCGCATCATCACCGCCGCCCACTATGCGCCTTCCGTCGGCTTCATGCAGCCGTGGAATTTCCTGGTGGTGCGGTCGGACGAGATCAAGCGCAATGTACATGCCGCCTTTGCCGAAGCTCACGCCGAAGCGGCGGAGATGTTCGCAGACGACAAGCGCGCCACCTACAAGACGCTCAAACTCGAAGGCATCCTGGAATCGCCCGTCGGCATCTGCATCACCTGCGACCGCGAGCGCACCGGCCCGGTAGTGGTAGGCCGCACCCACATGAAGACCATGGATCTCTACAGCAGCGTCTGCGCCGTGCAGAACCTCTGGCTGGCGGCGCGCGCAGAGGGTTTGGGCGTGGGTTGGGTGAGCATTTTCAACCAGACCGCATTGCAGGTGGCCCTCGGCATTCCCAAGGGCATCACCCCGATTGCCTATCTTTGCATTGGCTATGTCAGCCACTTCTATGCCAAACCGGAACTCGAAGCCGCCGGTTGGCTGCCACGCCTGCCGATTGAAGAGCTGGTGTACTTCGACCAGTGGGGGAGCAGCGATGGGCAGCAACCCCTGATCAGACATTTGATTCGCAACCAGGCCGTAGCACAAGCGGCGGCAAACGCCACCGTGCACCAGCCGGTAACCGGCAAGCGCGCCGCCTGAGCGTAGGGGCGGGCGCTAGGGCAGCAGCAGGCCGCCCATGCGGTGCGTGGCACATATCAGTGTCCATATTTTGCATGCCAAATATGGACACTTTTGGGTTGGACTCCTCGCTCAAAGCGCGGATCGCAGAGACAACTTCAATGACGGCTTGTCATATTCTGTTGAAAAACTCTTTCAGTACCCTTCCGGACAGAATTTTTGGGGTCGTCAAACCATCAACTGAAAGGTGTTTGTCGATTGTAGAGCGTTCTATGAGGTCAGTGTTTTTCAAGTGGTGATTTTTTAGCTGCCAAAAAGAATTTTTCAACAGAATAGGCACTCAACTGCCCATCGGTTATTGAATTGACCTTCCGTTAACCAGTCATTTAAACAGCATTGAGCTGGGTACCTATCTTTGCTCTTGTTGACATTTTGTAATCCTTACTTTAATGTAAGGCAAGTCTTGAATAGGAAGATTCATGTCAACCGCGACCATAACCAGCAAGGGGCAGATCACTATTCCCGCCATCGTGCGAGCCGCGCTTGGTGTTGAGGCTGGTGATCGAATAGAGTTTGTTCAAGTTGAGCCAGGACGGTTCGAGTTGGTCGCATCTACGCAGTCTGTGAATGCATTGAAGGGGTTGGTGCGCAAACCGGCATCGCAGGTAACGATTGAGGCAATGAATCAGGTAATCACCACTCACGGAGCAAAAGCCAGATGATTGGCCTGGATACCAACGTTCTTGTTCGCTATATCGCGCAGGACGACCCCGTACAGTCGCCCAAAGCAACGCGACTGATTGAGTCTTTGGCTGCGGATGAGCCGGGCTACGTTAGCCTTGTTTCAGTGGTGGAGCTAGCCTGGGTGCTGACGGGCTGCTACGCATCAGCCAAAGCTGAGATATGCACGGTGCTGGAGACGTTGTTACGCACAAAAGAAATTATCGTCGAGAATGCCGACGTTGCTTGGAAAGCGTTGCGACTTTTTAAGGCAAGTGACGCTGATTTTGCGGATTGCTTGATCGAGCGTTCGGCCAACGAGGCGGGGTGTGGCTATACGGCAACATTTGACCGAGATGCGGTAAAGAATTGCGGGATGAGGTTAATCGGCTAAAGGGAACCTCTAAAAATCCAGATTTCATCCCAACTGCTGCGTTGCAGGAAAAATTTCTTGCTTACATATCACACATATGCGGCGCTACGAAATTTTTCCCGCGCCTTGCATTTGGGCGAACTCCGAATTTTTTGAGGTTCCCTAAATTGCGAAAATGCTTTGGATACAGGAGGCAAAATGGGAATCTTGATTTTGTTGGGCATCGCGGTGGTAGCGATATTTGCGTGCTGCTGGGTGACTGTCGGCGCGTTCCGCTTGCTGATCCGCCTGTTCGGTCTTCCAAAATACCGGGATGTGATCGTGCCGTCCAAGTATGACTTCAAAACCGTAGTTGAGTTTGATAACCCGGTTGCCCAGTATGTTTACGATTTGATGGCTGGGTTCAAGCATGTGATCGAAGACGGTGGCTTCAAGCTTGGATTGAGTTTTGTGTTCTTTGCCGCCTTGGGCGCGATGGTGTATTTTGTCTGGATGCTGGTCATTGCGGTTATAGCCCTGTGGTTTTTGCTTTTGGCATCTCCTTCCGCAATGAGGGCAGAAAGAAGGAG
>Ga0209317_1001027_pt1 | contig 27534 bp, 34 predicted proteins | sample RifGroB2_FD_183994 | JGI IMG/M metagenome (GOLD analysis project Ga0209317, IMG submission 183994) | Soil microbial communities from Rifle, Colorado, USA - Groundwater B2 (SPAdes) (version 2) | ecosystem: Environmental > Terrestrial > Soil > Unclassified | place: Rifle, Colorado | collected...
GGTCTCCTGAGTTGTTTTGGCTGTTTGCAAGGCAACCATTATTATACTCTTTGTGAGACCGCTTTTCTTATTTAAATCAAATAATTAAGTGCGTTTTTAGGGGGTTTTTTAACTCCGAAACGTTAGTTATCTTTATCAGCAAATTATATCGGGGGCCAGCTTCCAAGTATGGCGTCATGCGAAAAGGAATCTGATTGACGTTGATGATGTCGCATCAATCGTTAGTTACTTGGTACGAGCTTCTCTTGCCAACGGGATTACCACAAATATTGCATCCCCGTTTGCTATCTCCATCCCTCAACTGGTAAGCGTTTTTGAGTTGGTTTTAGGTAAGAAGGCAAGCTATGCCCTTATTGATGCTGGTGGCACGTACTCAGTCGATTCAAGTTTGGCAACTGAGGCGGCAAGCCAACTCGGTGTTGATTTTGATGAAACCTATGTTGAAAAGTTGATAAGGAAATACTATGGCGAATAATTACCCATGTAAGCTGTCCATCGTCATTCCTGTTTATGGAAGTGAACTAGTTCTGTCAGAGTTGGTATCGCAGATTCAAAAAGTGTTGGCTGACTTGGAGGGTATGCGCGAAAATTACGAGATAATTTTCGTATGTGATCGATCGCCCGACAATAGCTGGCGCGTGATTCAAGCGCTTTCCACAGATCATCCGCAGGTGCAGGGGATACTGCTCCGCATGAATGCAGGTCAGCACAATGCGTGCATGGCAGGTTTCGCTAAAGCGAGGGGTGAAATTATTGTGACCATGGATGATGATCTTCAACACTCACCTGCCGATATTCCAAAACTGCTTCAGGAGATTGAGCTAGGCAGCGATGTTGCCTACGCGCGTTTCAAGAACCGCAATCACGCATTATGGAAGATTGCTGGCAGTCGCCTGAATAATTTAGTTGCTGGATACCTTATGCAAAAGCCGAGAGATCTTTATCTTTCGCCTTTCCGTGCTATGAAAGCGGCTATTCGTGATGACATCCTTCGCTATCGTGGTCCTTATGTTTATGTAGATGGTTTAATTCTTTCTGTTACGCGGAACATTACTTCAGTTGATGTGGACCACCATGATCGTTATGCCGGAGATAGCAGATACGGATTACGTAAGTCGGTGTCGCTTTGGCTGAAGATGGCTACCAGCTTTTCCATTATTCCGCTTCGTATAACCTCGTTATTAGGTATGATCTTCTCTGGCTTGGGATTTTTACTGGCAATTCTTTTGGTTATTCAAAAGTTCACGCTCAATCTTATGCCTATTGGATGGTCATCCTTGATCGTTACTATTCTGATCATCGGTGGGGTTCAATTGCTGGCTCTCGGTATGCTGGGTGAGTATCTCGGAAGGGTATTGCTTACTATTAACTCTCGACCACAATATGTCATAGACGAAACTGTAGGTCTGAATCATCCAGTAACCTGAATGAACCCTCGGGAATCCATTGCAATTTTTTCTCTATTGTCTATGCGGTGGGATTGGTGTCACCACCGACTATTTGATTTATTACTCAGCGCTAACATTCGGACTCTGGTATCAGGCCGCCAATGTTTTGGGCTATTTATCTGGCACATTAGTTAGTTTTTTTCTGAATCGAAGAATAACTTTTGGCGTTCACGATCAATTAGCACGTCGCCTTGCAATTTTTCTTGGGGTGGCCGCAGTCGGTTTTTCAGCTTCAGCCTTGATGCTATGGTTAATGGTTGATGTCATGTCAATTGATGCCAAAATAGCCAAACTGATGACGTTGCCGGTAGTGGTAATCATCCAGTTTTCCCTGAACCGCAGAATTACTTTTAGCGAAAATTAGCGACAGCAGTCAAAAAGCTCGTAAGTCATTGCGTGCGCCGCGTGCGCCGTGCTGAACGAATATTCAGAAAGGGTTTATTAGTGTCAAAAATATACGATGTAGTAATTGTCGGTGGTGGTTTTACCGGCCTGACAGCAGCTTATGTGCTTTCCAAGCAGGGTTACGCAGTGCGCGTTGTCGAATCCGATTCCACTGCGGGGGGGCTTGCGGGGACATTCAAATTCGCCGATGGCGTGAAACTCGAGAAATTCTACCACCACTGGTTCAACAACGACATCTATGTCCCTGAACTGGTAAAAGAGCTCGGCATGGAAGGTGACGTGGTTACGCTACCTACGCGCACGGGCATGTATTTCAACGGCCGCATGTGGAAGCTATCAACACCGATGGATTTGCTTCGCTTTACGGCGCTCTCATTTATTGATCGTATTCGACTAGGTCTTCTAGTTTTGCAAGTTCGTCGAATTAAAGATTGGCGAACAATCGAACACCTCAGCATACGCGAATGGCTGGAGTCGCTTTGTGGCAAGAATGTTTACCGTGTGGTGTGGGAACCGCTGATCACGTCAAAGTTTTCGATCTACGCAGAAGCTGTGAATGCGGTCTGGATGTGGAAGAAGCTAGTTCTCCGTGGCAGCACGCGAAACGATAAGGGCGGTGAGGAACTAGCCTATTTCAAGGGCGGATTTGGTCGTCTTGCAGAAGCTATGGTTTCGGCAATCGAAAGCGCCGGCGGCGAGGTGGGTCTTGATGAAAAAGTCACGGGAGTGCGCGCGGAGGGCAATCGGCTGCTCGCTCTTTATGCTGATCGTGGCGAAATATCTGGCCGTCAGTTTCTCTTTACGCCTGCGTTTCCAATCATTGCCGACATTTTTGAAGGGGTAGCCGATTCTGGGTGGCTGGCAAGCCTGCGCAGAGTCCACTATCTCGGTAATATGTGCTTAATACTTCGACTCAAGCACAGTTTGTCAGAAACTTACTGGCTTAACGTCAACGACCCTGGATTCCCCTTCGTTGGCGTGATTGAACACACCAATTTCGATTTGCCGGAAAACTACAAGGGCTCACGCATCGCTTTCCTTTCTCGCTATCTTGCTGTGGAAGATCCGGTGTGGTCATATAGTGACGAGCAGTATGTTGATTTTGCCTTGGAGCACCTCAACCGAATGTTCCCTAAGATGGATCGGTCATGGCTGCTTGAACACCGGGTTTGGCGGGCAGAATTTGCGCAACCGGTCACTGAACGTAACTACTCGAAATACGTTCCGGGCAGAGAAACACCATTTGAGAACGCCTTCATTTCAACCATGGCGCAAATCTATCCTGAAGATCGGGGTACGAATTATGCAATCCGTGAGGGTCGAGCCGTGGCAAAAAGTATCATGCAAAAGCTGTAGCAGTTGAAAATCCTGCATGAAGTTACGTCACATTACTGCTGTCCAGTTTGGACAGTAATACGCATTGGGGTAGAATTCAAAGTATTGGGGTAGAATTCAAACCCCGCGCAACATTCTTCAAATAGGCTACTGATTGAACATCCGATTCGTGGTAGACAAATAACAAAGGATCCGCTGTGCAAAAAACATTAAAAAATTCGAATCTACGGCAATCGGATACCAATAAGAAATATTCAGGCACACATTTTCTGCTGAAAGGTGAAGAGGGTTTAGAAAATTGCAATAGTTGGATTGTCAGTGAATATAGCAGAACCCTCATCGCAATCGCGACTCCAAACGAAGTTTTTGAGGGGCGTCCAAATGCTTGATAGTTACTTAAAGTGTTGGAATGGTAAGAATGTCTTGATTACCGGCGGATCTTCGGGAATTGGGTTTGCCATTGCCGCGTTTGTTAATGGTACTGCGAAAAATATAATCATCATCGCTGACAATACTGAGCGCTTGAAAGAGGCGGAGTCGAAGCTTATTGCCAAAGAAGGCCACTCAAACATACTGTCGTTGAAATGCAATATCGGTGACTTGGCGCAGGTGAAGTTTATGGCTGACAAAGTGATTGCCGATGTAGGCTGCCCACACATCATAATAAATAACGCCGGGTTTGCGTATTACCATACTTTTGATCAGATGACGGAAGATGAGGTTGAAGAAACGGCCAATGTGAATTTTATGGGGTTTTTACGCGTTACACGTGCCTTCATCCCTTATGTCATCAAGTCTAAATCTAGTTCGTGTATTGTTAACGTTGCTTCTGTAGCCGGCGCTTTCCCGATCACCCCGAATGCAGTTTATGGGGGAGCCAAGGCGGGAATGCTGGCATTTTCAGAGTTATTGGAGATTGAATTAAGGACATTTAGTGTAAACGTTCTTACTGTTTGTCCCGGTAGAGTTATAACCCCATTCTTTGATCACGATTCCTACAAATCTCGCAAGGCGGGCTCTGAAACGTCTATTGTTACTCCAATAGAGGACGTAGTGCATGGTGTGGTTAAAGCGGTTGCCTTGGGTCGAAAGGTTGTATTTATTCCAAAATATTGGCGTTTTTTCTCATGGTGGATAAGTTTTGACCGTATATTTTCAAGGCGCTTGTACAAATTGTTTTTGTCGCACCGTGTTGCAAAATTGCGTAATCAATAGGGAATATTTAGTTATGGATTTACCAGATGTTATTTGCCCTATTAATAACTTGCCAGCCAAGCATTATGCTACTAAGGGCCGTGCGGTGTACTACATTGAACCAGTCGATGGAATTATTTTCCAGTCTGTGCTTCCAACTGTTGCTGAGATGGAGGTGTTTAATCAGCAAGAATATAAGAATGGGGTCTATCGCGCTTATTTTGAAATGGAGCACCTTAAGAAGAGAACAGCCGAACGGCGGTTAAAGTACATAAAGCAATATGGCAAGAGCAGCGGTCGTCTTTTGGACGTGGGTTGCTCGGTAGGATTTTTTATTGAGGTTGCGCAAGACTTTGGATTTGATGTTCAGGGTGTTGAGTTGTCCTCGCAGGCAATTGCAATAGCTAAAGATAGTGTGAGAGACAAAATTTCTCAAGCGGATGCGAATGAGCATATACGCAAATACGGTGCTTGTTATGAGGTGGTGACTGCTTATGACATCATCGAGCATACTCAAAACCCTAAGGCCTTTCTAAGTGACCTTTACAATGCTCTTGTACCCGGAGGGGTGGTCGCAATTGCAGCACCTGATACCGATCATTTCCTTCGTTATGTTATGGGTAAAAACTGGTCTATGCTGCAACCCATGCAGCACAACTTTTTACTTAGCAGGCGCTCAATCAAGGCCATGCTAGTTGAGGCCGGATTTGAAGATGTGGTGGTGTTGCCCGCAAAGAAAACGTTAACATTGAATTACTTGTTTGGTCAGTTATCCCAAACCAATCCAATAATTTCGAGTTTCTATAAATATGCAGGAAAGTTGATTCCTTCGTTGATTGGTGATGCCCCGATAGAAGTTAACATTGGTGAGTTTTTCGCAATGGGAAGAAAGCAGTCTGCACAACCAATACAGCAGATAAAATAATGGCGGCCAATGATAAACGCATGACGCAGTGCCCACTGTGCAATTGCAGTCATCGAGCTTATGTTTATTCCAAGGTTCATTCCCGTGTCGTTCATTGCACGAATTGTGGGTTGCTGGAAGACGTTGACTTCATTTCGCGACATGAGGATGTTTTCAAATATTCAATAAAAAACATATCGCGCGTAAAGGCTCTGATAAGCACAGCAAAGGGGACAATAACCCTCATCACCACAAAAGGTGGTAATAAATCGTTGCAATCATTGCTTGAGCAAATATGTGGCTCTGTGCAGCTTGAGGTTGTCGATTTTGAATCTTTGGCTACTCACCCAATGGGTGGCGGCAGTATCGTTGTTGATGATCATTTGCTGGATCAGATTGATCCGCTTGCGACACTGCGCTTGCTGCGAGAGGGACTGACTGCAACCCAAGATGTCGTGTTTTTCATTGAACTTGTTGGTGGTAATCACAAGTGGCTGCGTGAATCTCTCATAATACGCAAATCACCTGCTAGGTTCTGGCCAGATTGGGTCGCATTTCACAAGTTACTTCTGGCTTCAAATTTTGATCAAATCTGGCTTAGCGATCCGGAGAATGAGCAAAAAGGATCGCCCCTGACAGTTGTTTCCGCGCGAATTGGAATAAAGCGTGAGCGGCCGTTGGTTTCAGTGATCATGCCCGTATTTAATGAGTTTTCAACTTTTAATGAATCGATTAATCGTGTTCTACAAAAGGAAATTCCTGGGGTAGATATTCAAGTTATCGTTATAGAGAGTAATTCTACCGATGGCACGAAGGAACTTGTTTCAAAATATGATGGACATGACAGAGTCGAAATTATTTGGCAAGAAAAGCCGAGTGGTAAGGGATTTGCGGTGCGAGAGGGTTTGATTGCCGCTAAAGGAGACATCATCCTGATTCAGGATGCAGATCTCGAATATGACATTAACGATTATGATGCACTCATTGAGGAGTTAACCTCATGGCGCTCCACGTTTGTGCTGGGTTCGCGACACACAGGTGACTGGAAAATGCGCAAGTTCAACGATATGCCAGTTATTGCTAATCTTTATAATTTGGGACATATTTTTTTCGTTGAGCTGATAAATATTTTGATAGGGGCAAGCATGAAAGATCCCTTCACTATGTACAAGGTCTTTTACCGGGATTGTATTTATGGCCTTAATTTCCGCTACAAACGGTTTGATTTCGACCATGAGCTGGTTATCAAGTTGTATCGCAAGGGGTTTCGTCCGATTGAGATACCTGTCAATTATCAGGCCAGATCTTTCTCCGAAGGCAAGAAGGTTTCGTTTTTTAAAGACGGCATCTCTTGGATTCAAAAAGATATTCAATTGGCCAATGAGCCATTGGAAAAGCCTAAGCTTGGACGCATACCATGATGAAAGGCGCGCGCCTCTTTTTAGGTTTGGCAGTTAGCGGTTTGTGTCTTTGGCTCGTGCTAAGTGGTTTCCTAGGCGGCTCAAACGTAACCGATATTATGGGAAAAATAGGGAACATTAACGTCATGTGGGCTTCTCTTGCACTTGGCAGTTTGATGTTGGCTTATCCGCTAAACGCAATGCGCTTGAAATATGTCCTAACTGTTGACGCGGCAATATCTTGTCGTTTTTCTCAAGTTCTACCCATAGTTTGGGTTAGTTCATTCTTGTCATTGGCTTTGCCATCAGCCGCCTTTTCGGATGGAATTAGAGCGACATTATTGCGCGCTACGAAACTTTCGAAGTTATCTTTGGCAATTAGGGCGGTGTTGGTCGATCGAGCTATGGGACTAATCTATACACTTGGGCTTGCAGGTTTATTACTCTTAATTCTTCCCGCTAATATTAATCCAGGACTCAGTAATTATTGGGGGCTGGTGTTTATGTCAGGTTTTCTAGGTGCTGCGGCAGCGGTCTTCTTGGGGGAAAAATTGGTCAACAAGGTTCAACTTTTTGCGAGACTACGAAATCTGTTTAAAGATATGCGTCACCTAATGAACAACCCTAAAGCAGTGATTATTTTTCTGGGTTTTGCGGTTGCTAATACTGTTATTTCAGCACTTTGTTTGTGGTTTATAGCGCGAGGTTTTTCTGTAGATGTCAGCTTTTGGACTTTTTTTATGCTCACCCCGGCGATTCTGATTGTCAATAACCTACCGATTTTCTACCAGGGGTTTGGCGGGCGTGAGGCAACAATGTTGTTTGCTTTCGGAAACTCTTCTTCAGGAATGTCTCCAGAGTTGATTTTAACAATATCACTGGTTAGCGGTATTGCCATTATGGGGGCTGCCTTAATTGGTTCGGTTTTTCTGCCATTTCTTCTTTTGCGAAGGAATGCTTTGCCATTAGCATGACGCCTTTTGAAGGCTAGAATTTTGGGAGAAAAGGTGAAATGAATTTGATTGTTACTGGTTGTGCCGGTTTCATTGGCAGTACTTTGGTAGATCGTTTGTTGGCTGATGGCTATCAAGTAATAGGGATTGATAATTTTTCTACTGGGCAGCGTCGGTTTATTGACGGCGCGCTAGAGAATCCAAATTTTAAACTTGTCGAAATTGATTTGCTTGATCTCGATGCATTGAAGAAAGCCTTTGCTGGTGGTGAGGCGGTTTTTCACCTTTCGGCGAATGCCGATGTTCGTTTTGGGACGGAGCATCCGCGCAAGGATCTGGAACAGAACACGATTGCTACTTACAACGTTTTGGAGGCCATGCGGGCAAATAGAATCAAGAAAATTGCTTTTTCGTCTACTGGTTCTGTATACGGTGAAGCTCCGGTTGTGCCGACGCCTGAAGATGGACCCTTCCCCATTCAGACTTCACTCTATGGGGCCTCAAAGGCGGCGGGCGAGGGATTGATTTCAGCCTACTGCGAAGGCTTTGGATTCCAGTCCTGGATTTTCCGCTTCGTTTCTATCCTTGGGGAGCGCTATACCCACGGCCATGTTTTCGATTTCTACCAAAAATTAATGGCCGATCCTTCGCGCTTGCCAGTGCTCGGTAACGGTAAACAACGGAAATCCTACCTTTATGTACAAGACTGTATCGACGCGATTCTGCTGGCCATGGACAAGGCCACAGACAAAGTCAATGTGTTCAACTTGGGAGTAGATGGATACGTTGAAGTCAATGATTCCATCGGCTGGATTTGTGAAGAACTGGGTGTCAAGCCGCAGCTGGAATATTCGGGCGGTAACCGGGGTTGGATTGGCGATAATCCGTTCATCTTTCTGGAGACGAAAAAAATTCAGTCGCTGGGATGGAAGCCGAAGTTCGGTATTCGCGAAGGGGTGATCAAGACCGTGGAGTACCTGCGTGCTAATGAGTGGGTGTTCGAGGCGAGGGATTGATGATGAAAGTGTGCGTGCGAGGACTCTGGCATTTAGGCTCGGTGACTGCAGCTTGCCTAGCGTCGGTTGGCCATGATGTGGTGGGGCTGGATGCGGATCAAAAAACTATTGATGGCTTAAAGCAAGGAAAAGCGCCGCTGTTTGAGCCGGGGCTGGATGATTTGCTGCAGGCTGGAATTTCCAAGGGGCATCTGCGCTTTACAACTGTTATTGCCGACGCCGCAGCGGGGGCTGAAGTACTCTGGGTTGCGTTTGATACCCCCGTCGATGACGACGACAAGGCAGATGTCGAATTCGTCCTGAACCAGATCAAGAGCGTCTTGCCTGTATTGGCAGATGGAGCTGTTGTTTTGGTATCATCCCAAATGCCTGTTGGCTCGATTCGCAATCTTGAAGCTTTTGTTCGCAAGAGTCTCCCAAACAAGCAGCTTAGTTTTGCATGTTCCCCTGAAAATCTGCGTTTGGGCAAGGCGCTGGATGTATTCTTAAAACCGGATCGAATCGTGGTCGGCGTTCGCACTGCCGATGCCAAGAGCAAACTTGAAAAGATGTTGTTACCAGTAACGGATCGCATCGAATGGATGTCTGTAGAGTCTGCAGAGATGACCAAACATGCGATTAATTCTTTTTTGGCAACGTCAGTGACGTTCGCCAACGAGATTGCTGCAATTTGCGAATTGGTCGGCGCCGATGCCAAAGAGGTCGAGCGCGGATTGAAGACCGAAATGCGCATTGGTTCGAAAGCCTACCTTGGTCCCGGTGGGCCATTTGCCGGTGGAACCTTGGCACGCGACATTGAGTTTTTGGGTGTGGAAAGTCGTGCTAAAAATTTAGTGACACCGCTGCTATCATCAGTTCGCACCAGTAATGATGAACATAAGAATTGGGTTCGTCGCAAATTGCTTGAGAAATTCTCAAACTTAAAGGGAGTCACGATTGCAATTTGGGGGCTAACCTACAAACCCGGTACCGATACCTTGCGTCGCTCACTTGCCGTGGAGCTCTGCGACTGGCTGATTGAACAGGGGGCCATCGTGCATGTTCATGATCCGGTCGTGCGGCAACTACCAGATCGATGGTCTGGAAAAGTGGTAAGCCATGCTCGGGCGCTCGATGCAGTCATCGGAGCGGGTGCGCTGGTAGTGGGCACCGAGTGGCCGGAATTTCGCCAGGCAGCAGAAGGGCTATTCTCTGCGGCGGGCCCCAATCTAGTCGTGATCGATGCCAACCGTCATCTGCAAGCCACCTTGGCGCCATCGGGGTTGACATACGTTGCCGTGGGAACTCCTTCGGTAAGCAAGGCTTGATCATGCAAAAGGAATTATCCGGCAAAGTAGCTATCATCACAGGTGCCAATCAAGGATTCGGTTTAGAAGTCGCCCGCAAATTTGTGCTGGCTGGGGCTGACGTAATGTTGTGCGCGCGCAACGCTGCCTTATTGCAGGAAGCGCACGCCGATCTTGTCAAATTGGCTGCGCATGACCAAAAAGTCTTTGCCCAAGCGGCTGATGTTTCGGTCGAGGCCGACGTGCAAGCGTTAGTGAGTGCAACAATTAGTAAGCTTGGCGGATGCCACATTCTTGTGAATAATGCCGGCATCTATGGCCCAAAGGGCGAGATTGAGGAAGTTGATTGGGCAGAATGGGTCAAGGCGATTGAGATAAATGTGTATGGCTCGATTCTGATGTGTCGGGCAATTCTTCCGTACTTCAAAGCACAGAGGTACGGCAAAATTCTTCAACTTTCTGGCGGAGGAGCAACCAACCCGATGCCACGAATCAGTGCCTATGCGGTTTCTAAAGCGGCGATTGTAAGGTTTGCCGAGACACTTGCTGAAGAGGTGCGTGGCACCGGCATTGACGTAAATGCGATTGCGCCCGGTGCGTTGAATACCCGCATGCTTGATGAAGTTCTCGAAGCGGGGCCGGAAAAAGTTGGCAAGGATTTCTATGAGCGTTCGCTAAAGCAAAAAGATTCAGGCGGCGCACCGCTTGGTCGAGGTGCTGAATTGGCTTTATTTCTGGCTTCTGCAGCAAGTGACGGCATCACCGCTAAACTCATCAGCGCTGTTTGGGATGACTGGGAGCATTGGCCTGAGCATCTGAATGAATTATCTTCGAGTGACGTTTATACTCTTCGCCGTATTGCCGGGCGGGATCGTGGTTTTGAATGGGGTGACAAGTGAGCAGTATTAATAGATCGTTTGGTATCGGAATTATTGGTTGTGGCTTGATCGGGCAAAAGCGGGCAAAGGCGCTTGGTGCCGGTGGACGGTTGGTGGCTTGTGCCGATATCGATGTTGGCCGTGCCGGAAATTTGGCAAAAGGTTCAGGGGCTAAGGTGTTCGGCGATTGGCGGGGACTTTTAGCGCTGCCGGAAGTCGACATCGTTGTGATTGCCACATTACATGATTCGCTAGCAGAGATTACACTTGCTGCCATTGAAGCAGGCAAGCATGTGCTGGTAGAAAAGCCGGCGGCTCGCTCAGCGGCTGAGCTGGAGCCGGTGATGGCTGCTGCTGAAAAGCATGGCGTCAAAGTGCATGTGGGCTTCAACCACCGTTATCACCGAGCCTTGCGCAAGGCCAAGGAAATTATCGATGCTGGCGAATTGGGTGAATTGATGTTTATCCGGGCGCGTTACGGGCATGGGGCGCGGATTGGTTACGACAAGGAATGGCGCGCTAATCCTGCGCTTTCCGGCGGTGGCGAATTGATCGACCAAGGGCCGCATCTGATTGATCTTTCACGCTGGTTTCTCGGGGATTTTGTCGAGGTGCAGGGTTTTGCGCACACCTACTATTGGGACATGCCGGTCGATGACAACGGCTTCATGATTCTCAAGACGCCGAAGCAGCAGGTGGCTTTCTTGCATGCGTCGTGTACCGAGTGGAAAAATCTGTTTTCGATGGAAATTTATGGGCGGATCGGCAAGCTGGATATTTCTGGCCTGGGCGGCAGCTATGGTTTGGAGCGCCTCACTCATTACAAGATGCTACCGGAAATGGGGCCGCCGGAAACCAGCGCATGGGAATACCCCATGGGCGATGATTCCTGGGCAGTGGAAATCGCCGAATTCTATGAAGATATACGTCTGAATCGAGTCCCGGCAGCCGGGTTGGGTGATGCTTATGCTGCGTTGAAAGTTATTGAAAAGATTTACAAGGAGTCTGGTTATGATCATTGCGCGTAGTCCTTTGCGCATCACCTTGGGCGGAGGTGGTACAGACCTTCCGTCTTACTACCGCGAACATGAGGGTTTTCTGGTTTCGGCAGCTATCGACAAATATGTGTATGCAACCGTTATGCGGCCGTTTACGGAAGGTATCTATCTCAAGTATTCGCAACTTGAGCATGTCGAGCAGATTTGTGATGTGAAGCATCCCATCATCCGTGAAGCGCTGCAAATGCTTGGTTTCAAAACACCCCAAGTGGAAATTACCACTCTGGCAGATATTCCTGCCGGTACTGGACTGGGCTCTTCAGGGAGTTTTACGACTGCGCTGCTGAAGGCGCTGTATACCCACCGCAAGCGCCATTTGCATCAGGAAGAGCTGGCCGAATTGGCGTGCCACATTGAAATTGATCGGCTCGGGGAGCCCATTGGCAAACAGGATCAGTACATCGCAGCAGTGGGTGGAGTTACCTGTTTTACCTTTCATAAAGACGACAAAGTAACCGCTGCACCGTTGAATATCAGCATGGATACCATGTTCGACCTTGAGGACAATCTACTGTTGTTTTTTACCGGATTTTCGCGCAGCGCCAGTGGTATTTTGAAAGACCAGCAGGTACGCTCTCAACAGAACGATGCCGACATGCTCAACAACTTGCACTATGTCAAAGAGTTGGGCTACCGCAGCAAGGATGCTTTGGAAACCGGGAATACAGTTCTCTTCGGAGAGTTGATGCATGAGCACTGGGAGCATAAGAAGCGTCGCTCGGGCGGGATGAGCAACCCAAAAATTGATGAGTGGTATAAATTGGGGATGAAAAGCGGTGCCGTGGGCGGGAAGCTTGTAGGCGCGGGTGGTGGTGGCTTTTTGATGTTCATGGCAAACGACCGCAACAAATTGCGTCATGCCATGGCCGCTTCCGGTCTGGAAGAAGTGCGCTTCAAATTTGATTTTGAAGGTACCAAGGTGGTGATGTCGTCCTGATGCTGCCGGTAGCTATTCTTGCGGGGGGGCTGGCAACCCGGTTGCGTCCCATTACTGAAACCATTCCCAAAGCTTTGATAGAGGTGGCGGGTGAGCCATTTATTTGCCGACAGTTGGGCTATTTGCATGCTCAGGGAATACGTCGTGTCGTTTTGTGCATCGGCTATCTGGGCGAGATGATCCAGGCGGTTGTTGGTGACGGCTCAAAATTTGGTCTCAATGTTTCATATTCTCCTGACGGCCCTATTTTACTAGGAACCGGTGGGGCGCTGAAGCAGGCACTGCCTTTGCTGGGCGAGCATTTTTTTGTGTTGTATGGCGATTCGTTCTTGCCGGTTGATTTTGCGCCGATTGAGACGGCGTTTTTTGAGAGCAAAAAAACTGCGTTGATGACGGTATTGAAAAATGGTGATCGCTGGGATAAGAGCAATGTCTTGTTCAAAGAAGGGGAGTTGCTGGAATATAACAAACATGCACCTCGGTCGGAAATGGCTTATATTGATTATGGGCTGGGCGTACTGACTAGCCATGCGCTGGAAATGTACGCAGTTGGACAAGCTTTCGATCTGGCTGAGGTTTATCATGCGCTGTCTCTCAAGGGGATGCTAGCTGGTTATGAGGTGCATGAGCGTTTTTACGAAATTGGCTCGCACAGTGGTCTGAAAGAAACAGAAACGTATTTTTTAAAAGAGAAAGGTGAAGCATGAGTTACGCACAGCAGCATTTGAAAGAGGCAGTTGAGATCATCCAGAAAATAGATGTAGCTGCCATTGAGAAAATGGCGGATCTTTTGGCTACGGTAAAAGTTGAAGGCGGCCGGATTTTCTTTTTGGGGGTGGGTGGTAGTGCAGGAAATTGTTCTCACGCAGTGAACGATTTCCGCAAAATCGTTGGGATTGAGTCGTACGCGCCAACAGATAATGTGTCGGAACTGACCGCGCGAACCAATGATGAGGGCTGGGCTTCGATTTTTGTCGAATGGTTGAAGACCAGCAAGCTGGCTGCCAAGGATGTGCTGTTCATTTTTTCCGTAGGCGGCGGCAATCTGGAAAAGAATATTTCACCCAACTTGGTGGAAGCATTGAAGCTGGCCAAGTCCGTTGGCGCAAAGGTCACCGGCGTGGTTGGCCGCGATGGGGGTTATACGGCGCAGGTTGCCGATGCATGTGTAATCGTACCAACCGTTAACTCGGAAACCATCACGCCACATTCCGAGGCCTTTCAGGCTGTGGTTTGGCATCTGCTGGTGTCGCATCCCAAACTGAAAGCCAATCAAACCAAGTGGGAATCGGCTGTCAAATAAATGCGGCGCGCGGTTTTCCTTGATCGGGATGGGGTGATCAATCGCGCCATGGTGCGCGATGGCAAACCTTATCCACCTGCAAATCTAGCTGAAATGGAAATTCTGCCAGGTGTTTTAGATGCATTGACTAAGCTACATAACGCAGAGTTCATGTTGATTGTGGTTACAAACCAACCCGATGTGGCCCGAGGCACTACACCAATGGCAGCTGTTGAGGAGATCAATAATTACCTTTACAGTTGTTTGCCGATTGACGAGTTCCGTACCTGTTATCACGACAGCGGCGATGGTTGTGATTGTCGCAAACCGCTACCAGGTGCGATAATGGCTGCGGCTATCCAGCATGGGATTGCTCTAGGCGGGAGCTACATGATCGGTGATCGTTGGCGAGATATTGAGGCCGGGCAGCGCGCCGGTTGCAAGACTATTTTTATTGATTATGGCTACGACGAAAAACAGCCCGAATCGGTGAATTATCGAGTGAGGTCTCTGAAAGAGGCATCCCAATTCATTCTAGGAGAAATAAAATGAAAAAAATTGAACATCTGAAAGTCAAAATTTTTGCGGATGGCGCTGATAGAGCGGGCATGCTGGAAATGCACGCGAAGCCCTATATCAAAGGCCTGACGACTAACCCTACATTGATGAAAAAAGTTGGCCTCACGGATTACCGTGCATTCTGCAAAGACATTCTCACCTCCATTAAAGACAAACCTCTTTCGTTTGAAGTGTTTTCAGATGACTTTGCCGAGATGGAGCGCCAGGCTTTGGAAATTGCCAGTTGGGGTGAGAATGTTTATGTCAAAATCCCGGTCACCAATACCAAGCAAGAAACTTGTTATGCACTCGTGAAGAAGCTGGCTGCACAGAATGTCAAATTGAATGTGACAGCAATCATGACACTGACGCAGGTGCGTGATGTTGTTGCCGCACTGAACCCCGATGTTCCCAGTTATGTATCGATATTTGCAGGCCGTATTGCTGATACGGGACGTGATCCTGTGCCATTGATGTCAGCCGCAGTAGAACAACTGAAAGTGGCGCCGGCAGCCGAACTGATCTGGGCAAGCCCGCGTGAGCTTCTGAATATTTTCCAGGCAGACCAGATTGGTTGTCAGGTGATTACGGTAACGAATGACCTGCTTAAAAAATTGTCCCTTGTCGGCTACGATCTGGATGAGTATTCACTGGATACAGTCAAGATGTTTTATAACGATGCGGTCGCCGCTGGGTTTAAATTATAGCTGGATACCAATAAAGGGCGACCTCTTCTTATCAAGAAAATTAGGGGTGCAGAAAAGTCCTATGAAAAGTTTCATAATTTGATGACAAAAGTGGACTTGGAAATGAAAAAAGCAATTGTCACAGGTATTACTGGTCAAGACGGGGCCTATCTGTCCCAGCTGCTATTGGATAAGGGCTATGAAGTATATGGCACGTATCGCCGCACCAGTTCAGTCAATTTTTGGCGGATTCAAGAGCTTGGAATTGATCAAAACCCCAATTTGCATCTGGTGGAATACGATCTCACCGATCTTTCATCCAGTATCCGTTTATTGCAAAGTACTGGTGCGGCAGAGGTCTATAATCTTGCCGCGCAAAGCTTTGTGGGGGTATCGTTCGATCAACCCATAACTACCGCAGAAATCACCGGCCTCGGCCCGGTGAATCTATTGGAAGCAATTCGGATCGTTAATCCAAAAATTCGCTTTTATCAGGCCAGCACATCGGAGATGTTTGGCAAGGTGCAGTCCATTCCGCAAATTGAAGATACGCCCTTCTATCCGCGCAGTCCCTACGGTGTAGCCAAGCTCTATGCGCACTGGATGACGATCAATTACCGAGAGAGCTATGGAATTTTCGGCTCCAGTGGCATTCTGTTCAATCATGAAAGTCCGTTGCGCGGGCGGGAGTTCGTGACGCGTAAGATCACCGATAGCGTCGCCAAAATCAAGCTGGGCAAGCTGGATGTGTTGGAGCTGGGAAATATCGATGCCAAGCGCGACTGGGGGTTTGCCAAAGAATATGTGGAAGGTATGTGGCGCATGCTGCAAGCGGATGAGCCGGACACTTTTGTGCTGGCTACTAACCGTACCGAGACCGTGCGTGATTTTGTGCGCATGGCGTTCAGGGGTGCAGGTATTGTAGTTGAATTCAAAGGCTCGGCTGAGAATGAAACGGCTATTGATACCAGCACAGGCAAAGTCGTGATGCGCGTCAACCCCAAGTTTTATCGTCCGGCCGAGGTGGAGTTGCTGATTGGCAATCCGGCCAAGGCTAAAGCCAAGCTGGGTTGGGAGCCGAAGACCACGCTGGAGCAGTTGTGCCAGATGATGGTCGAGGCGGATTTGCGGCGCAACGAGGCGGGGTTTAGTTTTTAGGCCCCAAAAATTCATTATTGATCCGGCCAGATAATGTTTGAAGTCCGTTCGCCTTGAGCTTGTCGAAAGGTGAATGGGCTTCGACAGACTCAGCCCGAACGGAGTTGATACTTCACCGTGCCGGATCAATAGCGAAGCGCCTGCGAGGGAATTCCACTTATTCGCCGCAAGAAACATGCGAATATATTGACCTCGCGGAGAATATCTTGCATAATCACCGCATGAATAGCGGAAATAAATTCTATATTTGGCAACAATCAGACTGGCCGCACTGGCGCTATGATGTGCAACGCTTGGTGAGCCTGTTGGCTCAAGTGCACCATGCTCAAGGCCATTGGTTGGGCCGCATGAGTGATATGGGGCTGGCACTAAGAGATCGAGCCACCCTGCAGGTGCTGACCGAAGATGTGCTCAAGACCAGCGAGATCGAGGGTGATCGGCTGAACCCGGATACGGTTCGTTCTTCTATCGCACGCCGCTTGGGCGTCGATGTGGGAGCACTGGCTCCTGGCGATCGCCACGTGGACGGGGTGGTCGACATGGTGCTGGATGCCACCGGAAATTTTAATCAGCCGCTGACTGCCAAGCGTTTGTTTGGTTGGCATGCGGCGTTATTCCCAACCGGCTACAGCGGTTTGGCCGAGATCAGCACCGGTGAGTGGCGCGATGATGCATCAGGGCCCATGCAAGTTGTCTCTGGCCCGGTTGGTCGGCAAAGGGTGCATTACGTAGCCCCGCCCGCCCACCTGCTGGAGGCGGAGATGTCGGATTTTTTGCTCTGGTTCAATTTGCACCAGGAACCTGATCCGGTGGTGAAGGCGGGTTTGGCGCATTTGTGGTTTGTGACTATCCACCCGTTTGATGATGGCAATGGCCGTATCGCGCGTGCGGTGGGTGATATGGCACTGGCGCGCGCCGAACAATCGGCGCAACGGTTCTATAGTCTGTCTGCGCAAATACAGCGGGAGCGCAAAGATTACTATGACATGCTTGAACGCACGCAAAAAGGCACACTCGACATCACTGATTGGCTGGAATGGTTTCTGGGCTGCCTGTTGCGTGCCATGCAGGGTGCCGAGGCGACGCTCTCTGCCGTATTGACCAAGGTACGCTTCTGGCAGCGCTGGGCGGGAACACCCTTAAATGAGCGGCAGGTCAAGCTGATCAACCGGCTGCTTGACGACTTTGAAGGAAAGCTGACCAGCAGCAAGTGGGCAGCCATCGCCAAGTGCTCATCGGATACAGCGCTGCGTGACATCACTGAGCTAATCGCCAGTGGTGTGCTTATGAAATCCGACGCAGGTGGCAGAAGCACCAGTTATGAACTGAAGCACGAGGATGCTAATAAAATCAGTTGAAACTTGTAGGAGCGGGCCATGCCCGCGACAAGGGGTTCGCGGGCATGGCCCGCTCCTACAAATGGCTCACCCGGAAGGTGAGTGGCATCAAAGACGTAAGAATCAATCACCACGCGGGATTGCATAGAAATGCAAACGGTCAATTGCGGTTTTCAGGGTAATTGCTCTCGACGTTAAATTGTAGTAGCGCTTTTACGATAGCGTAGGGGATTACCCACATGACGATTACCGCCTTTTCCCGTCGAGAGTTTAACCACGATGCCAGCCGGGCCAAAAAAGCCGCTCACAGCGATCCGGTGTTCATCACTGGTCGCGGTCGTCCTGCGCATGTGCTGTTAACCATTGAGGACTACCGCCAACTCACCCAAAGCCAGTCCAGCATCGTTGAGTTGTTGGCGATGTCCGGGGGTGGAGATATTGATTTTGAGCCTGCCCCTCTGCGCGCCCCGTTGTGCCAACCGGCGGACCTGCAACTGAATCCATGGCATTACGGTAGAATTCAAAGATGAAATCGCCCTTGCGTGACGCGCTATCTATCCCGGCCAAAAGGTCGATGTTTTCCGCCCAATCTGATAAATGACAAAACGAATTCTCTTGACCGGTGCTGACGGATTTACCGGACAGCATTTTACTAAAGCTGCGCAGCAAGCCGGCTGCGAGGTGCATCCGCTATCCGCCGATTTGACCGATGCTGAGTCCGTGGCGACAGAGGTCGCAGCGGCTGCGCCGGATTATGTGGTGCATCTTGCAGCCATCAGCGCGATAACGCACGCTGACGAGGAGGCTTTCTACCGCGTTAATTTGTTTGGGACGCAGAATTTGCTCAAGGCGCTGGCTGCCTTGCCCAAATCCCCTAAGCGGGTGTTGCTGGTGAGCAGTTCAAATGTGTATGGAAATATACTCAAATCACCCATCGATGAGGCTACTTGTCCGGTTCCGGTGAATCACTATGCGATAAGCAAGCTGGCGATGGAGCGTTTGGCCGGCATGTTTGCCGACCGCTTGGCGTTGATGATAGTGCGCCCATTCAATTACACCGGTGTGAGGCATGACGCGCGCTTTGTGATTCCCAAGCTGGTAGAGCACTTTAATCGGCGCGCCATGACAGTTGAGCTGGGGAACCTGGATGTTGAGCGTGAGTTTAATGATGTGCGCACTGTGTGTGAAGCTTATCTGCGCCTGTTGCAGCTGGGCCAGACAGGGCAAACATATAACATGTGCTCGGGACGGCCGGTAAGCCTTAAAACGGTTATTGATGCATTAAGACGCATCACCGGCCATGATTTGCAGGTCAATGTGAATCCGGATTTTGTTCGTGCCAACGAGGTGCATCGCCTGTGTGGTAACCCGGCCAAGCTGGAGGCTTGCATCGGCCCGTTGCAGCATCCCCCGCTGGAAGATACGTTGCGCTGGATGCTTTCTGAGAGTAAATGAGGGTCGTTTTATCTATTGATCCCATTCGGTTCCCACTTACTGGAATCGGACGCTACACATTTGAACTTGCTCGGCAGCTTAAAAAGCTATCTCAAGTCGAGCAGTTGTATTTTCTATCCGGACATCGAATCGTTCATGATGTTCCGGAATCCGCTCAGCCAGTAACTAGCCCGTCATCGTTAACAGCTAATTTTCGAAGGGCGATTCTCCACAACACCGTCACCGTCGAAATGTATCGGTTGGCATCCTCTCTGATCAAACAGCATGCATTGCGCGGTTATTCAGATTGCGTTTTTCATGGCCCCAATTTTTACTTGCCAAAATTTGCCGGGCCATCTGTTTGTACCTTTCACGACCTTTCTATATTTACCTGGGCACATTGTCATCCGCCTGAACGGGTAAGGTATATGCGGAAAGAGATCGCGCTCACGCTTAAACGGGCGGACATGCTGATCACTGATTCGGAATATAACCGTCAGGAAGTTGCATCCTATTTTGGTTGGCCGCTGGAGAAGATCCGTGCCATTCCCTTGGCATGTTCGGCAGATTTTCGACCTAGAACATCGGAGGAACTGGTTCCGCTGCTGAAGAAGCATGGATTAAAACCAGAGGGCTACTGTTTGTATGTGGGTACTATTGAGCCACGTAAAAACCTGGAAGCGCTGTTGGATGCCTATTCCATGTTGCCGCAATCTGTGAGGCGGCAGTGGCCGTTAGTGATAATCGGGTATCGCGGATGGCGCAGTGAACAGTTGCATGCCCGTATAGAAGCTGCAATCACGGAGGGATGGGCGCGATACTTTGGATTTGCGGACGCTGCTGAGTTACCATTATTTTATTCGGGAGCGCGTCTCTTTGTGTTTCCGTCGTTGTATGAGGGATTTGGTTTGCCTGTATTGGAGGCAATGGCATCGGGCATTCCTGTTGTTTGTTCGAATTCATCTTCTTTGCCCGAGGTAGCGGGAGATGCCGCAGCCATGTGTGAGCCGAAAGATATCGATACATTGAGTAACTTGATCAAAGCGGGATTGGAAGATGAGCAGTGGCGCAGTGATGCAAAACGCAAAGGGTTGGAGCGTGCAGGCAGCTTCAACTGGCAGCGGTGTGCAGAGGAGACTGTTGCGGTATATCGTAAGGTAATTTCATGAGCCTAGAGTCCCCGCGGGTTTTGCATTTTTTCAAGACTTATTATCCGGATTCATTTGGCGGGATTGAGCAGGTTATTTTTCAGCTGTGCAAAGGCACCGCTCGCTATGGTTATACCAGCGAGGTGCTGACGCTCTCCCCTAACGCACATGAAGCGCCTATAGAGTTTTCCGGACATCTTGTTCATCAAGCCCAACTGGACTTGCAGGTGGCATCAACGGGATTTTCGTTGTCTGCTTTCCGTAAGTTCTCCACACTTGCCAAGCAAGCTGACATCGTTCACTTGCACTACCCGTGGCCGTTCATGGATATAGTCCATTTTGTCACCGGCCATGGCAAGCCGACTGTGGTTACTTATCACTCGGATATCATCCGGCAAAAAACCTTGCTGAAGCTATATCGTCCGCTCAAGAACCGTTTTCTCGCCAGTGTCGATCGGATCGTCGCAACCTCTCCTAACTACCTGGCTACCAGCCCGGTGTTAAATCGTTATCGCGATAAAATTGTTGAAATTACTTACGGATTGGATAAATCAACTTATCCGTCACCTTCGCCCGGGTTAATTGCACATTGGCGTTCAAAGCTGGGGGAGCGTTTTTTCCTTTTTGTCGGGATGCTGCGTTATTACAAGGGGCTGCACATCTTGCTGGACGCGTTGCAGGGCACGGATTACCCCGTAGTCATCGTCGGTTCCGGGCCGGTTGAGGCTGAGTTGAAAGAACACGCTGCCCGGCTGGGGTTGAAGAATATCCACTTTTTGGGTGCGTTGCCGGATGAAGACAAAGTGGCATTGTTGCAACTTTGCTACGCCGTGGTTTTTCCTTCACATCTGCGCTCAGAGGCGTTCGGTATTTCGCTGCTTGAAGGCGCGATGTACGGCAAGCCGATGATCTCCAGCGAGATTGGCACCGGCACGACGTTCGTCAACATCGGCGATGAAACTGGTCTGGTTGTGCCACCCAGCGACCCGGTGGCACTGCGACAAGCGATGCGCTATTTGTGGGAGCACCCAGGAATAGCGGCAGAAATGGGCAGGCGTGCCGAAGAGCGGTATTGGAAACACTTTACAGCGGAGCAAATGGTGAAATCGTATGTGAACCTGTATGGTGATTTGCTGTGATCGCCAGCCTACAAAACTCTTTGATTTGATGGACGATTTTGTAGTACCGCAAAACCATCGAAAAATCTTACTGCATTTCAACGGATTATCCTGGAAAACTCGGTTCAAGCCCAATGCTGTTCACTTTACCGTTCGTGGTGAGCCTGTCGAACCACCAGCAACTTACCCAGAGCCCTTCGACAAGCTCAGGGCGAACGGAATTTTCTTAAATGAACAATATTGAGTTCAAACCACGGTTTGATTGGAACGGGTTTGATTGGAACGCGGGCTTCCAGCCCGCAGGCGGACAGGATGTCCGCGCTCCCGGTATCCATTCCTGGACTCACCCCAAAAGATGAATCGCATCAATAGGAAATGGCAGTGGATCAGGTCAAACAATCCAACATTTCAGCCAGCGTAGTGTGTACAGAAGTTTTATCGACTTGCATTGAATGCGCGCCCCAGTTAGACTTGTCCAACTTAATGAACAAGTGAGGCAAATATGAAAGTCGTTACCTATTCCCATGCACGCAATGCGCTCAAGTCCATATTGGATGGTGTAGTCCAGGACGCAGACGTGACCATTATCAGCCGCCGCGATGCGGAAGGTGATGCAGTGGTGATGTCGCTGGACAGTTACAACAGCATCATGGAGACGTTACACCTGACAAGCAACCCGGCAAATGCGGCGGCATTGGCTCGGGCAATTGCACAAGATAAAGCCGGACAAGCGCAAGACCGACAACTGTTCCCCACTGATTAATCATGCGCGCCATTCGCTTTGTGCCCGATGCGTGGGACGCGTACCTCTACTGGCAAGATCAAGATAAGAAGACCCTCAAGCGGATAAATTTGCTGGTTACTGCCGCCGCGCGCGACCCGTTCGCTGGGATCGGCAAGCCCGAACCGCTGCGTGGCGAATTATCAGGCTACTGGTCCCGGCGCATTGATGACGCGAACCGACTGGTGTATCGGGCAACCGATGCGGATCTGGTGATTATCGCTTGCCGTTTCCACTACGACGGCTAACCCCTTCGGTCAGATTGATAGGGGTAGAGAAGATCCTGAAAATTGTTAACCAAATCCGTTCCCTGGCTGAGGTCACTGCATTACCGCCAGCCCCGCCGCTCGATTTCAGCAATCATTTTGTTGGCTGCGGCAATAAGTGCTGGCACAAAAGCATGGCCGGTTTGCAGCGCGCTGGTAAGTATGACCGGGTCTTCAACGTATTCGTGGATCATCTGGTTTCTGAGGTTGCGCATGGTCATCCATTCGTCAGCAGACTGGAGCAACTCCAATCGTTCCGCCCGGTCAAGATTGTCGATGGCGGCGGATGATTTTTCACCCAAGGCATCCAGGAGTAAGGGCAACAGTTTGTCGCCCACTGTGTCTTGCAGGCGGCCAAACCTGCCGACAAAGGCTTCCACCCGTTCTGCCAGGTCGTGGTCTGCTTCGAGCCGGGTTGCTTGTTCCAGGGTGAACATGCCTTCAAACAGGCGCTGGTCTGTGCTGGTAAGGTGCTGGCATTCTTTGCGCACGACCCGGGCCAAAAATTGCAGACGTAGTGCGGTCCTGGGTTCCAGTGTCATAACAATTGCCCTTCCTTGAATGCAATATCGTGGATAGGCAAGCGCATGAGGTTGGGTGCGCTGAGCAGCACATCCACTTTGCGGCCATTCATGGCGCGCGACACCAGCCCGGACAACTGCGCGGCCATGAGTGCAGGATTGTCCACAGATTCCGTTAGTTCGAGCATGAGGTCAAGGTCTCCCCCGTGCGCAGTGTCATCAAGCCTTGAGCCGAAAACCCGCACGCGAGTTTGGTTTCCCGCCACTTGGCGGGTGATCTGGCGAATAACCTGGATTTGATGGTTAGTCAGGCGCATGATTTTTTGAAATTAACTGGGGAAACAAATCCGCGTGCAACAATGTAGGCATATTCCAAGGTGTCTCGACGTGAGGACTCAACATATAAATCGACGTCGCCACCACGCTTGAAATCATCGGCACGCGACCCAAAGAGCCACACTGACGCATCGGCTTCAAAATTTTGGCGTGCCACTTGGTGGATGGTTTCAATTTGAGCAGCAGTTAGTCTCATTTGGATTGGTTCCCAAGTATCGGGGATGGCATTTTAGTCACTTATCGGTTAAATCATTGCAATTTGTGACAAGAATGTATCGTAAATCAAACACTGGCGCGGTTTTCCAAGTGAAGCTGAAACAGGTTAATGTAGGGTGGAAAAAGCGTAGCGTTTCCACCAATGGATGGTCCCGGCAGATTGGTGGATACACGCTGCGCGCTTTATCCACCCTACATCTTTTGGTTCCGGCTCGTCCGGCTTAGGGAGCAGGAAATTACAAATATACCCGTTTATTTAGCCTCACCGTAGAAGCGTGCCCTGCACGCGATTGCGCCCTGTTCGCGTGCAGGGCACGCTCCTACATCGGCCAGTTTTTTTTGTAAACGGTACTTTGGCAATTTCCAACTCCCTTAAAGCATTTAGACATCATGTATTGACCTACCGCACCTCAAGCGACGCGGATTAAACTTGAGGTTCCGTAAAACCACAGGCTCAGAGCCGAAGTTGAGGGATAGGTCATGAAAGAGTTTAGCAAATATGTTGGGCTGGATGTAAACAAAGAAACGATAGCGGTATCAGTGGCAGAAGCCGATGGTGGGGAGGTTCGCCACATCGGAGAGATAGCCAATACGCCGGAGGCGATTGATAAACTGGTCAAGCAGCTCAGAAAAGGCGGCGCCAAGCCAAGCAGCGGTTGCTGGTGTTCCTGCTACGGCATGGCAAGTCATCGTTGAAGGTGAATCGGTGTCGCCACACTGCGTGATTGATTATTGGAAACGCACGAACTATAATAAATCGTCTTTTTCTATGATTGAGCACGCCATGAAAACCTTTACCATTGAACAGGCACGTTCCGCCGCCGCCGCCGGTGGTGTTTTGTCGGCTAATTTGCGACCTGTCGGTAGCGTGTTTGCCTTGGAGTTTGAGACACGCAACGGATCGGCGATGCTCATTGCTTCGGTGTCCAAAGAGGTGCGCCGATTCATTAATCCGGTTAAGGCATTTGAGATCGTCCGCGAGCTGGGGCTGGAAGGCGGCCACTATTCAGTGGCGCAGTGGCGGCCAGATGAGCGTGATATGGATCGACAAGCGCGGCCAGATCGCTCCAAAGCCATGAAATTAAAACACGAAGCGGCTGAACTCAAGCGCGTACTGGATGAACGGATCATGATGGCAGACGACCCGAAAACCAAGTGGTTGGGCCATGATGAGGTTTTTGCAGAACTTGAAACCCGTTATGCTGATTGAGTACCTGCCAATGGCCGTGTCGGATTTACACGATATGGGCGATCATTACCGCAAAGTAGGTGGCAATAAGCTGGCACGGCGCATGGTTGGCGGTGTGAAGTCTGAGATTTTGGTATTGCGCGATTTCCCTGAGTTGCCACCCATCTATGAGCTTGCGCCAGGTGTCCGCCGCCTGGTTGTTGCCGGTGGTGCTTTCCTCGTATTCTACCGGCTGCGCGACAATATCGAGGTGTTGCATATCCGCCGTGCCGAGCGTGAGCCGGTTGTGGCAGACGATCCGGGAAAATTTGTTTAGTGCGCCCGGCTACGCCGCGGTTCGTGTTTTTTTTGGGTGCGGGACACAAATGACCTTCCCCTGATTTTTCGTCTTCCAATGGGTGGGCTATCCTTGCAATTAATGGAATCAGTATCCAATGGCACTAACTTAAGCGTAATGATGGCAAACTCCCTCCCCTTCAAGGGGAAGGGTTGGGGTGGGGATGGGTTAAGTGTGGCGGAAGAACCCATCCCCATCCTAGTGTTATGTCATGCATGATATGCCGCATTGATATGGGTTGTTTTTCGTAGGGTGGGTTAAGCGCGTAGCGCGAACCCACCGGAAAACTGTGGATACACGCCTTCGGCGTTTTTATCCACCCTACCGATACTCCCTCCCCTTCAAGGGGAAGGGACGGTAGCTTCCCCCGCTTTTTTGGGGTGTTGGAAAGTATGTTGATTCGTGCCGCATCTGGTGTGTAGGAGCGTGCCCTGCACGCGAACCCCTTGTCGCGTGCAGGGCACGCTCCTACAACTGAGTAGTTTCGTAATTAACGGGGCGTGATACTAGTGCGATGTAACACATGAATCTTCGCAAACCAACCCATCCAAATTGGTATGTTTGTAATTTCTTGCTCCCTAAGCCGGACGAGCCGGAACCAAAGTGTAGGTCGGGCATAGCCCGCCCTACGGATGCCACATCAACCTGTTTCAGTTATTCCGCCGCATGAGATTTACATTCTACGACCGGCCTTTCCGAGATAATTGGCGCATCGCGCAAGCCAATAGCTGGCTTGAGGTTCGTGGGTAAGAGGCGGCTGAACTTTGTGGCTAATCAGGATACGTATTATTGAGTCGGCCATTAATGAAGCGCCTGATTGACCTTGTTCAGGCTCTCTTCATCCAGCGAGCCCACCGCCGCCTTCAGGCGCAGCTGGCTCAGCAAGTAACTGTATTCGGCCTGATACAGGTCGCGGCGGGTGGCATACAACTGTTGCTGCGCATTCAACACATCGAGGTTGGTGCGCACGCCGACTTCCTGTCCCAGTTTGCTGGCTTCCAGGACGCTCTCGCTGGAGGTGAGGGCCTGCTGCAACGCCTTGACCTGGGCGATGCCGCTGACCACGCCGAGATAGGCCTGGCGGGTTTGCAAGGCGACGCTGCGGCGGGTGTTTTCCAGTTCCTGTAGGGCGCGCTCGCGGTTGGCTTCCGCTTCGCGCCATTTTGAATTGACCGCCCCGCCCTGAAACAGCGGCAGGTTCAGTTGTACGCCGACACTCTTGCTGGTGTTGTCGCTGCCCACGCCGAAACTGCCGCCGTTGGACTGGTTGTTGGAATAATTCGCCACCAGATCCACCGTGGGGTAGTGTCCCCCGCGGTTGCGCGCCACTTCTTTTTCGGCGATTTCCGCACCCGCTTGCGCGATCGCGAGTTGCAGGCTGTTCAACTGGGCATCGTCCACCCATTTTTCCATATCGGCGGGTTGCGGTGCTTCCAGCTTGAATTCCTTGCCGAGGTGCCTGAGGTCTTGCGGCATCGCATTGATCAGTTGCTGCAAGGTACGGCGCTTGATTTCCAGACTGTTCTGTGCGGCGATTTCCTGCGCGCTGGTCAGGTCGTAACGCGCCTGCGCCTCGTGGGTATCGGTGATGGTGGCGCTGCCCACCTCGAAGTTGCGTTTGGCCTGTTCCAGCTGTTCGGAGATGGCGGTCTTCTGCGCCTCGGCGAGCTGCACGCTGTCCTGTGCGATCAGCACATCGAAGTAGGCTTGCGCGACGCGCAAGATCAGATCCTGTTCGGCGATCCTGAATTGCGCCTCGGTCTGCGCGACCTGCAATTCGGCTTCGCTATAGACCAGCCAGTTTTGCTGGCGGAACAACGGCTGCGTCAGGTTCACGCCGTAGCCGTGGCTGTTGTAGCGGTAGTTGCCGCTCGGGAAGGGGGCGGTGCCTTGATACTGTGTGGTCTGGTCGTTGAAGGTGCTGTTCGCATTGAGGCTGATGCTGGGCAGCAACAGCGAGCGGCCTTGCGGCAGCTTTTCCTGGCCGGCCTGCATTGTGGCGCGTGCTGCGGCAAACAGCGGATCGTTCGCCTGTGCGGCACGATAGGTTTCCAGCAGATCGGCAGCCAGCGCCGAACCGCTCGCGCCGAGCATGGTTGCGAAGAGAAGCGGTTTTAGTTTCATCGGTTTTTGCGTAACCATTATATATTAGGTTTTGCTAATACTATAGCTTAGTGCTGCATTGCGCAATACCAACCTAAGCCGGACAAGCCTGAACCAAACAAGTAGCCCGGATGAAACGCAGTGCAATCCGGGAGTGCGACGCTCCGTTCTTCCCGGATTCCGCTGCGCTGCATCCGGGCTACAACTGCATTGCGCAATACCGACCTAAGCCGGACAAGCCTGAACCAAA
>Ga0209317_1001030_pt1 | contig 27438 bp, 23 predicted proteins | sample RifGroB2_FD_183994 | JGI IMG/M metagenome (GOLD analysis project Ga0209317, IMG submission 183994) | Soil microbial communities from Rifle, Colorado, USA - Groundwater B2 (SPAdes) (version 2) | ecosystem: Environmental > Terrestrial > Soil > Unclassified | place: Rifle, Colorado | collected...
TCCTCCACGGTGCGCCACTCGTCGCCGCGCCTCCCCCGATGCCGCGCGATCCGCTCCGCCATCTCGTCGTCGCCCGGCTCACAGGTGGCCAGATAGCCGCGAAGCGGGTCGAACCCCTCGGCCAGCTTCTCGGCGAACCTGCTCTTGCCGCTTCGCGCCCCTCCGGTCACCAGGATCGTCTTGGACATAAAAAAACCCCCCTTCCAATGGCGGAAGGCGGGTCAAAAATCGAAAAAAAGATACGATTCCGGCTTTAGCCCCTCTGCCACGGAGGTTCCAATAAGCTTTCATCCTGGCAGGTTTCCTGACTCACGGGTCCTCTTACTCACCGCGCCTTCCCGATGCTATCAGTGGCGTTGTTGCGGTTTTCATAACCGTTCACAGTTGCGGGACAGCGAGGGATTTACACCCTCTTCCCTTTTAACCCCTCTCGGGGCACCCGGACGATACTAATTTATAGTTGTGTGTTTACTAGCAGAGGGAGCAGCGAAAGTCAATCAATAACCGGGGACGCTTCCTGCGCAAATCCGGCGACTTCGGCCGAGTGGGCTTCCAGCAGCGCGTCGATGCGGGCCCAGATCCCGTCTTTCCCTTCCCTGGAAAGGGCGGAAAAGAAATTGAGATCCTCCTTCTCCAGTCCGAGCCTGGCCATGATGATGGCGCTCTGCTTGGCGCGCTCGTTCTTGGAGAGCTTGTCGCATTTGGTGATGACGATGATGGGCGGTATGGAGAAGGCGCGCAGCCAGGCGAGCATCTGCAAGTCCTCATCCACCGGAACCCTGCGGATGTCGAGGATCAGGACCACGCCGCGCAGGTTGCTCCGCTTGGAAAGGTAGGTCTCCATCATCGGCCGCCAATCCTTCTTTACCGCAAGGGGGACCTTGGCGTAACCGTAACCCGGGAGGTCGACCAGCATGAAGTTGTCGTTCACCTGGAAGAAGTTGATGAGCTGGGTTCTACCCGGCGTGGAACTTGTGCGGACCAGGTTTTTCCTGTTGACCAGCACGTTGACCAGCGAGGATTTGCCGACGTTGGAACGACCGGCGAAGGCGATCTCCGGCAGATCCCCTTCCGGGTAATGGGCGGGCTTGGTAGCGCTTTTAATGAATTCGGTACTTTTTACGATCAATGTATGAACCTGCCCCGTTTTTTCTGGCAGTATAGCCCTCACGGCGCACCCTTTCAATCATTAAATCCGTGCTTGATTAAACCTAAGGTTCTGGTATATCTTGAAACCGGACTAGGAACAGGCGCCCCAGCGAACGCAAGGATATATTTGCATGAATAAAGAACTCGAAACAGCCATCATGACCGCAGCCGATCTGCCGACCATTCCCGTCGTGGCGATCAAAGTGATGCAGCTAATCGAGAGCAATACCGCCACCGCCGAGGAACTTGCCAAGATTGTCTCCTCGGACCCGGCCGTCGCGGCCCGGGTGCTGAAAATATCCAATTCCTCTTTTTACGGCTGTCGCAGACAGATACAGACGCTTTCCGGAGCCATAGTCATCCTCGGCTTCAGCACGCTTAAAAGCCTGGTGGTGGCCGCATCGGTAAAACAGGTCTACAAGCCTTACGGCCTGACCGAAAAAATGCTCTGGGAGCACTCCTTCGCAGCGGGTCTCGCCGCGAAGATCATCGCCAACGGCACCCGCGCCACCAACGAGGAGGAAGCCTTTCTTGCCGGACTGTTTCACGACATCGGCAAGATCATCATGAACACCCTGGACCGGAATAAATTCCAGGAGGTCATGCAACACTGCTACAACGAGGGAATCTCCTTCGGCCAAGCGGAGCGGGGGGTATACCCTTTCAGCCACGACGAGGTGGGTGCGTACGTGATCAAGAAATGGAACTTTCCGGAGATCCTTACCGGTGCCATCCTGCAGCACCACAAGCTTGAGTTCGACGAATTACTAGACGACCCCGCCATGATCAAGCTAACCGCGGTTACGGCACTGGCCGATCTCTTCTGTTTGAAACTAGGCATCGGCGTCCGGGAACCGCAGGAGGAGATAGAACTTGCCGGTTCCAAGCCCGGCCAGATGCTGAAGATCACTGAGCAAAGCGCCCAGGCCCTGCTGGAGGCTTTCGGTGCCGCATTCGAAGCCGACAAGGCCCTGTTCACCAATTGACTTCATGATCCGGGACCTTCCTCGGGTTCCGTATCACGAGCGCTGCGCCTTTTCGCTTCCTCCGAAATGCTGACGCTATCAGCGCTGTCCGGCTTCTGCGCCGGCTTCTCACGCTTGCGCTGGCGCTCCTGCCCTCCCGCATCCGGATCTATCCGCACCCCCCCAGGAATTTTATCTACGATGTAATTCATTCTCCCCCCCCTTCCTCCTCTATTTTGTCACGGCAAAAATGCCGACCGCAGTGTAGCAGCAAACATCAGCCAATGGGAACACATTTAATCCCGCACACTTACATCCCTGCCACACAGACTGAAAGCGGGCCTTGTCAGCAACCGGCGCTGCTGTATACTTGCAAGCTTAATAAAAGCTCATCTGCCCGGAAGGCCCCATCGAAACGGCGTCCTACGGCCCGGCAGGAGCCACTAGACGCTACAATACCGGCGGTAGCAGTTCGACAGGCAAGCCGGAAGTAGCCAGGAGTGTGCATGAACCTCAGCTCAACGCTACACAGATTCACCGTGGTCCCTTCTCTTCCAAAGGAGCTCGCCGGGCTGCAACGTATCGCCTACAACCTCTGGTGGAGTTGGGAGCCGGAAGCGATCGGCCTTTTCAAGCGACTCGACCCCGAACTGTGGAGGGCGACGCGCCACAACCCCCTTGAGATGCTAGGCAGCCTGCAGCAGGCAACCTTCGAAGGCCTGATGGCGGACGAGGGGTTCATGACCCACCTGAGGCAGGTAGAGGAGAGGCTGGCGGAGTATCTCATTTCCCGGACCTGGTATGAGAGGCACGGCAATCCAGGAGCACGTATTGCCTACTTCTCCATGGAGTTCGGCCTGCATGAATCGCTCCCCATTTATTCGGGGGGGCTCGGCATACTGGCGGGAGACCATCTCAAATCGGCGAGCGACCTGGGGCTCCCGCTGGTCGGCGTCGGCCTTTTGTACCGGCAAGGGTATTTCCGGCAGTACCTGAACCTGGAGGGGTGGCAGCAAGAGATCTACCCGGAAAACGACTTCTACAACCTGCCGCTACATCTTGAAAAGGACGCCGCGGGTAAGCCGGTCTGCCTTGACCTGGAATATCCGGGACGCAGCGTGCGGGTACAGATCTGGCGGGTCCAGGTCGGGCGGGTGCGCCTGTTCCTACTCGACACCAACCTCGAGGTGAACTTCCCCGCCGACCGTGAGATCACCACCAGGCTCTACGGCGGCGACCAAGAGATGAGGATCCGGCAGGAGATCCTGCTCGGCATCGGCGGCGTGCGTGCGCTCCGGTTGCTCGGCGTGGAGCCGAACGTCTGCCACATGAACGAAGGGCATGCGGCCTTTCTCGCGCTGGAAAGGATCCGGACCCTCATCGAGGAGAGACAGCTCTCCTTCCGAGAGGCGTTGGAAGCGGTCCGGGGAGGAAATGTCTTCACCACCCACACCCCGGTCGAAGCGGGCATCGATCACTTCCCGCAGGAGCTGTTGGAGATCTACCTGGGGCAGTACTACCGCCGCCTCGGTCTCTCCCGGGACCAGTTCCTGGCGCTCGGCATGCAGAACCCGGGTCGCAGCGACGATAGTTTCTGCATGGCGGTCCTCGCCATGAAGCTTTCCCTTCATTCCAACGGGGTGAGTGAACTGCACGGGGAGGTGTCGCGCAGGATGTGGGCGGATGTCTGGCCCGACCTGCCTGAGGAGCAACTTCCCCTTTCCTACGTGACCAACGGCGTACACCAGAAAAGCTGGCTATCCGAAGAGATGACCGGCCTTCTGACGCGCTACCTCGGCACCCGCTGGCTGGAGGAACAAAGCGCGGACCAGCTCTGGCGCAAGGTCTCCCGCATCCCCGATGCTGAACTGTGGCGCACCCACCGCCGCGGCACGGAGCGGCTGGTGGATTATGCGCGCAGGAGCATCAAAATCCAGTTGAGCATGCTGGACGCCGGCGCCAAGGAGATCGCCATGACCGGGGACATCCTTGACCCGGAGATCCTCACCATCGGATTTGCGCGCCGTTTCGCCACCTACAAACGCGGCACCCTCCTTTTGCACGACCAGGAAAGACTGGAGCGGATATTGAACCACCCGGAGCGTCCGGTGCAGATCGTCTTCGCCGGGAAAGCGCACCCGGCCGACCACCAGGGGAAGGAGCTGATCCGCCAGATCGTGCAACTCTCGCACCAGGAGCAATTCCGGCACCGTATCGTGTTCCTTGAGGATTACGACATCTCCGTGGCACGGCGCCTGGTTCAGGGGGTCGACGTCTGGCTCAACACCCCGCTGCGCCCGCAGGAGGCAAGCGGCACCAGCGGCATGAAGGTGGCGTTCAACGGCGGCCTGAACCTGAGCATCCTGGATGGCTGGTGGTGCGAAGGGTACCGGGGTAACAACGGCTGGGCCATCGGCAAAGGAGAGGTTTATCAAGACCTCCTGTATCAGAACGAGGTGGAGAGCAGGGCAATCTACGACCTGCTGGAAAAGGAGATCGTACCGCTTTTCTATAACAGGGGGAGCGACGGGATACCGCGGGGCTGGACTGCCTTCATGAAGACATCGATGCAGACACTCTGCCCCGTGTTCAGCACGGACCGGATGGTGCAGGAATATGCCCAACGCTGCTACGTACCCGCCTTCGAGCACTGGGACCGCCTGAACCGGGACGACCTGAGGCTCGCGGTGGAGCTCGCACGCTGGAAGGAGCGCCTGCACGGTCTCTGGGGGGGGCTGAGCATCGTCGCGGTGCAGGCCGAGATCCAAAGGGAGGTAACGGTGGGAGATAGGCTCCCCATTATGGTACAGATCACCGCAGGAGAAATACCGCTCTCCGAGATAGCGGTGGAGGTGTATTTCGGAGTCCTCGACTCGCGCGGCGCCATCCTGGGGGGGGAGATCGTCCCACTGGAGCCGACCCTCGATCCCGACCGAACCGGCCACTTCGGCGGCGAATTGGAGTGCCGGTTCTGCGGGCGCCACGGCTTCATGCTGAGAGTCATGCCGCGCCATCCTGAACTGGGTACGGTTTACGACCCGGGGCTCATCCTTTGGGGATGAGCCCCGCAGCGAGCGGGCTCACCTCTTCTTCAGACTGTAGACATAGGCCAGGATCTCCGCCACCGCCGAGAAAAGCCCCTCGGGAATCGGGGCGCCCTCCTCCACCTGCGCATACAGCTCCCGGGCCAGGAAGCGGTTCTCCACCAGGGTGATGTTGCTCTCCCTGGCTACGATTTTTATCTGCAGCGCCATATGGTCTACTCCCTTGAAGAGCACCACCGGAGCCGCCATTTTAAAACGGTCGTACTTCAAGGCGACCGCGTAATGGGTCGGGTTGGTCACCACGACGTCGGCGGTCGGTATGATCTGCCGCATGCGCCTGCGCGCCATCTGAAACTGCTTCTGCTTCAGCTTCCCCTTGACCGCCGGGTCCCCCTCGGAGTTCTTGTTCTCGTCCTTCACCTCCTGCTTGGTCATCTTCAACTTTTCCATGAAGCTCCACTTCACGTAGGCGAGGTCGAGCACCGCGAGCACGATCAGCACGCCGCAGGTGTGCAGCACGATCTTGAAGGCGATGTGCCCGATGAAATGCAGGATCCCGTCGAGATCCTGGTCCACCAGATAGATGATGCCGTCCATCTCCTCGGCAAGGATCTTGTACGCCATGTATCCTACGATCGCCATCTTCATGAAGGATTTGGCGACCTCGAAAAACGAGTCCTTGTTGACGAGCCGCTTCATCCCTTTCAGCGGGCTCAGCTTGCCCAGGTCTAACCTCAACTTCTCGGCGCTTGCGTTCACCCCACCCTGACCTATCTCCACGACCAGGCCGGACACGATGACGATCAGGAGAAACGGGGCCAGCATGATGGCTATGTATCCGAACTGCTTGATCATCAGGACCTGCAGTCCTGCATGGGTGATTTCCAGGGTGGAAAGTTCCCCGAATATGTCGCGCATGTTGGTTTTCATGGTCGACAATATCATCCCCGAACTTGCGTAGATGGCGACCATGGCCGAGATCAGCGACACGGCCGAGGTCATCTCGCGGCTGCGCGGCATGCTCCCCTTGCTCTTGGCATCGGAGATCTTCTTGCCGGTCGGCTTTTCTGTTTTGGAGTGTTTGTCGTCGGACATGTGCGTTCCTAGGCGAGGAGCCTGAAGAGGGTCCTCATCTGTTCCACCATACCGCCGAAGGCCCCTTCCAGCACGCGCAGGAACACCGGCAGGGAGATCCCCAGGATCAGAAAGCCTATGCCGATGTTGAGCGGCATGCTGACCATGAAGACGTTCATGGCGGGAAAACTGCGGGCCACGATGCCGAGGGCCACGCTCGTGGCGAGAAGCGAGACCGAAACCGGGGCCGCCAGCTTGATGGCGATGATGAAGATACCGGAACTGGTCTCGATCAGGAACTTCAGCAGGCCGCCGCTTACATGCCACGCCCCAAGCGGGATCAACTGGTAGCTCTCGACGATCCCCTTGAGGAAGAAATGGTGCACGCCCAGCGAGAGGAAGACGAGGGTAGCCATGGCGCCCTGAAAAACCGCCATGGTCGGTACGTTATGCTGGGTGGTAGGATCGAACTGGGAGGCCATGGAAAGTCCCATCTGCGTGCCGATCTGCTGGCCGCAGAATTCGACGGCGGCGAAGATGAACTGGGAAATCAGTCCTAGGGTGATCCCGATCAGCGCCTCCCTGAGCACCAGGAGCATGAGCGAGATGGAGTCGTCGGCGGCCGGAATGGCGAGCGGCCGCACGATCGGGAAGATAAGCAGAGCCAGGGCGAAGATAAGCGGCACCTTGACCCGGGTCGGGACCAGCTTGGCGCTGAACATCGGGATCGCCGAGAACAGCCCCGCCACCCGGGCCAGGACCAGGGCGAAGGGGGTCAAGTCGGCAAGTGCCGTAAGCGGCAAGGCGTCAAACACGCTAGTGCCTCATGCTGGCTATCATGCCGTAGATCTCGCGGGTGAAGTCGCTCATGTACATCATCATCCAGGGGAAGAAGATAACCATGGCCACCATGACGGCGACGATCTTCGGTGCGAAGGCGAGAGTCGCCTCGTTTATGGAGGTGACCGCCTGGAAGATACTGATCAAAAGACCGACCACCAGCGCGCATATCAGAAGCGGCGCCGAGAGGAGGAGTACCGCCTCGAAACTTCTTCTGCCAAGCTGAACAACCAGTTCGGGTGTCATGCGGGACTCCAGGTTAAGGTTAAGGTTAAGGGAATAACTTCAGATTAAGATTCAGATCGAGATTAACCTGTTTCTCTATCCAAAGCTCTTGACCAGTGAGCCGATCACCAGACCCCAGCCGTCCACCAGCACGAAGAGCAGGATTTTGAAGGGCAGGGAGATCATGACCGGCGGCAGCATCATCATGCCCATCGACATCAGCACCGAGGCGACCACCATGTCCAGCACAAGAAACGGGATGAAGATGAGAAAGCCTATCTGGAAGGCCGTCTTCAGCTCGCTCACCATGTAGGCGGGGATAAGCGTCATGGTCGGGATGTCGTCAGCGTTGTTGGGCCTCGGGAGCTTCGAGAGGGAGAGAAACAGCGCCAGGTCCTTCTCGCGCACCTGGGAAAGCATGAACTTCCTTACCGGCGCGATTCCGCGCTTGAGCGCCTCCTCCTGGCTTATGGTCTGGGCTTTGTAAGGCTGCAGCGCGTCGGTGTTGATCTGCTGCCAGACCGGAGCCATGATGAAGAAGGTGAGGAACAGGGAAAGACCGACCACTATCTGGTTCGAGGGCGCCTGCTGGGTCCCCATCGCCGAGCGGAGGAAAGAGAGCACCACCACTATGCGGGTGAAGGAGGTGGTCATCATCAGCAGGCTCGGCGCCAGCGAGATGACGGTCATCACGAAGAATATCTGCAATACCACGGCTACGTCCGCCGGCTTGGAAACCTTGCCGACTCCGACGCTCACCGTCGGCAGCGCCAGGGGCTCAGCTCCGGCAGTCGCCGCCACAGCCAGGGAGGCTGCAAAAAGGAGCAAAGCTCCCGCTATTTTTTTCTGTCTCACGCAAAACCACCGCTTTTATCGAGCTGTCCCAGGCGCGCCTCCTCGCTGGGGGGCCTTCCTGCAAAGGAACGCAGTTTTTTTCTGAGCTGGACCGGGATCAGGGTAGCATAACCATGCTCGTCCACCACCTCTATCTCCTCCAGCATCTCCACCTGCTTGATGAAACTGACCCCCTCGCCGCTGTTGCTCAACAAGAGATACTCCCCCGCCACCTCGACCAGGACCAGCGACTTTTTCGGCGCCAGGTGCCTGGTCTCCACGACGCGGATGTAGCGTGCGCCTCCCCCCTGCGGTACCTTCAGGATACGCCCGACCAGGTAGTAGAGGATCAGTATGATCCCTATCACGAGGAGTAGAGAGCCTACCATCTGCGCCAGCCCCCCGAGGATTTCCGGACCTCCCCCCCCCTCGGCGCCTGCCAGCGCCGGGAAGAGCAGGCTTCCCGATGAAAGCACCGCTAGCTTTTTCATAGCACCTTGTCCACCCTCTCGTTGGGGCTTACGATGTCCAAAAGCCTGATGCCGAACTTGTCGTTCACCACCACAGCCTCGCCACGCGCCACCAGCTTGGAATTGACGAAAACGTCCAGCGGCTCGCCGGCCAGCTTGGTCAGTTCCACCACCGATCCCTGGTTCAGTTGCAGCACGTCCCGCACCAGCAGCTTGGTCCTGCCAAGTTCCACCGTCAGTTGCAGTGGAATGTCCATGATAAAATCCAGATTCTTCATCTGGGGAACGTCCTTATCCTCTAAAGCGAGTTTTTCGCTCAATTTTCACCTCCGTCAGTCAGGGCACGGCTGATCTGCACCGCCTTGTTCCCGCCGCTTACACCTGCGATTCCCATGAACTTCTTGGTACCGCCCACCTTGATTACCAACTCGTCCTTACCGCTGGACTCCAACATGACGGTATCCCCCGGCCCGAGCCCCATGAGCTCGGAAAGCAGGATGGTCGCCCCACCCATCTCGACCGACACGTCCATCGGCGCCCCCAGGAGTTCCTCCGAGAGCCGATAGGACCAGTAGGGATCCACCGCCAGCATGTCCATCTGCACCCCGCGCTTCAGCTTGTCGCGGATCGGCTCGATGGTCATGAACGGGATGGCGAGGATCATGTTCCCGACGGCCTCCTCTATCTGTATCTTCATGGTCATGGTCACCACCTGATACTCGGGGGGGACGATGTTGACCAGGCGCGGGTTCATCTCCAACCGGAGCAGGTTCATGTTGACCGGGCAAAGAGGGGCCCACGCCTTCTCAAGGTCCGCCAGCACGTCCTTGACGATCTTCTCCACCAGCCTCAATTCGATGGAGGTGAAGAGCCTGTTCATCCCCTGACCCGAAGCCACGCCCGAGCCCCCCAGGATGCTGTCCACTATGGTGAAAACCAGGTTGCTGTCGAAGGCGATCAGCGCCGCCCCTTTGAGCGGTTCCATCTTGTAGATGGCAAGGCAGACCGGAGACGGCAGCACGCTCAGGAAATCCCCGAACTTGAAAGGGAGCGCCTCCTCCTTCTTGATGTCGACCATGCGTCCCAGCCGGTTCGACAAGGTAACCCTGTTGTAACGGATGAATCCGTCGTAGACGATGTCCAGATTGGGAATGACCCGGTGCGCCTCGATGTCGAGCAGATCGAACTGCTCGGCCTGAGTGCTGCTGTTGGCCAGTTCCTTTTCCGGAATCAGCGTCCCGTCGAAAACGGCCGCGACCAGGGCGTCGATCTCTTCTTTGGTGAGAAGTTTTTCCATCGAAGGCACCCTTACTGCACCACGAAATCTGTGAAGTAGACCTTAGTTACCTTGCCGGGCGGCACGACCTTCTCCACCGCTGCCAGGATCTGCTCTCTCAACTGGTTCTTACCCTGCAAGTCCTGGATCTCCTGCATGGTCTTGGTGGTGAGCAGGATGAGGATGGCGTCGCGAAGCGGCGCCAGTTTGGCCTCCAACTCCGTCTTCACAATCGCGTTCTGCATCTCGAACTCCACCTTGAGCTTCAAGTAGCGCAGCTCCTGGCCGTCGTAGATGTTGACGATGAACGGTTCCATGGGGTAGATGCTGCTGACGCCAACTGCGCCCTCTCCATCCTTGGCCTCGCCATGCCCTCCCTCCGCCTTGGCCTCCGCCTTGGCAGCTTCCGGCTCCTTTTCGCTCCCCCCGAGGAAGAACATAGCCCCTCCTCCGATGGCGAGCAGCGCCACGACGGCGCCGATGATGATGAAGAGCTTCTTGTTGTCCTTGGGTGGGGCATCCTGCGCCTTTGCCTGTTCGGCCATACCGGGTTCTCCTTTGCCAGCTCCTTGATAGGACACCTGTCACCCCTTGCAACCGAGATGCCAGAAGGGGAGGATCGGGGCGAGGAAGTGGCGATGCGCGCGCCGGGATCGCCGGGGGGCGTGAAACTGTTGACTTTAGGCTGTTTGAGATGCGAAGCGAAGCGGGGGTGCGGTGGAGGCAAGACGGGGAATTGAACCTCGATGGTCAAGTTTTTGACCGAGGCGGATTTTTTTCCGCCTCGGAAGTCGATCATGTCCATTTTGCTCCGGCAGGGGCGCCGCCCTCTCTCACGGCTCTACCTGGAAGGTGGCATTCATGGCGCCGGCGGCCATCACCTTGCCCAGCAGGTCGACCGGTGCCAGCGAGGCGCTGAAGGCGCTCGATGCGGGCAGGGCGCCGTCCGCCTCGAGAACTACCGAGGCAAACTCGCCTGAGCCGAACCCGGAGGGCGCTTGGGAGATGACGGTGAAAGTAAGCAGCCTGGCCGCCGGTTCGTAACTTAAGGCGCCCGGAAGGTCCATGACGCTCCCGGTTTGAAAGGTGTTGCCTGAGGGCGCCACTACCCCGTCCTTGACGCTTCCGTCTCCATTGGTGGCGACGGTCACCCCATCGGGAAGCGTCAATTCGACCTTCATGCCGGACAAGGGTTGACCGGCGCCGTTCAAGACAAGGCGCAACAGGGTCCCGTTCATGATCTGATAGCTCTCCGTCTTGATGCTCTCGCCGTTACCCAGATCGTCGACCGAGAAGAACCGCAGTACCCTGCTGGAGGCGACGGTGATCGACCCGGTGTATCTGGGGGAGTTTACCGACGGCGCCGTGCCGTCCAGGGTGTAATATGTGGCGACCCCCGCGTCAACCTGCAGCGAGACCGTCTGTGCTCCGCTGTACACGTTCCCTCTGGGAAACGCCGTGGTCGCAGGAGGCGCCGCAGTATCGGAGGAGCCCCCCCCGCCGCCGCACCCTGTCAAAAGTCCGGCCAGCACCAGCATCACTAAAGCCGCCAATCTTGCTTTCATCGAATACCCCTTTTACCAGTTAACCGCGCCGACGATACGGCGCATTATGGTTATCACGTCCCCCAGATCGATCACTGCGTCGCCGACCGGGACCCCGTTGCTCCCAAGCGGCGCCACGTCGGACAGTAGAGCCCGGTCGCCGGCAGGTACCTCCCCGGAGAGGTAGGCCTGGAAGACCAGCAAGGCGTCGCCGATTTCGATCCCCCCCGACTTGTTGACGTCCCCCCGCTTGAAAGCAGCTGGGTTGATAATGTAGGCGACGCTTTTCACCTGCTCGCTGTTTCCGGCAAGGTCCTTGGAGAAGAATTTGATTGTGGTGCTCTTTCCGACCGATATCGGCGCCAGGTACTCGGGCGAAGTAACGGCAGGGGTACTACCGTTGGTGGTGTAGTAGGTCTTGCCGCAACCGGAGCCGGTGTCGCTGCAGCTAAGGGTGACCGACTGGGTGGTGACGTAGGTACCCGCCGCCAGGGAGGAGACCGTGACGGGTGCCTCGGCGTCAATTATGGTGTATTTCGCGACGCGCGGCGGTTCGAGGTTGCCGTCCAGGTCACGGGAGAAAAAGCGCAGCTCCGCGGAGGCACGGATCACCAGCGGTTCCGTATACACCTCCGAGGAGGTGGTGGGGGTCCCGGTAAAGCTGTAGAAGGTTTTATCGCAGCCGGAAACCGCGTCCTCGCAACTGAGCGTCACCGTTTGGGCCGAAGCGTACGTCCCGGTGGGGACCGAGGCGGTAGTGACCGGCGCGGTCCTGTCGTTGATGGTAAAGATCAGGCTCCGCACCGGCTCGTTGTTGCCTGCGGCGTCACTGGAGAAAAACTTGAGTGTCGCCGTGTTCACGATGGCGATGGGGGCCGTATAGACGCTGGAGGCGACTGTCGGGGTGGTTCCGTCCGTGCTGTAATATATGGCGGCGCAGCCGGACCCGGCATCGCTGCATGTAAGCGCCACGCTCTGTGGCCCCGTGAAGATCCCTCCCGAAGGGGTGGCAGCGGTGACGGGGGGGGTAAAGTCGTTGATGGTGTAGGCGGCGCTTTGCACCTGCTCGACATTCCCCTCGGTATCGACTGCGAAGAAGTTTATCGTCATGCTGGCAGTGACGGCGATCCGTGCTGCATAGACATTCGAGGATGCCGTGGGAACGGTCCCGTCGGTACTGAAGTAGATCGTCGCACCCGGGGCGTTCGAACTGAGCGCCACGCTCTGGCTGGAGGTGTACACCCCGCCGGGCGGGGTCGCGCTGCTGACCGGAGGTTTGGTGTTCGACCTGTTGTCCCGTACCGGGAGCACATATCTGGCTTCTCCCTTGAGTGCGCTGCTGGGCGTCGCATACATGCCGATCCAGACGCTCCAGGCTTTCCCGGCGTCCCTTGCGTAGCTCGTGGAACTCCAGTACGGCAGGTTCAGGTTGCCGTCCAGGATGAACCCGGGTGAGGTGCCGGTCAGATAGTCGTACACGTCGGCGCCGGCGTTGGAGGTGAGCCCTACCAGCTCGTTCAGGTTCGGCATGCGCCAGTCGTCCCGGTTCAGGTAAAGATTCCGGTTCAGGCAGTCCGTGAAGTTGAGAGCCCCCTGCCATGATTGCAGGCCGCCGCTACAGCCGGCCAGTTGCTGATTGCCGGCGTCCCGGAGCCACTGGAGTCCGGTCAGGTTGTCAACCACCGTCTCCTGAGTGGTTACGAACCTCGGCTCGGGCCAGGCGGCACCGGCAAGCGTTTCCCCGTCCTGCCCGGTTCCGGCGCACTGCGGCGTCAGCGTGCTGGTGCCGAAATCGTAGCACTGCCGGGAGCCGGTACGGGGGAGCGCCGCCTCGGCCGTGCCGCCACCGTCGCGCACCGGCCAGACGTGATCCAGTTGCAGGTGGAACTGGCCGAGCACGACGCCGTCGTCGAGGCTGACCGTCCAGGGGGTGGTTGCGAGATTTCCGTACCCGGCGGTTGAGCTCTTGTAGCGGCCGGGATACACGCCGACAAAGCCGTTGTTGCCAAGCCAGGTGGCCAAAGTCCCCTCACCGCCGTGAAACAGGCTGCGCAGCTCGTTCACGTTGGGCAAGCGCCAGTCGCTCCTGCCCAGATAGGCGTTTTCGTTGAGGCACTTGGCATAGCTCAAGGCGTTCTGCCAGTTCTTGGTGACACCGGGGGCACAGGCGGAAGGACCGGGGGCGTTGGCGTCCTTGGTCCAGTTCAGGCCGGAGAGCAGATCGCTGACCGTCCCGTCGCCGTTGTCCCTGAACCGGGGCGAGGGCCAGGGAACGCCTGCCAGGATGTCGCCATCCTGACCGGTGCCGGCGCAGCCGATGGCGTTGCCGGCTTGATCGTAGCAGGCGGTCGCGCCGGTGCGGGGCAGCGGGGTCGTGGCGGCCTGGACTGCGGTCCCGGCCAGAAGTACCGCGCCAAGGAGCAGCGCCAAAGCGCCCAGTCTACCGCATGATTTTTTTATCTGTCGCATATAAAGCTCCATGTCGCAATTCCGGCAATCCGTCCCGCTACGGGAGGTAGGAGGATAGACCCATCATTTTCCTCAGTATGCTGAGCGTATCTATGACGTTTACGATGCCGTCGCCGACCGGGACGCCGTCCGCGCCTACCGGGAAGACGTCTCCGCACAAAAGGGCTGTAGATAACGGAGCCTGGGTCAGCAGACCGATGGACATCCTCATGGCCATTTCCACGTCGGCCATGGCGATCTGCCCGTCCCGGTCGATGTCGCCGTCGGCGACAACGCACGGGGTGGCGTCGACCCTCACATAGACGGTTTGGGAGAGGGTTTTGCCGCCATGGCTGACGGTGACCGTCATGGTGTTCAGCCCCGGAGTGAGTCCCGTCACGCCGTAGCTCCAGTTGCGCCCCACCTTGCCGGGGATCTTGGGAACGGGGTCCAAGACGATCCCCTTCTTGATCATGATGCTGACATCCGCATCGGTCGGGTAGAAGGTCCCGGACAAGGTCGGATTCGGATCGACGCTGGGCGACAGGGGCGGGTTGACGCTCAGGGTGAGCAGGGTATAAACCGCCGGGTCCCCCTCAGGCTCTTCGTTCCCCGCAGGGTCGAAGGCGCGGAAACGTACCGTGGTGGTCCCCGTGATCGGTATGGGAGCGGTGTAGAGCAGCGAGTCGCGGGTAGGCTCGGTGACGCCGTCCAGGGTGTAGTAGACAGCCGACGAGCTCTTGCTGTTGCCAAGCGTCACCGACAGCGGTGCGTTGTAAAGCCCGGGAGTGGGCGAAATGCCGGTGGCCGGCAGCGTGGTGTCGACGGTCCACGATGCGACGGTCGCCGCGCTCTGCCAGTTCCCCGCGCTGTCCTTTCCGATCACCTGCAACTGGTGCGTACCGTCGGATAGCCCGGCGAGCGTTATGGGGGTCGACACGGGGCTCTCCGTGGCTGAGCTTCCCTGCGTCAGCTTGTCGGCGCTGTCAAGGATGTACTTGTAGCTCACCACGTCCCTGCCGACTATGGTCATCACCGCCCCGGTCTCCTTGGTCAGCGCCGGCGGCACACCTATCAGGGTCGCCGCCCAGAGCCCGGTCGGCGCGGTCTTGTCGATGACGTAGCGCTCGGTCTTGACCGGCCCGATATTTCCCGTCGCCCGGTCCCGCGCGAAAAACTTCAAAACCGTGTCCGCCGTGATGGATATAGGCACGGAGTGGTCGGACTTGTAGATGGTGGAAAGCGTGGTCGGCTCCTTGCCGGCGGCGCTGGTTGTGTAATGGATATCGGCGCCCGCCGGGACCACCGTCAACGCCACGGACAGGGGGGCGTTGTAGAGGCCGCCCGGATAATTCGCCGTGGTGACCGGCAAAGCCACCGGGTCGGCCGCGGACACTGTGACCCCGACCACGGCCGCCCCGTTCACGTCGGTGACGGCTGTAGGCGCGCCCAGAACGAAGGATGGCGCCGGGTCAAGAGCAGTCGTGAAGCCGAGCTTCAGGATATCCCCTCCCGCTGTGAACCCGGGACCGTTGGCCATGGACACCTGGGCCGTGCCGAGCGCGATCGGGAGCGCGGTTGTGATGTCGAGCGCAGGCCACAGGCTCACCCCGAAGATGCCTCCCGCCGCGCCGGAAAGCGTGGTCACCACGGCCGGATCAACCTCGCCCAGCGGAGAATTGGCATCCGGGTTGAGGGGGAGGGTCACCCCCGCCGGGATGGTCGCGTTAAAGGCGATGCTGCCGATCTTCGGGGTTGCCGGCCCGGCGCTGGAAACCACCACCACCCAGGGTTTGCCCCGGAACAGAGCCTCGATGGTGTGCCCCGCCACGACGTCGGTGAAGACATGGCTCCCCACGGCAGCGACCGAGACTCCGTCCACCTTGACGTCGGCCACTTCGTAGTTGGCGTCGGGAACGATTCTGAAAACCTTGGTGGCATGGTTTGCCACCAGGACCTGGGCGGAGATGATATTGCCCAGTTCATCGGTAATGTCGCCGTTAAGGCCTGCGGACACGTTTATGACGTGTTTCTTCGCGGCGAAGCTGACATCCAGCGTACGGGCGACCTGTACGTTAACGAAGGTGTAGCTGCTTACCGGCCCCAAAGAGGCGCCGTCCACCTTGACGTCGGCGATGACGTGTCCCTCCGCCGGCGTGATGGCGAAGCTCTGGGATTTCCCTTTCTGCACGGAGACCTTGCCGGTGGACGAATCCGGCACGGGCGATATGGAGCCGTTTGGAGGGGTGGTCGGACCGAGGCTCACCGTGATGTCGACCAGGTTGGTGAACACCGCCTGTATGGTATGATCGGCGGCGAGCGGCGCAGGGAAATTGTAACTGTTTATGGCGCCCAGCGAGGCGTTGTCGACCAGCACGTTGACCAGGGTGTACCCGGGCTTGGGGGTGATCGTGTAGGTTACGGTGCTGCCATAGTCGCAGATGCCGCTCCCCCCGGTAAAGCTGCAACTGCCTATCGGCAGGTTCCCCCCCTGGGTAATGGTCCCCCCCGCGCCACTGACCACGCCGTTGGTTACCACCGAGGCCGCCATGGTGAAGCTGTCCACCGCAAAAGTGGCATGTACCGTGTGGTTCGAGTTCACCCGCGGGAAGAGGTAGAGCGAGGTCAGCGGCGCTGAAGCGCCGTCCACCTTGAAGGACTCCAGGTGATAGCCGATGCTCGGCGTGATGGTGAAGGCCTGGGTGGCCCCGTGGAGGACCGACTGCACCCCCGCCGGGTAAACCGACCCGCCCAGCGAGGCACTGGCGGTGATGGTGTGCGCGGCGTTGCTGAAATAGGCCTGCAGCGTGTGAGGTATGCCGGTGGCGGTTATCGCGGGGAAGTTGTAGCTTGGCGGGGCGCCCAGGGTAACGTCGTTTACCACGACTTCCTGCGTGTAGTACGGAGATGTGGCCGACATGAAAAAGGAAGGGGTGTCGCCGACCAGGACCCGCATCGGACCGGAAACCGCGGCGCCGGCGCTGCTTCCCGCCCGCACGCCGCCGTTTGGCCCCGGCTGCACGATTACGTAGAGCCCGCCCGTGGCCGAGACCGGTATGTTCAGCACCGGAGTAGCCGAGTCGTCGGAAGTGACCGTTATGGTGGCGCTTTTGGCGCCCGCCGAACCAGGAGCGAAAGTGAGGTTGAAGGTACAGTCCCCGCCAGGGGCGATGGTCAGCGGGTAATTGCCGCAGGAGGAGGATGCGGCGCTGAATTCGGCGGCGTTCACCCCCCCGATGACCGGCGCGGCCACCTGGAGGTTGCTGGTCTGCCCGGTGTTGGCGATCTTCAGCGATACCGGGAAGGATACCTTGTCGACATCCACGTACCCCAGATCAAGCTGCTCCGTCGACAACGACACTCCGCTCTCGCCCCTCGTGGCGGAAACGCTTATGTAGTTATCCAGCCGGTTCGAATTGAGGATGATGCCGTCATCGCTGACCACCCAGTAAGACTTGTTCAGATAGGAGATCCCTGCCAGGTCGTAGCTGGTGGGCGCCTTCTTGGCGCTCCAGGTGAGGGCGTCCGAGGAGGACAGGATGCCCCCCCCGGAGCCGACCACGACGAAGGTACTGAAGGTGCTGTCGAAATCGCTGGAGATCGCGGAAAAATCGGTGGTCTTGTAGGCGGCGGGAACGCTTTTCGCCGCGCTCCATTTCAGCGTGTCGGGCGAGGAGTATATGCTCCCCCCGGCGCCGACCGTGACGTAGGCGGTGTCGCCGCTGGGCGTGAATGCAACGGTCACCCCCGTAAGGTCCTTGGTGATGCCGGTGCGCGCGGTCCAGGTCGCGCCGTCCGGGGAGGTGAGAACGGTGCCGCCGTCACCCACCGCGACCAGCAGGTTGTCTCCCAGAGCCACCGCTTTCAGGTTTTTGGCGGTCGGGGAGGGGGAGAGAGCGGTCCAGATCATGCCGTTTGGCGAGGTGACCACCACGCCCGCATCCCCGACGGCGATGAAGCGCGAGTATCCGGGCCTGGAGTCGAAAACGACGCCGTTTAGGTCGGAGGTCCCGGAATAATACCGAACCCATATCGTACCGTCAAACGAGTTGAGCAGGAGGCCGCCGTCGCCGACCGCGACGAAACTGCCGTTGCCATAGGCGACGTGGTTAATGTCGGCGGTGGTGCCGGAATCGGTGCTGCTCCAACTGCTGCCATCGAGTGAAGAGACGGTCTCCCCGCCCGGCCCGACCGCAACATAGGCGCCGCCGCCATAGGCGATCGACTTCAGGGAGGCGACGGGGCCGTTCAGGTGCGCCGTCCACGCGACAGTCGGATTCGCCGAGGTCAGGATGGTCCCTCCGTCGCCAAGGACCACGAACCTGGAGTTGCCGGAGCCGCAGCCATAAAGATTCCGGGTGGTGCCGGAGGCCGTCGCGGTCCAGACAACGCCGTCAGGAGAGGTCAGGAGAGTGCCGGCCAGGCCGGCCGCCACGAACGAGGAGACTCCCGCTCCGGTCGCTCCTGCGCTGATGCCCAGGAGCGTGCCGGCAGTCCCGGATAGTTGCAGTTCCCAGTTGATGCCGTCCGTTGAGGTAGCGATGGTCCCGGCGGCGCCGACGGCGACGAAGCGGTTCCTGTCACTGGCTATTGAATTAAGGGTATTCGCTGTCCCCGAGGTAGCGGCCTGCCATGCCCCGCTGTTGAGCAGGGTGACGACGGTGCCGTTAGCCCCGACTGCGACGAAGGCGTAGTTGCTGTAGGAGACGGCGTTCAGGTTTTTCGAAGTGAGCGTGCTGTCGGATTTTTCGACCCAGGAAACCCCGTCGCCTGAGGAAAGCAGCGTCCCGTTGTCTCCGACCGCGTAAAAAAGGTTGTTTCCGAAGGTGATCCCGTTCAGCGCCGGGCGGGGAAGGGCCGTACTGGACTTCCATTTGATGCTAGCGGAGACGTCGGTCCAGATACTGCCGTCAGGCGAGTTGAGGATGGTCCCCGAGGCGCCGATGGCCACGAACTTTTTGCTGCCGTAGGCGATCCCCTTCAGGTCGTTGCTGTTCGCGTTCGGCCTGCGGGCAGTCCAGCTCGTCCCGTCGATCGAGGTGACGATGGTCCCGGCGGCCCCCACAGCTACAAAGTTGCTCATTCCGTAGGTCAGGGAGTTCAGGGCGTTGCCCTGAGGGAGCGGGTTCTTCCACTGCCACTGCGCCAGCGGGTCAGCCCCCGCCGGAGAGATCTGCAGCAGGCCGATGCCGAAAATTGCCAAGGCTATAAACAGTCCGGAGATGCTGCTCCCCGGGCGGAACTTACCCATTAACCGCTTCATGATTCCCCCTCCCATATCCGCGTCATCACCTTACCAAAGGCATATCAAAAGCAAGCGGGACGCGGCCTCGGCCGCGCCCCGGTCCTACCCTGCGTTATCTGCTTCATGACCGCTAGCGTACCAGGTTCAAAACTTCCTGTGTCATCTGGTCCGCGGTGGTGATGGTCTTCGAGTTGGCGGAATAGGCCCGCTGGGTGACGATCATCTTGACGAACTCGTTCGCCATGTCGACGTTGCTCTGCTCCAGGGTGTTGGAGAGGATCTTCTCGCTGATACCGTTGGGCTGGTTGGCGGCAAGCGTGAAGGGGTCCGTGGAGACGCCGGAAGCCGTGGTTGACTGGAATAACGACCCCCCGACCTTGGTCAGCGCGGTAGGATCGGAGGCGGTAACCACCGCAACCCGCTCGACAACGGCCGCGTTGGCCGCGTTCGCGGGCACGCCGGTCGCGCCGGAACCGCTGTAATAGTTCTGGGTGATGCCGTCGGTCGCCAGGTAGGTGATGAGGCCGTTCGGCTCGATCTTGATTACCTTGCTGAAATCCGTGGTCGGATCAGCAGCGGAGTTCAGGAACTGGATCGGGTTGCCTGCCGTATCCAGCACCTGGTAACCGTCCGGGTTCACCAGGTTGAGGCCGTTGTCGACCTGGAAGGCGCCGGCCCTGCTCAGGAAAGCGGCGTCCTGGGTCGCGACCGGAGCGGCTGTGGCCGGGGCCTTGAGGGCGAAGAAACTGTTCCCCTGGATGGAGAGATCGGTGACGTTCTCGGAGCTCTGGGAGGAACCCTGGACGAAGACGTTCTGCACCGCTTGCAACTGCACGCCTTTGCCTATCTGGGAGTTGTTGCCCACGTTCTGCGAAAGGAGGTCGGAGAACAGGGTTCTCCCCTGCTTGAAACCGACCGTGTTCACGTTAGCTATGTTGTTGCCGATGACGTTCATCGCTTCGCCGTTGTTGAGAAGCCCGCTTACGCCCGTATAAAGTGCAGATGTAACGCTCATTTTGTTGCCTCCTGGTCCGTTTGGTTGCGGAACACCTCTGTCGGTCGGTGTCCCTTGAGCTTTCCTCTTGGAGGGCCAGCCCTAATAAGTTTCCGGATGGTTTCCGCTCATCTTAGAAAACCACCGCCGAGTCTATGTTGGTAAAAACGTTGCCTTTCATCCCCTGACGGTCCATCGCGGTCACGACTGTCCGGTTTTTGACGCTGACCACCAGCGCCGCGTCCCCCATCATGATCAGGGATTCCTTTCCCCCCTTTTGAGCCACGCTGTCCACCGCTCCCTCAAGCTGCCTCATGTCCGCGTCGGAAAGCGTGATGCCGCGAGACTTGAGCCTCTCCTGGGCATGCTGGGAAAGCCGTACCGGCTGACCCGGGAGTTTCTCGTCCAGCACCTTGGCAAAGGGCGAAACGCCGCCGACAGTGCCGGCTCCCGGCGGGGTCGTGGTCTGCTTCGGCCTGACCGGCGCCTGGATCGGTTGCGGAAACAAGATGTTGTTGTCGATCATCTTAGACCCCCGTCACGGAGGTGATGTCCGTCAGGTTCAGCTTGATCGCGCCTATGGAGAGCACAGGGGTAGCCCCGGACATGTCGATGCCGTCGACCCTCCCCTTCACCAGTCCGATGCTGGAGACGCTGTTGCCGCCCGCGTCCTTTGCCGCGACGCTGATTGTGTAGGCACCGGCGGCGAGCCGCGCCCCGGCGTTGTCCGTTCCGTCCCAGGCAACGTTCCCTGTTCCGGCTTCTTGCGCCCCGGCCGACAGCGTCTTGACTACAGCGCCGTTTGAATCCAGCACCGACACGGTGACCTCGTCCGCACTCCTTTCCAGAGCGAAATTGATGGTGGCCGCGCTTCCCGGCTGCAAATCGACCTGGGACCCCGGCGCCTCCACCTGTTTTCCTATCAGGGTGACGGCTGCCATCGTTGCGCTGTTTGCCGCCTGGTTCAGCATGCTCTGCAGGTTGGTGTTGGTGTTGTAAGCCTGCTCGACCTGGGTCAACTGGGCCAGCTGGGCAATGAACTGCGTCCCGTCCTGCGGGTTCAATGGATCCTGGTTTTGCAACTGGGTCACGAACAGTTTGAGAAAATCGTCCTTGTTCATGCCGGTGGACTGCTTCATTGCCGCTTGGGCTGCCGATGAGCCTGTAGTTCCCGATGCGACGTCGGTTATCATCTTGTTACCTCCTGTGATTAGAATCTCACGTCGAGCAGGTTGTTGACTTCTTCCGTCAGATAATTGACCCTGGCCTGTTCCTGACCGTCGTAACCCACCCCCTTGGAAAATCTTGGGGCCGACCGCTGCTGCGGGTTGTTCCTCTCCTCGTACAGTGGCGCGTTGAATCCCCCGCCGGTGGAGACATCAAACCCCTCCATGGTAAAATTCTTTCCGGCAAGCGCCTCCTTCAAGGCATCCAGGCTGCCCATCAACAGGTCTTTTACCATGCGGTTGTCCGCCTGTACCTCGACCTTGAGCCGGTTGTCCTCCATCCGGACCTGGATCTTCAACTCACCCAACTCCCCCGGGTTGAGCCTGATGCTCATCTGGCCGTTCCCCTTGCCGTCATGGGTTACCACTCCATCCTTGACCTGTGACAAGATATTTTCCCGCAGAGCGCTCGCGCTTTTAGGAGCCGCCTCTTTGGTCTCTAGTTGCACAGTCTCGGCTGTCCCCTGCGTTTCGAGCCCGGCACCTTGCAGTGATCCATTTTGCTGCTCCTGCGCCTTCTGCTCAGGATGTCCCTGCTTACCGGCATCCCCGAACGCCTCCCGGCCTGTTCCGGCCTCCGGAACGAACCGTGCCGTTACCGCCGAGGCCGTCTTGGTACCGGAAGCCTCATCGGAAGTGACAGACGCTCCTCTTGCCTGCTCCACCGGAACAGTTTCCTTCCCTTGCATACCTTGAAGCCTTTCGCTCTGCCGCAGATCCCTTCTGTCCTGCGCCATGTCGGCAGTCCGGGCTACCTCCTGCCTGGCAAGCTCAACCGGGGCCGTATGCTGCTCCCCGCGTCCTGCTGCAACCTGCCCTTCGGCTTTGGCAGCGGCGTTCAGCACCTTTGCTTGCGCACCTTCTGTAGCGCCGGCAGCGGCATTGATACGAACCTGATCCTGCGACACCGGCTTTGCCGGCTCAGAATTAACCGTCGTCTCCGGTTTGGCCGTCGTCTCCGGTTTAGCCGCCGTCTCCGGTTTGGCCGTCGTCTCAGGTTTGGCCGTCGTCTCAGGTTTGGCCGCCGTCTCAGGTTTGGCCGCCGTCTCAGGTTTGGCCGCCGTCTCCGGTTTGACCGCCGTCTCCGGTTTGACCGCCGTCTCCGGTTTGACCGCCGTCTCAGGTTTGACCGCCGTCTCCGGTTTGGCCGCCGTCTCCGGTTTGGCCGCCGTCTCCGGTTTGGCCGCCGTCTCCGGTTTGGCCGCCGTCTCCGGTTTGGCCGTCGTCTCAGGTTTAGCCGTTACTTCAGGTTTTACCGTTTCCGGTATGACCGGAACCGATTCGGCCACTTGTGCATGGTTTGTGCCGATCACAGGCGTTGCCGTCTGTCCGATACCGGCAGCGGCCTGAGGTGCTGCCCCATGTTCCATTGAGGCCGGCGCTGTCTGCGAGGGAATTCCTCTAACCGGCATCGGAATGAACCCATCCTCTCCACTCTTTCTGGCAGCAGCAACTTTAACCTCTGCCGAAGTGGCAAGTTTTACATCTGCTGTTGCCGGCTTCGCCGTACCGGTCGAACCAGCTTGAGCCTCTTTCCACCCGTCCGGCAGTTGGTCTGCCTTTGCGGCCTCGGATGCCGTTACTTGCGCCCACTTTGTAGCGCCAGTAACTGTTGCCGTCTCTCGTCCCATATCCTGCTGGACGACCTTTGCCAACTCTGCCTCCTGACCAGGTTTCAAGCCGGCAACGGGGAGAGCGACGGGCGCGACATCACCCTTTCCCGGTGTTGGCACCTCCCCTGCTTGCTGTGTTCCGTTTCCTCCCCGCAGAGTCCTGAGCTGGAACAGTGCCTGCTCACCAGCTGCCGGGGCAGCATCACCCCTTTGCTCCCCGTTCGCCTGCACTATTTTTTCAGCTAACGCCAACCCCGCGGGATTCGCCTTACTGTCGGTTGCCACCGTTGCAGGTCTGTTTTCTCCTGCCACCATGGCGACTCCGGTCACTGCAAGCGGCGTAGCGTCGACGCGCGGCACACCAACCGGCATCGCAATCTCGGCTGCATGAAGTCCTGCCGCGCTGGGAGCCGCTCCCTCTTCAGGAGTGAGACTCCTGTTTTTTAACGTATTTTCTTTTACTGAGGCATCACCTTCTGGTGCCGCCCCAAGCAACTGCCCCTGCTGCGTTCTCGCCGCAAGACCGCTGATCGCGGAGTCTCCATGGAGCACTCCCCAGGCCCTGGCAAGTTGCAATTTGGATCCGGCAAATTCGGGTCCATTCTGCACCGCCTCGACTCTGGCCGCTATCCGCCCAGTTTCGGACGCCAAGCCTGCGCGCGCGGAATCAATCTTGACCTTTACTCCACTTGCCTGCTCCCCGTCTGATTGCGATACGGGTTGCTCCCCTTCTTGCCGAGGCATCGCGTCTGCAGCGCCTTCTCCCTGCAGGAGTGTCGCCGCCGTTGCAGGGAACGTCCTTGCCGTCCCTGCAAAGTCCCCCCCCTTGGGTGTTTCATCGGCCGCAGCGCCGTTTGGCTGCCTGCCCTTCAGCAACTGTTCGAAACGGCCGATTCCTGCCGTCCCCGGTTCCGGAGAAGTCCCGATACCAGGCTGAGTCGCTGCTGCCGCGGGGATTACCTCAATAAATGCTGCATTTTGAATCATCATCGCTCTTTCTCACCTCCTCTTTTTTAGACTTCGCGTGCGGCGCTTCTCGCGCCGGCGCGTACCATCATAACGTTCTCAACCGCGCATGGCCCGGCTGCCTGGATATCCTTTGCAGTGGAGGGACGCGATCGGCGCCTTCCCCAATTTTTTATTTGCCTGCCAGGTTCAGGCGGGTCCAGTCCAGCACCCTCGGCTGGCTTAGGAACGGTATCAACTTGACCGTCGTCTTCTGGTCCATCTGGTTCAGCATCTGAATCACCATCTTCTCGTCCAGCTTGTTCAAAAGTCCAGCCGCCTGTTCCGGCTTCAACCCCTTGTATATCTTGATCATCTTCTTGTAACGCTCGTCGTCCTGCTGTTTTTTGGCAACAAGCGATGCCTCGATCCCCTTCTTGGCCGCGTTCAGTTCTTCGACACGGCTGTCGAGCGTGGCGGAAAGCCTGTTAAGTGCCGCCTCCTTCGCCTTGAGCGCGGCCTCCTTCTCGGCTAGTTGCTCCCTTTTCTGTTCCAGCGCCGCTGCATCGTTGACCGGGGCAACGACCGGGGCGCTGCGCGTCTCGGCAGCAACGGCTGGTTGCCCGGGATGTCCCGCTCCGAAAAGATGCAGTCCCAAGAAGATCAGCGAGAGCGACAGTATCATCCTGATCATTTCTGCCCCCTCCCCTGGATGGCTATCTCGTCCAGAAAAGCGCGTTCCCTGCAGAGCTGTTCGAGCCTCAGGTTTTTCATCTTCTTTTCTTTAAAAACCTCCAGCGCCTTCTTCTCCTTGGCCGCGGCCAGGAGCGCATCGCGTTTTTCATGCACCGCCTGCTCCAGCTCGACCAGGGACTCCTTTAACCGCTGGATCTCCTGGGCCTTTCTCCTGCTGAAATCGCCATAGAGCTGCAGATCCTTCGCCTGTATCCCATCCAGTTGACGCTGCGAGCATTCCTGCTCCAGCTCCTCCAGCGCGGTCTTTTCGCTTTTCAACCTATCCTGCGCGGTGTCATGCTGCTGCTTCGCCGCAGCAAGATCAAGCTGATGCATCTTCTCAACTTCCTTGCGAAATTTAAGCACCTGCTCAAGTCTGAATTCGTGTCCCGCCATGCTGCACCGCCTCTGTTTCCCCGCCGGAGCGGATCAACTATTGGAATATCCGGGAAAGAGCTTCTATCGACTCCTCCACGCCCACCCCGTCCGCCACGTCCTGCTTCATGTAGTCGATCATCCGCTCCATCTTGGCGACCGCGTAATCTATCTTCGGGTTGCTGCCCGCCTTGTAGGCCCCTATGTTGATCATATCCTCGGCCTGCCTGTAGGCCGCGAGAATCTCCTTGAACTCTCCCGCAAGCTGCCGGTGCTCCCTGGTGGTGACATCCGACATGACGCGGCTGGCGCTGTTCATGACATCGATCGGCGGGTAGATGTTGCGCGCCGCGAGTTCCCGAGAGAGGATGATATGGCCGTCCAGGATGCTCCGCATCGCGTCCGAGATAGGCTCGTTGAAATCGTCCCCTTCGACCAGGACGGTGTAAAGGCCCGTGATACTCCCCCCTTGGAAGTTGCCGGTCCGCTCCAGCAGCCTCGGCAGCGCGGCGAACACGGACGGCGTGTACCCCTTGGTGGTGGGGGGCTCCCCGATGGCGAGCCCCACCTCGCGCATCGCCATGGCGAAGCGGGTGGCGGAATCCATCATCAGGAGCACCTTCTTTCCCTGCGCCTGGAAGTACTCGGCGATGGTGGTCGCTATGTAGGCGCCTCGCATCCGGACCAGGGGCGGCTGGTCCGAGGTGGCCACCACCACGACCGACTTCCTGAGTCCTTCTTCCTGCAGGTCCTTTTCGATAAACTCGCGCAGTTCCCGCCCCCGCTCGCCGATCAGGGCGATCACGTTGACGTCCGCCTCCGTGTAGCGGGCAATCATGCCAAGGAGCGTCGATTTGCCGACACCCGAACCCGCCATGATGCCGACCCGCTGCCCCTCGCCGCAGGTGAGCAGCCCGTTTATGGCGCGTATGCCGAGGTTCAGAGGCTTTCGTATGGGACGCCTCTTCATCGGGTTGATGGGGAGCGCGTAGATCGGGTACTCGTCCACCACCTCGATCGCCCCCTTGTCGTCGATAGGGGCTCCCAGCCCGTCGATCACCCGGCCCAGGAGTGCTGGACCTACCCCCAGTGACGCCTTTTCGCGCCGCACCGAGATCACCGAGCCAAGCCCTACGCCGCGCAGCTCTCCAAGCGGCATCAAAAGGGTCTTGTTCTCCCTGAAACCAACCACCTCCGCGGGAATGGGGGGGAAGCCGTCCGAATGCACCTCGCATACGCTCCCCACAGCGGTCTCCGGGCAGTACCCCTCGATCACCAGGCCCACCACCTGGGTCACCTTGCCGTGAAAGCGCACCGGGTGGGTCGCCTCCACGACCGGCAGATATCTGGAAAGGTCAATCATCGCCCGAGCCCTCTCGCCGCGCGCTTCTTTCCTCGGTCAGCCTGCGGAATATCTCGTCCAGTTGAGCGTCCACCCCGGCATCTATATTCCCCCGGACCGTTTCCACCACGCATCCCGCCCGTCCGACCGCCGGATCCCCTTTCAGCGTCACGCGCCGCTTATCGCCGGAAAGCGCCTCGAATTCGCGGCTCCCGGCCACGACCGCCAACTCCTCCGGATTCAGTCTCACCACTATCTCAGCCCCGTCCGAGGCGAGTTCGACCGCGCTCTGCACCAGCCCGGCCATGATCCCGGGGTCGCAAGCGAACTCCCTCATCATGACCTTGCGCGCAATCAGCACCGAGAGTTTCAGCAGATCCTCCTCCGCCTCGTGCATAATCTGCTCGCGAAGCGAACCTGTCGCCAAAAGGGCCTGCGCCAGCGCCTCGCTCACCTTGGCAAAATCAGCCTCCGCCTGCTGCCTCCCTATCTTCATCCCCTCCGCGTGGGCCTGCTGGATCCTTCTCTCCGCCTCCTCCTCCGGAATGCAGGCCGGCGCTTCCAGTGGTTCCTCATCGACCTGGGCCGGTTCCTCACCTCCCAGCCGGATGGGGCGGAAATCTTCCGGTACCGGAGCCGGCACGCCGCACCCCAACGGCTCCAGGGTGTAGACCTGCTGGTGCTCTCCACCCTTTCGGATGATCTTAAACAAGGACATCTTCCGCTCCCCGTCCCGCGATGACCACCTTCCCCTCTTCCTCCATCTTCCGGACGATCTTGATGATCTCTGACTGCGCCTTCTCCACGTCCGACAGGCGCACCGGCCCCATGACCTCCAGGTCCTCCTTGATCATCTCGGCTGCGCGGCTGGAGATGTTGCGGAATATCTTGTCCTTCACCTCGTCCGTCGAGGTCTTCATGGCCAGGGTCAGGGTGTCGTTGGAGACCTCCCGCATGATCGACTGGATGGCCCGGTCGTCCAGCTTGAAGATGTCCTCGAAGGTGAACAGGTGCTTCCTGATCACCTCGGCCAACGGCGGGTTCATGGTATCGAGCTTGTCGAGAATCTTCTTTTCACGGCTGCGGTCCAGGTG
>Ga0209317_1001031_pt1 | contig 27386 bp, 29 predicted proteins | sample RifGroB2_FD_183994 | JGI IMG/M metagenome (GOLD analysis project Ga0209317, IMG submission 183994) | Soil microbial communities from Rifle, Colorado, USA - Groundwater B2 (SPAdes) (version 2) | ecosystem: Environmental > Terrestrial > Soil > Unclassified | place: Rifle, Colorado | collected...
CGCGGGACTTCGAGCGTGACCGGAAGATCGCAGGCGAGGCGGGTGTCGACGTCATCTTCGCCCCCAAGGCCTCCGACATGTACCCGGCCGGCTACCAGAGCTACCTGAACGTCGAGGAGCTCACCACGCACCTGTGCGGCGCCAGCCGTCCCGGGCATTTCCGCGGTGTCACCACCGTGGTCGCCAAGCTCTTCAACATCGTGATGCCGGGCATCGCCCTTTTCGGCAAGAAGGACTTCCAGCAGCTCGCCGTGATCCGGCGCATGGTGCGGGACTTCAACTTCGACGTCGAGATCGTGGGGATGCCGATCGTGCGCGAGTCCGACGGGCTGGCCCTCAGCTCCCGCAACGCGAGACTGAACCCCGAGCAGCGCAGGCAGGCCCTTTGCCTGTCACGCTCCATCGCCGCCGCCCGCGAGGCCTTCAAGGGAGGCGAGCGCAGCGTCGAGGTTCTGAAGCAGAAGGCGCTCGCCGTGATCGAGGCGGAGAGCGCGGCAGAGCTCGATTACCTGGAGTTCAGGGATCAGGACAGCCTGCTCCCGTTGGAAATAGCGGATGAGAGAACGCTGCTCGCACTGGCGGTGCGGGTCGGCTCGGTAAGACTGATCGATAACAGTGTACTAGGGGAGGAATAGGGATATGGACAGGAAGATGTTGAAGAGCAAGATTCACCGCGCCACCGTCACCGGCGCCGACCTGCACTACGAGGGGAGCATCACCATCGATCTCGACCTCATGGAAGCGTCCGACATCATTCCGTACGAGGCCGTCTGCATCTGGGACGTCACCAACGGCAGCCGTTTCGAGACCTACGCCATCGAGGGCGAGCGCGGCTCCGGCGTCATCTGCATCAACGGTGCTGCCGCCAGGCTGGTAGCGCCGCAGGATCTGGTGATCATCGCCAGCTTCGTCAACATGTCCAACGCCGAAGCTCTCGCCCACGAGCCGAAACTGGTCTTCGTCGACGATAAAAACCGCATGCTAGAAAGCCGCAAGGAAGTAGCCGGCCAGGCCACTCTCAAGAGCGTGCACTGGAAGAACTAGGCATAAGTTCAGCCAGAAGAGCTCAGGGACGCTGATAGATGTAAAAGTCCATCAGCGTCCTTTTTATTTGCACAGAGGTTTGTCGACTCCGCGCGCACCTTCGCCGTCGCCTTTTGAAGTTCACTTTGATTCCCGGAACCTGTTAAACTGCTTCTGTGGAGACGTCATGAGCTGTGGTATGATTGGAATTTTATTTCGGGGTCTTGCATGAGAATCTTCGCCGCATCATACCTGTTGCCGATTTCCTCTCCGCCGATAGCGGGTGGTGCCCTTGCCGTGAGAGACGGCCGCATCGTCGCGGTCGGGGAGCTGCACGACCTGCGTGCCCGGTTTTCCGTCCCGGTCACCGATCTGCACGAATCGGTGATCATGCCGGGACTGGTGAACGCGCACACCCACCTGGAGCTGACCCATTTCCCGGCCTGGAAGCTGCGCAAGGACCTCGACTACCTCCCCAAACGCTACGTCGAATGGATCCAGCAGGTGGTGAAGATCAAGCGCGCGCTGGAGCCGGGAGATCTGGAGCACTCGGTGCGCGAAGGGATGCGCCTTTGCCTGGAGTCCGGCACCACTGCAGTGGGCGACATCCTCTCCGACTTCCAGCTGCTCCCCCTGTACCGCGACACCCCCCTCACCGGAAGGCTCTTCCTGGAGGCGATCGGGCACGACCCGGTGCAGTGCGAGTTGCTGGTGTCCAGGATTGAGGAAACCCTGCAGGGACAGGAAGGAGCGATCCTCCCCGGCATCTCCCCGCATACCCCGTACACCGTTTCAGGCTCTTTGTTCAAGATGCTGCAGTCGCTTGCTAAGAGGCTCGCCGTCCCGAAGGCCGTGCATCTCTCCGAGACCGCCGACGAGGCCGCCTTCATGCACGACACCACCGGCGCCATAGCCGACCTGATGTACCCGATGGCGCATTGGGAGCAGTACCTGCCGCATCCGATGCGCACCACGTCCACCCGTTACCTGAACGACCTGGGTGTGCTGGACCGCACCACCCTGGCCGTGCACGCCGTGCACGTCACCCCGAACGACGTGGCCATCCTCAAGGAGCGCGGCGTCAGCGTCGTGCTCTGCCCGCGCAGCAACGACCGGCTCTTCGTTGGGACTGCGCCGCACCGGTTGTTGAAGGAGGCCGGTCTTCCCCTGGCGCTGGGGACCGACTCGCTCGCCAGCAACGACACCTTATCGCTTTGGGACGAGATCCGGTTCCTGCAGCAGATCGCCCCCGGTGTCTTCAGCGCCGAGGAGCTCCTCACCATGGCGACCCTGGGAGGGGCGCGGGCGCTGCAGATCGATGCCGGCACCGGATCGCTGGAAGCAGGCAAGCGAGCCGACTTCCTGGTTCTTGGAGGCTGCAGCAGTGACGCTGGCGCCTGCGTCGAGGCAACCCTCCTCGCCAAGGGGCGTCTGGAGCAGGTTTACGTCGCCGGGAAGCAGTACGCTTAGCAATGCCGGCCACATAAAAACCCCTTGCTCTCGTCGTAGGAGAAGGGGCTACTTGTTGCACAAACTGAAAGTGGTTACGACTTTCAACTCGGATGGCTTAAGGAAATCTTATCCGTGCCTTCTGGCACACGTCGATCTAACTGTTCAGCCATCTAAGGAGTTGTGCCGTGTATTCGGCTAGCCCTCTAACAAAAGTGCTTCCGAGTAATTTCACCTCCACTGCGTCAGACAGAGCCGCGATCCCAACAACACAAATGACCACCAAAGATCCCAAAAGGTTCTTCATTCGTGCCTCCTTCCGTTGAGATGATTGATTTGGTTGACCCCCGCTTGCACCGACAAATCAGTTAACTATACTGTGGTGCAAAACCTGCACCGGTTATGCAAATGCCAGGAATTCCGGCACTTGTCTTTGGTTCAGCCGTCGTTTATGTCTGGCGCTTGTTAACAAATCCGACAGATTCGTACTGGGGTGTGGCATACTTTTACACCCTGTTTTCACTCCCCCTTCCTGCTCCCTTTGTGGCAGGCCTCCAGTTGACAGATGACTCTGACAGATGACTCAGAAGATTTTACCCCTGTCCTTTTCCGGGTCAATCTGGTAGTATCTCTCCGTATGGGCGAAAAGCTGATCTGTAACAACAAGAAAGCCTTCCACGATTACTTCATCGAAGAGCGTTATGAAGCAGGGATGGTGCTGCAGGGGACCGAGGTAAAGTCTCTGCGTAGCGGCAAGGCCAACCTGAACGACTCCTTTGCCATGGTGAAGAACGGTGAAGCCTTCCTGCACAACTTCCACATCAATCCGTATGATTTCGGCAACCGTGAGAACCACGATCCCGACAGGATGAGGAAGCTGTTGTTGCACAAGAAAGAGATCGTGAAGCTCTTCTCCAAGATCAGGGAGCAGGGTTACACGCTGATTCCGCTAAGGGTTTACTTCAAGGAAGGCAAGGTCAAGGCCGAACTGGGGTTGGCCAAAGGTAAAAAGAACTACGACAAGCGCGAGGTCATGAAGCAGAAAGACATGCAGCGTGACGTTGTGGTGGCGATGAAAGAAAGAAACCGCGGCAGCAGGGACAGGGACTAACGGGTTTAAGTGCGAAGCGGTGGAGCAAGTCAAGATGAAGTGTCGAGTACAGGAAGTAAAGCAGTCAACGTTGAACGGGTTTTAATAAAGCAGTCAACGTAGAACGAGAACGCAGGACGGAATTGAGCCGGATTAATGGGGGTGTAAAGGTTTCGACGGGGGTAAGAAGCAAAGGTTGCATGCCGAGGTCCGGGTGGCTCGTTAAACAATCCGGGACGCATTTAAGCGCCGACAATTACGATTACGCTTTAGCAGCTTAATAACCTGCTAACGTTCTACCTGCCTTCTCCCACGGGGGAGGATAGAACGTCATTCAGTGGGATAGTTTCAGGGAATGTCCGTGGCCCTGAGGCGAGATTAAGCGGAACCGCCGATCAGGAATCCCGGCCTGTGGAGTCCTGAGAGGTTAAATCAAAAACAGGTATAAGCATGTAGACGCCTTTTGTGTACGATTCTCGGACGCGGGTTCGATTCCCGCCACCTCCACCATTACTCTAACTAGCTAATATTACTTAGCTAAAACTACTGCCTCACTAACTGGTATACAAACAGGTATACCTCTAGTGAGGCTTTTTTTATGTTCAAACCTAACCATCTTATCCTCCGTAATGGCTGTTACTACTTCTTCATCAGAGTGCCACGAGACCTCCAACACTGCATCCCTACCAGCTTCATCAAGAAATCCCTCAGGACCAAGATCGAAGCAGAAGCCAGAGAGCAGATCATACCTATAGAGCACAAGGTGCAAAAATGGTTCAGACTCATGAGAGCTGGACTTCTAACAGAAGATCAACTGGCAGTTGTGATCCAGGAGCTAGTGCCGAGCATGACGAGAGGCAAGAGACCGGCAGCATTCAAGCTCTCCGATATGATAAGCCGCTACATCGCCTGTAGTGAAAAGACCTGGGCACCCAAGACCAAGTTGGAGAATGAAGGGTCTTTTAAGTTGATCCAGGACATCATGGGGGACATCGACCTTAAGGCCATCAACAAACAGGTGGTCATGGACTTCAGGAACACGTTGGTAACCCTGCCGCCTAACATGTACAAGCTCTACCCTGGTAAGACCATCCAGCAGGTATCAGCGATGAACGGCATCACCCCCATGAGCACCACATCGGCAAACAAGCACCTCACTCGCCTGAGTTCTCTGTTGAAAAGTGCAGTCCAAGAGAGCCGTATGCCGATCAACTATGCTGAGGGAATGCAGGTACAGGACAAGCGCAGGAGTGACGAGGTAAGGAAGACATACACCGTGGAGGACATTAGAAAAGTCATCGAGCATCTTCCATGTCAGCTTAACCACCCGGAGCGGTACTGGATTCCATTACTAGGAATGTATACTGGTATGCGGTTAGATGAAATATGTCAGCTCCATGTTGAAGACGTGCAACAGCATGGCGAGGTCTGGAGTATCGACATTAACGACCATGGCGACAAGAAGTTGAAAAACCTGTCGAGTAGGCGGATCATACCAGTCCACCCAACACTCATGGGTCTTGGCTTCCTAGAGTACGTAGACCATCAAGGAAAGCGGGGCGCACATAGGCTCTGGACCAATTTGACCCGAAGGGATGCTGATGGTTACGGAAGTGCCTTCGGTAAATGGTTCCAGCGATTCAACAGGGAGTATGTGACGAAGGATAAGGCCAAGGTGTTCCACAGTTTCAGGCACACGGTAGCCGACACCCTCAAGCAAGAAGGAGTGCAAGAGGTAGTAATCGCGGAGATCATGGGACATGCTAACGATTCCATGACAATGAGCCGCTACGGTAAAAGGTATCAGCCCAAGGTGCTTTTGGATGCGTTGATGCACTTGGATTACGGGGTCACGATACCAGAATGGGGAAGGGGTGGAGGCTGAGGGCTAAGGTTATAATGAGGAGAACCGTGGTACAATTAACGATGTGCAGGGGAGGCAATAAATAATAACGGGGGACGATATGGCAGGGAGCAAATCAATCCTTACTAGCATCTTGGCAACTAAGCTATCCCCTGCCGAGCGCACAAAGTTCATAGAATGGTCTAATGGTGTAAGTAATGAAGAATTTGATGATGGTTTGAGCCTTTTTTTTAAAATTGAAGAGGTGCAGGATGCAATAGGTGACTACGCAATTGAACAAATTCAAGAAATTGAGAATCATTGCAATATTAAGATTTCAGCTGTGATAAAGGTTGACGGCAGCACGTATAAATATCGCCAGTAATCTAAGTACAATTAGAGGAGGTGGGTGTAGTGAGACAGCAATTCGTTGAAGGAGAGGGTTCTGATGCTGACTATTCGGAAAGCCATGAACGTAACACTGATGAACATGAGGGTAGTTATGGTAGAGTTCCTGAAATAGTGAGGCATGATGCTCCATGGGCAACTATAGCTATTAGAGTTGATGGTGGATATATGGCCTTCGAGTCGAATGAAGATTATGAAACATGGAAAAATCATCAATGACTGTATCAGTTTGGGCCTAATGAAAATGATCACGGCGATTATGGCATCGAGATCAAAAGGTTGGTCGAATGGGCCCAGTAGCTTTAACCTATCTAAGCTCTCCACTCATGCTTAACACGGGTTTAGGGTTACAGGTTCCTGGCTCGTTTACAAATCTGATGCTGTCATTCTAGCTAACTTTTTTAAAGTGTCTTGGAGACAGTTGAAATTATTTGTAAGAGTTTTTCGGTTTTGAATTGATTCACTTCGCCATATTTCAAGCTGTTTAATCGCATCAGATTCTAATTTATAAGTTGTCACCTTGTCTAGTGAGCTATAACTTTTGAATTGTGCTGGTATCAAAGGCACTTCAATATGATATAAAATACTAGCTGATAGTATGACTGGATCGTATTCAGCCGCAAATTTGCACAACTCTTTATTATGATTTCTAATCATAGTGTTCAGTTTATCAACTTCAGCTATGCTATGTCTATGTTGCTTAAAATCTGATATAACCCTACCATACTGATCAATACAATCATCTAACATTGGAATCAGCTTAGTCCTATATTGTTCAGAACAAGTTGCCAAGTCCTTGATTACTATCAATCTCCTGTCTAGTAAGAGCCGATAACTTTCTCCCTTTAAATTGATGTAACTTGATATTAAGATTGGTAAACCAGTGAGAAGGCCGCCTAACAGCACAAGACCAATCTCCTTCCAATAGTCTCGTCCTTTGAAACGCTCCATGTTGCCTCCCACGAAGGGGTCACAGTTCTCCGATCTTGTTTTTATGCAGGGTGTAGTCCCTGCTTTAACGACAAGAAAAGCGCAGGGAAACAACAGCAACTATATGTAGAATCTGGACCAGCCTTTACTTGTCATTGATCATCTTCTGTATGAAGATTCTGCACGATACCGCAAAGATTTAGCATCTGTCAATAAGCCTCACATAATAAGGCTAGTCTACGTTGGTTGGACGTCCTGGATTTGGCCCACTATTCTTTTTAAGGCGTTACGGAAGGGCATTTGGCATGCGTGGCACATATTACAACTAACAAATTAAAAGGCATCCGATATATTGAGGCACAGTGAGCCGGTACGGTAAAAGGTATCAGCCCAAGGTTCTGCTGGAAGCCCTGAAGCATTTGGACTATGGTGTTGAGATCAAGAGGTTCGCCCCTTAGGGGCAGTACCCAAATCACACGCTGCCCTCCATGTGTTAATGGAACGTGTGCAGTCGTGGGTATAGGAGCTAACCCTCAGTTATCGTATATGGATCGGCCTTATTTGCATGTTCAATATTTGAACAGCAACCCAAGAAGTATTTTGGTAACACGAGGATGAGCAGAGGGGAGTACCACAGCAATGTATTCTCCTTCCTCACGGTCGTTAGCTCACGCTAGCGGAGAAACAACAAGAAGGGTGCAGGTGGCCTTGTCTGGTAGATGCTTCAGGAAGAAAGGCAGAACCCACTCCGAAATGGATTTCAATATTTTATATATAAAAAGCCATATACGGTTTGATTTCGATTTTTTATATAAATAGAAAGCCGAATTATCCTAAATGGTATTGAAATGGTAAAGTTAGGCCGACTAGAGTGATTGAGATGTGAAGTCTGAAATGGCATCTTAGTCAACCCCGGGGTCAAATCTGCCAGAATATAAGGAGTTCTTGGTGTAAAGGTATATCGTGGTATCCCCCAGCATGAGAAGTCCTGCTAAAAGTCAAATGTGGAGGTAAAGAAACCTCTTCGGCCTCTGTCGATCAATTTGCTCCGCAAACAGATCTCCTTCGGTCCGAGCCAATAGCAATCAAATTATATGTTGTTTCAAGAAGTTAGTTGTGATAAACGTTGGACAATTTGCTTCAATAGACGCAACGATCCACGGGTGGCAAATGTAAGTGCTTGATATAAGCTAGCATGTAAGCTAGCTATTCTATGAGCAAGGGATTGCTAAACCCATTGAGTTAAAACTGGTGGCATTGAGGTGTGAACATGTCTGGTAGGAACAGGATATTGTATACCATTGCTAAGTATGATCCGAGTCCGGTCACTGCTAATGCTGAATCAATTGCAGATGTGCACGAGCATGATGATCTAATATGTGCATTGAGTAAAGACGGAGCTAGTAAATATAATAATGTATTGCTGAGCATGGTAAGGTATCTAATTGATAATACTGACGCTAATGGTAGTATACAAAGCAAGGCGATGAAGGAGATAGCTGATGCCTTCATCGGTACAGATTTTAATGATGTTGAAGATACAGATAGGCTGCACTTAGTGGAAAGAGTTATTGTCCGTGATGAAATAAGTTGTGATCCGAGTAATGTATGGACTGTAGATGTGAGAGTGTTCAAAGCAGTCTTAATGCGTAAGCTTGCTCATTCAGGAATGAAGGAAGATGATTTGCAAGTCGTCATCTTTAAACATAGATTGGATCAATATTACTCTTCAGTTAAGATTGGTGGCGTGGATGATTCAGAGAAGATAAGCTTTGTAAATAGGTATAACCATTATTTGTATGAATTTTACAAGAGAAGTGTTAACCCTGATGCGGATGTGCTTCAAGACTATTCTGATAAAGCATCTGCTCAGGTCATGCTTGCCAGCTTCAGGAATCAAGATTGCTATTCAAAGATCGTGTTTAGTTACGAATTATCACTTAGGGGTACACTTGAGCAGGCAGAAGCGGATATAAAGGATCATTGCGATAACATAATGCACTACACTAAAAGGATGTACGAGCTAAGCTATGGCGAAGATTACTGTAAGGCAAGTAGTGGACAGGGCAAGAGTCACTATAAGGAGAAGTTCAAGGTATACGACAAGTGTCTCCTGGTCTATGACAGGTACAAGGAGAAGGTCTCTGCCAATGGATCAATTGATGATGAAAAGTTTGGTCGCACAATTGACAGGACCGAAGGCACCAGTCACTTACCAGATCGAAAGCGTTTAGACCACCGGAAGGATATCAGGAAACACTACAAGATGGCCCTTGACCTTATCAAGCAGTCCACTGAAGGCTACCTCTCTTAACACCTACCATACCCCCTACCTGCTTCAACCTTCAGCAACAGCAGTGCCAATATGCCAATCGCTCCTTAAATATGTGGGAACTTATTCTGCCCAACTTCTAGTTCCCGTAAAGTATTGTAATAGCTGTATTTTTATTGACCGCAAGACAGAACTGCACTATCGTTCAAACATCTTTACGGACGGGAGGTGGCGACGAGGAGCGGTTCCGAGAGCCAATAGTAAAAAGCCCCCCTGGCTGCGCCAACAGCCAGAAAGGGCATGGTCAATGTCATCTGGGAGGACCACATCAACCACTGCGATTATGGGGCTATCGTCCGCGCAGTGCAACAGGAAAAGGAGATTTTGAAATGAGCGAAAGAACTGCAGCAGCAACTATTGCTGAGGTGAAGAATGCTGTCCAAGTGTTGGAACTTGCGATCCAGATGGACCAGAAGCTCGAAGGGCTTATGGCTAAGAAGTTTGCCATGGCTATCGACTACCTCACCATCAAGGATGGGGTGACAAAGGACCTTAACCAGGCTTATACCAACGGGGAGAAGTGGTGGGCTGTCAACTTCGCCAATGACGAGAAGGACGGCTGCACCAAGGCCAACAAAATCGAGAAGATCAAGGCTCGTGTCCTTGCATCAGATGTCTGGGCAAAACACCACGGCAACTCCAATACTAAGGACAAGGCTGAGGCATGGCTAGCTGAGAAGTTCAAGTAATCTTGCGGGTCAGGGAGAGGGGGCTAAGCACCTCCTCCACCCTAATGGCTGAAAATACAAGGAGAATGATGTGAAAGAGCTTCTGAGAAGATTTTCTGACGAGGACATTGTGAGAAGTTATGACGGGGCCACCAGCCATGACGACTTCTTCCATGAGTACAACGGGAAAGAGTGGATAGAGGCAAGTTATTTGTGCTTACTGATGGGCGTCAAAAACGAACGGCACCTTTTAGAGGACAAACTAGTGTGGCCAGAAATGAACCTTACCGACGACGAAACATTCATACTGAATCTTTCAGGCTATGAAAGAGATGCAATGTGGTGTGTCTCGGAGACCGGGTTCTGGAAGATAGTAGCCAGGTCTAACTCTCTTTGGGCTAGGAAACTCCGTGCTTCCTTCTTGCCCATGTAAGCATCCAGAACACCTTAACCGTGTAGAGAGGGGAGATCACAAGTCTCCCCTTTTGCTTATCAGGAGCCACTATGAAAGCTGAATATACTGAATACGATAATTTCAGGTGGATCAACTGCAACCGCTGGAGTGGTGCCAAGGAGGTCGATGCTCTGGTTCAGGAGTTGGTTCAGGATATTCCTTCCCGTAAAAAGGATGGCTACCGGATCAACATGAAGATCCTGATACTGGATCTCTACCAGTCATATCTCTGTGACCCCGAGCAGTACATTGCATACAGTAGGGATGGGAACAGTTATATTGGGACTGGTGCTGACCATCCGTACATAAAGAATCCGAGGATCACCTTTGACTATTTGGTAGGGTGCATAGACCATCTGTGGGCCAAGGGTCTCATACGCAACAAGCCAGGAGGGCAGTTCTACGACCTTGACACCAAGAAGGCTAATTCATTTGTCGCCAGGATGAGACCCTTGCACCCATTCATTGATTTGATGAGCACGTACCACATCACCCCTGAGATGATTGGCCCCTACATTGAGGACGACGTGTTGATATTGAGAGGTAAGCCTGTCGATAACGAGGATAAGCCGCCATTGCCCGTACCGAAAAACAAAGAAACCAGAAGGATGGCAAAGATCATAAGCCAGTACAACACATTGCTTGAAAGGACACACATTGATGTAGATGTCGAGTGCATGGCCTACAAGGACCGGGATAAGCTGGTAAAGCAGCTTACGGACATGAACGTACCTGGTCGAAGAAAGCGGATCGTACTCAGGCTTTCCAAGAAGGCGGTATATAGGGTGTTCAACAACGGTAGCCTTAAGCAAGGAGGTCGGTTCTATGGTGGCTGGTGGATTAGTGCACCGAGTGTTGTGAGGAAGTACATTACCCTCAATGGTAAGCCAACGGTTGAGCTGGACTTCTCGGCAATGCACATACACCTTCTATATGCAAAGGTAGGTGCCAACTATGCTGCCAAAGGAGAAGATGCTTATACCCTTGAGCAGGGACCATACTCCCTCCGCGATCCCGAGGATGACCGGGACCTCAATAAGCTGATACTGCTCACTTCGTTTAATGCTAAGACCCCTGAAAAGGCGGCTTCTGCTGTGTTTGACGAACTAAGAAAGGAAGAGAAGCTTTATCGGTATCAGGTCCGTGATCATGAACCTATTAAGGCAAAGCTTGCTCTACTGAAAAAGAAACATCCTCAGATATCACACTTTGTGGCGAACGATCAGGGGAGAGACCTTCAGTATTACGACTCATGTGTTATCGAGAAAGTAATTTCACATTTTACCACCAAGCAGATACCCGTTCTTACGGTGCACGATTCAGTCATATGCCAACATCAACATGTTGAGCAGGTGATGAACATGATGTATAGAGCTTTTTACCAAACAGCCGAGGAACTATTGAGCATCAATGTTTATCCGATACCAAAATTCAAGCTGGCCGGTGCCATAATTAATGGCCTTATCAAGACGTTCAAGTACAAGCCTATCGCTGGGTGGTTCACAAACATGTTAAAACTTGACCTTGGAACCAGACCTTACAGTGGGAAGGTAACTGATGCAGCTTCTAGTGTGTTGGGTATTAAAACAAAGGCCAGATCTAACTCATGTTACGGGTTGTGCCATCACAATACCAGGTTAACCGCTAAACTTAAGTTCATGCCCAATATAAAACTTGAACTCAAACGGATGGTGGAGTCCAATACCAATGTGTTGGTGATCAGATAGTAACCAAGTGAGGCAAGAGCCTCACGGTATGATCCATGGAACTCAGGTAATGGATCATGTGGAATACTGGAACATACAGAGACATAAGGCTAGCACCGGGGATTCCTCCATAACTCAGGCCGATTCGCGCTAACATATCGAATTTAAAGGGAAAAGCTCGGGCCGTCGAGCTGGCGGAGCTGAGGTCGAGCCGGTCTGGCCGGTCTGGCCGGAATCGCCCAGAAACAGCGGTTATAAGCTTGGGCTTAGTTGAAGATGATGTAGTAGGTGGGACTGGCAGTAAAGTCTTGTTGTAGGGCAAATTTAAAAGTCTCATGCTATTTTTATTTTATAAAGTTAGCGTCACCTCTCCCATCACATAGAGATTATTCACTTCGACCGTTATTCGACCCCGCCATCAATCCCCAAACATGACGTTCCATTCCAGTCTATTCTTCAACGAAAGACGCCTCCTTGTCCTTCTATTCATAAAGACAGCCATTCGTAGACCCCGTAAACGAGAATGATGCCCTCCATGACCTTCTAGCAGAGGATCTTACCCTCATCTGAGAAGACAAACTCGTTCACGTTTTCATATCTGTACACACTCCAGTTATTAACAATAAAGAAACACAAAATGTTAATAATAATGGAGAACAATAATGGATTTATGGTTAGGTGAACAGGCAAAGGATATTGAGGGATATGAAGGTCTATATGCAGTTACAACGTTTGGGAGAATATGGGCGTATCCAGTTGAAGGTAGAAAAGGGAAATGGCTGAGGTTTACTCGTATTCACACGAATTACGTTCAAGTTGGTTTAAATCGAGGCGGTGAAAAGAGGAAATGGTTTTATCTGCATAGGCTGGTAGCAATAGCGTTTCTTCCAAATCCAGAACATAAAAAGCAGGTCAATCATATTAATGGGGTGCGATATGATTGTAGGTTGCAAAATTTAGAATGGGTAACCAGCATGGAGAATCACACTCATGCATTTGAGCATGGACTTCATCCAAGACGTAAAATACATCCCTCTAAAAAGCAAGAGGTATACGATCTGGTGAAGTCAGGAGTGCCGATCAAGGATGTGGCAGCAAAGTATGGATTAAAACCAGGAGGAGTCTGGTCGTTAGTCTACCGGTACAAGGAGCAACAAGAGCTGAGACAAGCAGCGTAGATAGGAGGCAGGAATTATAATCCTGCCTTTTCTATTTCCAATTGAGGAATCGGGATAGCCTTTTAATGAGCAAATTGGTCCTGTAGCTGCTAGTTCTTAGTTGAGTAAGCCATGGCTAGGGGGTAGCAGAGAAAGTCGGTCTATAGCCTTAATTGGGGAGTTAGAAGATGTTTCATTTTATAAAGTTAGCGTCACCTCTCTCACCGTATAGCGTTGATCCATTTCGGTCAATGAACGACCCCGCCTTGGTCCTCAGACCAATCCCTCTTCCTTGATGCCTTCCTTTGTGCTATAAGCATGCTGCTAAAAAAATTAGATTGTTGTAACTGATGTGGAGGTGCAATGGTTAACCTGACATTCGCAAAGACCCTTGACGATGTACGTGCATCACTTGTTTCTTTCAGCTCTGCCATAGTGGAGAATCCTGCCATTTGTGCCTCTCTTGCCCAGACTGCAACTTATTGGGTAACTGACCCTGATACAAACAACTTTGCACCAGCAAAATTCGTGGGTTTCAGAGACATGGACATTAAGACGTACGAGGTTGCCCGTACTGAACAATATTCGGGGGACCTGTTTGACGGCTATCAAACAAGGATGGTGATCGAGTCGCTTGCCAATAGTTCCTCTAAATCGTCAAAGAAGATGCAACGTGATTTAATCATATGGTTAACTTCTCGTTTGGGTCCTGCCGCCACTAGTAACGTTAAAGCTGAGAAATGGAGGTTTATCGAACTCCCTCCTTCTGAGCAGTATTGGGCTTTTATGGCCATACCTGACCTCTACGATATTGAACAGGCTATAAAAGAAGTCGAACAAGATACTTGGATGGTTGCGAGAGGGGACGTAAGGAAAGGCGACAAAGCTATCATCTGGAAAGCGAAGGGGAAGGAGAGTAGACGCGGAATTGTTGCTCTAGCAGAAGTTTTATCGGACCCTCAGATGATGAAGGAGTTCCCCCAGCAGATGAAGTATTACAAGGTGCCAGAGAGGGAAGAGCCGGCGAAGCGAATCTTGATCAAGTATTCCGTTCCACCTGGTTTACCTCTTTGGCTCGATGGTGACGAAACAGGTTTATTATCCTCCCTTTCTGTAAGTAGAGCTACAGGTGGCACTGTTTTTAGGGTAACTCCTGCACAGTGGTCAGATCTCTTATCCCTCATCGGTGACGATGCATCTGGAGTATCAGAGAAAGTACTCCTAAAAGAGGTAGGAAAGTCGCAATATAAAGACGGTGTGCGAATTGATAAGGCGTTCCACCCTATCTTCAACCCTGAGGATAGCCCTTTCTATACCAAAAGAGGTTCTGCTCGTAACGTCAAAGTGATTTTCAATAACAAAGAGTTTGACGCTGACTACCGTTTTGAGGGAACAAAAGCGAAAGATGTAGATCTCCAGCGGATAGGGTTTCGTGCCCTTTTGATAGAAGAGTTCAAAAAGGTTTTCCCTCACCGTAAGGGGTTCTTCAACATCAAGATTGGAGCCGACATCAATCAGTTTATTTTTGATTACCAGCTCAATGAGGACATATACAATGAGCGGCTAGAACATGACATTGTAAAGTCGAGGAAAGATGGAAAGGACGCCAGGTTAAAAAGGTTAGCAGAGGCGACCAAGAAGCCAGCATCAGTTAAGGTTACGTCTGTTGCTTTTCTCAGGAACTCAGATGTCATTGTGGAGGTTTTGGAGAGGGCTGGTGGTAAGTGTGAAGGATGTTTGCAAGATGCCCCGTTCTTACGTGCAAAGGACAACACTCCTTACCTTGAGGTTCATCACAAGAAGCCACTTTCAGAAGGCGGGGAGGATACTGTAGATAATGCGTTAGCTCTATGTCCAAATTGTCATAGAAAGATGCACCACGGTTAACACGAGGCACTCCCAGCGAGCAGGTTAGAGTTGTGCTGCATATCGGCTGAGGAAAAGTTAAAGTCCGCTTGCAGAGCCAAGGAAATTGCCAATATGAATGTCTTTCCTTTATTGTTGTGGTATAAGACATGTTCCTGCCTCAGAGTAGGTAACCATTCCTAAATGTTTTGAGGTAGCTTTTTCTTCTCAGCTTAAAAGAGACGGCGAGGTAGGTCTTGGCTTCGGCCTTCAACTAGACATGGAGAATAGGTATGGACGGAAGTAGGTTGGCAATTGTACTGATTTTCTTGCTCTTTACTCCATTGCTCGTGGTGCAAGAGGTGCGAGCCGAAAAGATACTTCATAATCTTAATCTCGCCTTTCCAGTGTTATTGAGTAGTGGCGAAGGAGGTACAGGATCAGGTTTTTTTATCAGAAATGATAAAGGGGTATATTTAGTCACTGCAAAACATGTTATCTATAAAGATAAAGTATCTGATGATGGTTCAACTCATTTGAGATATAATAAAATTACATTGACATATTACTCAGATGCCGAAAACTATACTGAGAAACAAGTTATGTCATTAGATTTAAACGAATTGGATGCAAGTAGTAACATATTAAGCGATAGTATAAATGATATATCTGCAATAAAGTTGTACTACAAGAAAAACGTTTTTGATAACAACCTCTATTTTAATCCAGGTATTAAAATTGTAGATGATGGGTTTGCTGCCAAGTCACAATCTGCGGCTGCTACGTTCAAAGGTGGATACAGATCCTTTAAAGATGACATGATATCCAATGAAGTTTACATATTCGGCTATCCAACATCAATAGGATTCAGGGCGGCGAAACAAATAGAGCAGGACAAACCTTTGATAAGGAGGGGAGTTGTTGCAGGAAAGAACAATATCACGAATAGGATCATCATTGACTGCCCCATCTTTCCAGGTAACAGCGGTGGTCCTGTCCTCATGATTGAAGACCGCCCAGGTGTGAAAAAATTTCTTCTTATTGGGATGGTTGACCAATTTGTGCCATTAATTGAAACCTTTGTCAATGATGTCTATGATTATAAAAATCACTCAGTTTCTAACTCAGGCTACACTGTTGTAGTGCCTATGGACTTTATTATAGACCTTATCGCAAAGTTTTAACGGCACATACCTCCTGGAGGAATGAATGGGCGAGCATGAGATCCTGACGTATGCACAATCCTCGGAATACTTAGTATTTACAAACCTAATTCTAATATTCTTCCTCAAACTTGCCACACTAATAGTTGGATTTTTGACTGTCCATTTAGGATACAAGTTGCTTGTAGCTGGAATAAAAGGTGAGTTTAAGTTCTCCGGACGCTGCTTGAATAATCATGCTGACTTGGCCAGTGCTTCACCGGGACTGTTATTCTTACTACTTGGTATTTTATTGATGTCCTATTCTCTTTTCACAGATAAATCTGTCCCTATTTCATATAAAACCAAAACTCCTGCAAGCGTAAATGGGAGTGTAATGGAAAAACCTTATGTGCCTAAAAATATTAAATAGTCAGATGCTGCTTATACCACTTTTACTGTTTCTTACAGGTACAGCTATCGCCCTAGATGACATAGATTGTCCTAGTTGTATTTCGGCTTTTCGAGCAAAAAACTATAAGTTATCGCTTTCTGAATTCATTAAACACAAGAGCAAAAGGCAATGCCCAGAAACAACATATATGATTGCATATAACTATATGATGTTAGGTCAGGCAAATTTTTGTGAAAAGTATGCAGAAGAGGCTATATTTTTATTACGCAAAAAAGGAAAGATACAGCCTAAAGATAGTGACCATTACCGTAAGCTTCTGGAAGGCGCACATCTAATGATTGATTGGGCGAAAAAGGTTACCTATGCTGAAAAGGAGTTCAAACTCCAATTAGAAATGTGTTGGCTTGGGAAGCCGGAAGATCATGAAGCGTATGTACATCGTATTCAAGAACACCAAGAAGAGAAGCTAAAGGAACTCAGACAAGATAAGGATATGTATCTTCCATTTCCTACTGACTAACCTATAGTAGCTTTGAGAACAGGGGATCCGGATGCGGTGGAGGAGCTGAGTCGAAAGTAGTAGCGTAGTACCTCAAGATTAGGAATTTGCCTTTGCCCGGAAGATTTGGCCTACCAAGCTGTTAACATGAAACCTGTGCGGTAACGTATTCAACCTCTGCCAAGTAGAAGGCATACCATCACCACCGACCATCGGGACCACGAAGATCTTGACTCCTTTCGAACAAGGCAGAACAGATCATCCAGGGTATGCCACTGTAAACCCGCATGGATACAGGCTCTGCCATGGGTGTCATACCTGTCATACCTTATATTGATAAAAATAAAAAAATTAACCATACTTTTTTTGTATATGTCCTATACCTAAATATATTAGCGAATAGCAAAAAAAGGTGTGACACCTATGCCAGGTATGCCAAACCCGCATGAATACTGGGTTTGTAGCTGTCATACCCTTTTGGGAGGGTATGACACATAAGCTCAAGGTATGCCAGTAGTTCGATTGAAGCTCATTTTATAAAGTTAGCGTCACCTCTCTCACCGTATAGCGTTGATCCATTTCGGTCAATGAACGACCCCGCCTTGGTCCTCAGACCAATCCCTCTTCCCTTGACTCCTCCCTATGTGATATAAGAGAGCATTCATCCACTACCAGGAGCAACCATGCCATTACCTGAAACCGAACAACACAGGGTCAAAAAGCTCCTCTGTGCCTTCATTGAGAGAAGGGTGCCGCCGCACGCTAGAGATCACGTTAAGCTGATCTGTAAAGTTGTTGGCAAATATTTTGTTCGGGCAATAACGATACTAATTGTTAGTATATACTTCATTTGCGAAATAGGAAAAGCTATTACATGAAGACTGAATATGATAGTAAAGAAGAAATGTTTGACTTCGAGATGGTGATATGCTGGAAGCATCTCAGACTATGGAAGAATGAAGCTTTGAATCTTTTTTACAGTGCAGCAGTACTTTATGAGTTTGAAACAAAGAAGTCCGCTGAAATTTTCAGTCCTATCAAATCACTTCACGAGCATTTCTCTGAGGACATCGCAACCCGTTGCTATTTCAATTACAGAACTCAACGTATGCTTTGGGCCTATGGATTCGAGAACATCCTTAAAGGCATAATTATGGCCCGAATTAAGGTAAAGGATGATTCAGTAACAGAAGTGCCAATAGAACAAATAAAGAGCCACTCTTTGCTAAAGCTTTCAACTAAAGCGGAGGAGCGACTTTCAGAGCCAGAAACATTCTACTTGGGGATACTGGAAAAATGCTCAGTGTGGGCAGGGCGTTATCCCCTTCCGCTGTCTGCAAATGGTATGTATCAAAGCCGGAAGGCTATGAGGTCAAGCGAGGAGCTCAGTCTAAGGACATCTCAGAGAATACAAGATTACCATGATGGGAAGATACCCAGAATTTTCTGTGAGTCTGACGTGATACGCGGGGGTATTGGGTACGAAGAGTATGAGACCTACACCGCCTTAAAAGCCAGGTTGATTACTACCTTCGATACTATCAATCCTGAAGATTAACCCCCCCAATCCCACTCACCAAAGACAACAACTCACCCGCATACACCCTCTACTAAGAAGCCCTTTCACGATTACATGATAGGGCTATATTGTCCGGATGAGCTAAGAGTATCGGTACACCGGTATAACCTAACCATCTACACTACCAAGCTTATTTTGAATCTCCTGCAATAATTCATGTAGCTTCGATACCACCACATCCCTATCCTCACCAAGGGTATCAAGGTCTATGCTCTTAATGCACTTAAGGGTGTTGTCGCTAGAGGTAATAGCCTTCTTAGTAATAGTCAGTCTAGGTCTCTTGATCTCCTTCTTAGGCATACCAAGAGAGGCTACAAGAGCATCATAAGCCTTCCTCTGGGATGTAGGTCTCTTGATCCTTGCAACCTTCAGCAATGCACCTCTACTCAGCTCCTTCCTGTGTCTAGCATCCTCTCTGATGTCCTCTGAGAGTTTCATCAACCCTAAGATATCTGCTACAGTGTTCTGTGCCTTGCCGATCAGGTTCCCTAGTTGGTCTTGGGTGTGGCCGTACTTGCTCTGAAGGTTGAATAGAGCCTCAGACTCATCTACAGGATGAAGGTCTACGCGCTGCACGTTGTCTATAAGAGCAACCTCGTCATACCGGTCACTCCCTACAAGCATAGCTGGGATAGTCTCTTTCCCTAAAGACCTAAATGCCCGAAGCCTCCTCTCCCCTGATACCAGGATGTTGTTACCGTTCTCGTCTACTCGGAAGAGGACAGGGTAGAGCAAGCCCTTATCCTCGATGGACTTCTTCAGAGCATCAAGCTCTGACTCGTCAAAGTGCTTGCGTGGCTGGTCTAGGTCTCTGTGAAGTTGGTCTAAGTTGATGTCGTGGATCTTGCCTTTCCGGTAGGTCATGGCCTTAGTCTCAGCAGTCATATGTGGTCTCCTCCTAACAAAACACTAATAATAGTAATATACATGGTTGAATTTGTATTGCAATATTAAATACGAGAGGTTAAGGCGTACGCGCGGATGTGAGGTTGTCATGGTAAAAGACTTCCTATTAGGTATGCTTCATGCTATAAGTTGGCATTGTGCCCCCGCTCTGGCAGGCGGGTCTGCCGCTTCACTATTGTGGGGGGGGATGATGTCAAAACGAAGTCAGGAGTGAGTTAATGGCGAAAATCCTTATGACACTGAATTCTTTTCTGGCAAAGCGGCAATTTGCACATGAAGAGTTTGATGCCTTCTTAGCAGATGCTGGTAGTTGCGATCGTTACGAACTAAAAGAAAGGTTTGATGTAGAAGGAAAGTTGTACGTTAAACGCCCCATCGAGGCGACACCTAAGTGGTGTGCTTTTATAGGAGATGCAGCTGAGATAAACACTGAGAATATTAAAAATAAATCCAGTTCAGCAGTGCTCTTGGTTAAAGTAGAGGGGGAGGTGTATGCATTTGCATTTGGTTATGGCCGTTTCATGCTAGACCTAGCAAAATTTGAACCTGATTTTGGTCTCAAAACCGCTTTGAATACTCTACGGGCCGATAGTTTGCGAAGTGTTGACATGTTTACTCTTGATGACCAAGCAGTTCAGAAGCGAGCGCAGGCTGTCAGAGAATCACAAATAGCTGTTTTCGGGGTTGATGTTTCAAAGGATGTCTTGAGAGCTGTAACAGGAACTCCAATGTCTGGTGTTCCTTTTAGGACGATCACAGGAGGGGATTTAATTTTTTCCTTCAGTATGGAAATTGAATTCTCTGATATTGAAAGAATAGCAAAATTACTGTTTAGATATTACAACCAACAAAACTATTTAACTCACTTCCATTGGGTTGATAACATAAAACGAATAAAAGACACCGCATCGTTAGATCGGTTGAATGCGGAGTTGGTTGAAGCGGTCAGGCAGAAAGATGCTGTGAGACTCAACCTGATGATTCCCGAGATAATGTCCTGGGATGAAATAATTGGCTTTAGTTACACTAGAAATAAAAAGGAAATTCATCCTATACTAGATTCATCAGATTATCTGTCTAAGGTTAATAACGATTCTCTATCTTTTGAATCCATTAAGAGTGACCGAATCTACATTCACGATCATACAAATGAGGAACGTAATTTTTCAATTTATAAATGTATATATTTTGAGAAAGTTGAAGGCGACATTACCTTTATTTTTTACAGTGGCCAATGGTACGAGATAAACAGCGACTTCTGTAGCAGAATAAATACAACACTTGCTCGGATCCCAATTTGCACTTTACCTTTTCCTCCAGTCTATACATGGGATGATGGAGGGAAAAAGAAGGTGGAAGCCGAGGGAGATTATAATATTAGAGCTTCACGCGCTCACGGATATCACTTGTTGGACAAGAAGCTTGTCAAATCAAACACCACTACGTCTGCAATCGAACTGTGTGACTTTTTTTCAAACGAAAAGCATTTAGTTCATGCCAAACACAGTAAAGGTGGGTCGTCTAGCTTAAGCCATCTTTTCGCTCAAGGTAAAGTGTCGGCAGAAGTTATGCTTGGAGACCGTTTGTTTAGGAAAGAGGCGCGTAAAGTGCTGAGAAATGTACACGCTAATCTTCCAGACCACCTACCGCTAGACGGTTTCAAAAGCTCTGACTATGAAGTCGTTTTCCTCGTATTAGGAGAGCCATCGCACAGAGTAATTGCACGATTACCATTTTTTAGCAAGGTTAACCTGTCAAACACCTTTGAAAATTTATCCCAGAGAGGTTTTAAGGTTTCTGTATGCGGCGTAGGAGTCATGCCAAGGCCGTAACCTTTATATCTCCATGGTGACGCTTACGAAACCATTAACTTCTCAAGGTTGATACAAATGAAGATAGTAACCTATAGTAAAGTTGACATGACTGCATATGGGAAAATTTCAAAAGCTGATGTCTGTTGCATACACGTCAAAGTGCTAGATATAGAAGGAAGAGTAAAAAAAATAATTGCGAATATTTCTGATACTAGTTGGATTAACGGGATTGATGCAATAGACGCAGCTTCTTATGCTGCAAGAGCAAAGAAGACTATAAAAAAGCTTGTGGAAGAGGTTTTGGCTGGGACCATAAGCATGGTTACTTCTGAGCTGGGTGAATATATAGTGTCAGAAACGGCTCAACAAACATTAAAGGATACTTGTGGCCACACTCTTATTCCTTTAGCTGAATTGTGGAAAGAAAGGATTTCAGGAAATCCAGGTTTTGACTTCCATACTGAAACACCAACAAGATTTATAGCATTTGGTGAAGCAAAATATAGAAGTAATATTAATCCACATACGATTGCTATAGAGCAAATCGTGACGTTTATTGAAGATGAAAAAGATATTATGGAACTTGCTGATCTGAAGCATTTTGCCTCTAAGGAGGCCAGTGGCAATGTTATACAAGAAAAGAAAGCTTTTGTTGCCGCTTTTTCTCTCAACGGTAAAAACTACAAGACGATATTTGATACCGCACTAACTTCAAAATCTATTGACCCTCTGTTGAATTATCCTGAAATTTATTTAGTGGGAATAGAAATATGACAGTTAAAGAGCTAATTGAAGGTGAAGGTGCAGAATCTATTTTATCAGAGATTATATGTAGCATGCATGTTGAAGGCCCAGTAAATCCATTTCATTTTGAGGCGTTAGCTTATCTAAAAAGGTTCCACGCTGATGTGTTCAATGTGTATGAGAGTAGACTTATTAGTGTTATGGGATTGTTTTATAAAACCAATGAGCCTTCAAGCTTGTTGGAAAAAGTATACTCAATTTATGCTGATACAATCGAAAATGAAACTGGTAGAAAATTTACTCCTGTTCAAGCAAGTGCCTATAAAAACATAGAAGAAAAGAAATACTTTTCCTTTTCAGCTCCAACGAGTTCAGGTAAATCCTTTCTATTCAGGGAATTAATACAAAAAACTACTGGTGATATAGTTATTGTTTTGCCATCCAGGGCGTTGATAGCAGAGTATATGTACGTTGTTTGTAAGCTCGTCTCACATGACAGGTCTATTCTTGTTTTACAATTTGTAGATAATGTGAATACAAGTAAAACTAAAAGAAGGATTTACATAATTACACCTGAGCGAGGTGACGATCTTTTTAAACTTATTCCACAACTTAATATAGAATTGTTTCTGTTTGATGAAGCTCAAATTTCTGAAGAATACCTAAGAGGGATGAAATTTGATGCGTTTGTTCGTAGGGTTGATAGACGTATTCCCGACGCTAAAAAAGTGTTTGCTCACCCTTTTGTAGAAAATCCAGAGGCACAGCTTATTAAACATCACTTCGATAATGATTCAGGTGCTAAACAATATGCTCAGCACTCTGTTGGAAAGATGTACATTCTTTCCAAAGAAGGTAAATTCAAGTATTTTTCTCCATTTGATAGTAGTCCTAAGCTTATTACTGTAGACGTTGGGTACGATCTAGTTACCGAAGTTCTAAATCGAAAGGGGACCCTGCTAGTTTACACCTCAAAATCAAAGATTTACGATGGCAGCTATTTGGTGGACTTTGGCTGTTACGTCGAAAGGTGTGCAAAAATCGTCAACAAAGACGCAATAGCTATGATTGAGGAGCTGCGCAACTATATCGGCGCCTCTGAAAAAGCCGGTGAAAAACATTCTGTAATGATTGATATGATGGAAAAGGGTATTGTTATCCACCATGGCTCGATGCCTCTTAGGGCCAGGCTCCTCATTGAGAGATTTGTTAATAGTAATCATGCCAGTATTTGTTTTGCGACTTCTACACTATCACAAGGTATTAATATGCCTTTTGATATAGTTTGGATTGATAATTTTAGGTTTCAGGGAAGTGAGAGTCGCAAAAATCTAGACATGAAGAATCTAATTGGACGTGCCGGGAGAAGTACGCCCCAGAAAAATATATTTGATTATGGTTATGTTGTAATAGGTGAAAGTAATGCAGCACGGTTCAAAAAACGAATACAGGAGCCAACTTGGCTGACAGACAAATCAGCGCTCGATGATGATATTTCAAATATCTCTGAAGATGCTAAAGATATAGTGGAAGCAATTAAAGAAGATTCTTTTGATTCCGAATTGCAATTGACTCAGCATCAGAAAGAAAGATTACTAAATGCATCCCTTGACCACGATGTGTTGTATATACTTGATACGTTTCTTCCCGATAGTGTTCCGATAACTGGTAAAGAGTACTACGCACTTTCAAATGATGAAAGAAATAAAGTAAAATCTTCGTTCAAAAAGCTTTACATCAGTCATCTGAGGCGAAGTAATTTAACAAAAGGCGAAGCTAGTGTTCTTAGTGTCTCAATTCCGATTCTATTGTGGAGGATACAAGGTAAGTCATTTAAAGAGATAGTTTCGCTTCGTCATGCATTTCTTACACATAAAGATAAAAAAAGAGAGATATTATCTCGTCTTAAAGCTGGGGGGATAGCGCCCGATAAAGCTGCTATTGAAATTAACGAAATGGAAATCCGTTATACCACAGTGGCTCATACACTTCCAGATGTAAACGCAACAACGGTTGGGCTGTTTCCAAAAAATACTTCGGTCAAAGATTTTGATTATGATTTACTTGTTTATGACACGTACGACTATATAGATAAGGTAATTTCCTTGTCGTTAACTGACCCGCTTACTGCTGTTTTCCAATTGTATTATGATAAAACAAACGATTTGCGTGCACTGGCAATGAAAAATTATATAAGATACGGCACAAATGACGATACTGAAATATGGCTTTTAAGATACGGTTTTGGATTTGATGAAATTGAATGGATAAAGCCGCACGTGAAATGTATTAGTGAGAAGTGCATTGATTTTATGCCTTCAATTAAAAATCTAACCCCCATGCAGTATGAAATGATAAATCGTTACCTGTAGTATTACTTGACAATGAGTCATGGCGTTTAGTGGAAAGTTTGTCATATACTATTGTTTACTTCTTAAACCTATTGTTAGTTAAAGGAGTGTTGTTGATGCCAACAAAACCTGAGAATTGGGATACCTTGTCGAAAAACGTTGAAGGCAGGCACAAGCTGTTTTTGGAGTCAGAAAAGAGGTTGCAGGATCGCTTTCCAAACTCAAATACAGTCGCAATGGCAGCAACTGATGTTTTTGTTGACAAGGCACAACTTGTATTAGGTGAAAGGGCTGACAAGATGGTGCGGGGAGGTCTGTTTGCCGGTGTTGCGGGTACCGTTGTACTTCTTTTAGCCGCAACCTATTTGGGATACATGGACTTCAAGCACCCTGACACTACAAACTATAACCAGTACACTTTTACTTTAAAATTAGTTAGAATGACGACAATAAGTGCATTTATTCTAGGAGCTGTTGTGATGGTTATGGGGTTAGCTAAATCATTGCTCCACGAAGCAATGGTACTTTATCATCGTCGTCATGCACTAAGATTTGGTAGGCTTTATGTTTACACGCAAAATGGAAATGTAAACTTTGACAAAATGCTGGAAGCTTTTGAATGGAATTCAGACTATACTTCGGCGTTTAAGGATCTAAAGCCAGAAAGCCTATCCAAAACCATTTTGCATAAGATTTTTGAATTACCTCCTGATACTTTAAGAGCTGCAGGAGACTTTCTGCGTTCAACAAAGGAACGAAAGGGTAAGTCCGATAAAGACTGAATTGAATTAATCTAAAACTACATGATAAGTATGATGTAAGGGTGAATTAAGAAACTAATGTATGCAATAATCGAATAGCTAATTGCCTAGTCTCCTCATCCATCATCCCCAACAACCTCACCGCCTGATCCTCGATCTTCTCTTCCGTTAGAAGATGCTGGAAGTCGAATAGGTCTCTGATCTCTACCTGGAGGTGCTTAGCAATGGCCTCCAGTGTGTCCAAAGACGGAGCACTCTTACCCCCTTCGATCCTCGATATCTGCTTGGGATCTACCCCTACCTTTTCAGCTAGCTTCTCTTGAGATAGCTGCCTTGCCTTCCTTACCTCTCTGATCCTTAATCCCAGTAGCTGCTTGGCTGTCTGCATATATACCCTCCTGTTAAGTCCGGTGAGTATCCGCAGATTGGCTCTTGGATGTAACAACTTGTAATGACCTCAATTTAACATTGCCTGGACTTTTGATGTCCTGTGTGGTACAGGAAATGTCGTGTTTTCCTCTATAAAGGGACATTGTCCCGGTACGGTTTGAGGCAGGTGGTATCTTTATGTCGAAAGGTGCACAGGCAGTTATCATTATCATCAATTGTCTGTGGCTGGCTCCGCTGACTGGAGGAGTATCGTTGATTGTTGGAGTAATCGCCCTTGTAATGGTGTTAGGCGATAAGTAGAAGATATATTTCTAATGCATTAAAGCCTGTCTTGCTGCAAACCCGATTGGGGCCACTTCACCCTATGGATGTCACATGTTAAGTGTCGAAAGATGTTACGAGGTCTTAGGTTTGTCTACTAATGCTTCATACGATGAGGCAAAGGCTGCATATCGTGACCTTGCGTGTATGTTGCATCCAGACAAGTACATGCATAATGACCGTTTGAGGGAACGTGCAACTGAGAAGTTTAAAGAACTCCAGAATGTTTGGAGCGAGTTAGAAAACTATTACAGGACAGGGGGATTCAGAAATAGAGAGCAGGAAGAGTATGCGAAGAGTGCAAGGGAAAGAGAGCGTCGTGAAGCGGAAGCGAGAGAAAGAGAGTTAAGGGAACGGCAAGTTAGGGAACGAGAGGCGGCATTAAGGGCTGAAGCGTTACGAAAGAAACAATCAGAACGTAATGAAGTTTATGTGACTTGTCATGTATGTGGTAAACCATATGTCTTACCATTTGGCAACTCACTCGAAAACTACAGATGTGGTGAGTGCGGTGTTTCTTTATGCAAAAAACAGATGGAAAAGGAAAATCGAATTAGAAAGGAAGAGGAAGCAGAAAGTCATCGTGAATCAGTAAGACGGTTACAAGAAAAAGCACATAACAAAGAAACTTTTAAAGTTGCATTTCCTGTATACCTCCTCATATATTCAATAATACTTTATGCGATGGGAGGATGGGGCATAATAATAACTGTCTTTACTGCACCTTTGGCCTTTTTGTTTTTATGGTTAGGATGTTTTGGACCCTTTAGTGAGTAAAAAATACGAATCCAGATTATCGCACTAAGCAGTATAGTGGTGATGGTGGCAAGTAAATTCTGCTAGCAAGTTTTTAATGAATCTTTGAATTGGAGGATAATATTATGGATGCAAATAAAGTTGTAACTGAGGGTGACAAATATGTGTATGAATTATTTAGCAAAAAAGAAACTCGTGATTTTGGCTATGATTTAAAGCAAATATTGCAAGGATGCACCAGAACTGTTGCTTTTTCTAATATAAATGTTGTTGCTACCGTGTCATTTCTTACTACTGTAGGAATGTACATGCTAAATATAAACCAACCTGGACCATTCCATGATATAAAGTCCCAGGTTCAAGGGTTCGCTACTGGTAGGATTGATTGGGCAGAGTTTGTCAGGATTTACTGGGATATGCAAAAAAAACTCAATCTATCTAATGCATTCGCAGATGAAGTCATTACGCATGTTGAGTACAAAAGCTATGCAATAATGGGTTATGTTGATAGGTTGCCTTTAGATGTTGGAGGAACGAGGAGGCCAATGATGCATTGGGGGCCGCCATACGAGTGAAAAATGTGCACCACTTTACGCATAAGTTACTTTTTAGAATTATTGCATCTGGTTAGGATTACTTACTGTTGTGATTTTATAACCAGAAGGAGGCCGTTATGATGCTAGATAGTGTCCGTCCGGAAACGGCATTTTTCTGAACTTCATAGCGACGAAACAGTCCGACAGCGGCCCGAATCATTAAGGCATTGCTAATGCGCTCACAGCACAGTCGTTCTTTCTCAATCT
>Ga0209317_1001033_pt1 | contig 27353 bp, 27 predicted proteins | sample RifGroB2_FD_183994 | JGI IMG/M metagenome (GOLD analysis project Ga0209317, IMG submission 183994) | Soil microbial communities from Rifle, Colorado, USA - Groundwater B2 (SPAdes) (version 2) | ecosystem: Environmental > Terrestrial > Soil > Unclassified | place: Rifle, Colorado | collected...
ATTGCATGTTCCACTTCCGATGGCAGGGCCAGCTGTCAACGATCCCGGTCAGGATTGCGGCCCGATTCGGCAGAATCAGCTTCTCCATCACCTCCGCTGCGGAAGGATTATGCAGCCGCTCAACAGGTAAAAGGTTTGTTATCCCAAACAAACTATCCTTGTCTTCAGTGACTGGCGGATCGCTTGCCTTTCCCATCCCTAAAGCCATAAGTCGCCTCCTTAATAAGAGATTGCTTATTTATAACCGATTTGATGTTTTTTCAAAGTCTCCTGAATAAATTAGTTGTTCAGATTCGAGGGGCTGACACTCAGCGTACGCCCGCTTTTGAAAGGATTTGCGGCAGGGGCTCAGGGGCTAGCGGCTGGATCGCGGCAGGAATGCCGCTCCTACGGATGTATCCCCTCTTGCGACAAGAGGCGACCTGGGGCGCTGGGGCAAACGGGACGACGTGCAGAGGACAATGTGAGAGAAGAGGTAAGGTTGACGGATGGACTTGTGAAAAGGAGACAGGCAAAAAAGAGCGCACCCCGGAGGAGGTGAAAAAGGGCGCGCCCAATAACAACGTTACCCGCCGTTTATATCTGACCTGATGGTTTCCAGTAGGGACTTCAATGAGTCTTCCATCTGTTGCTCAAGCTGATGCCGCTGACTACCGGGTTTACCTGCGTCGGATTTCGCGACCTCCAATGTCGCCGCATCATCTGTGACAGGGCGGCCGCTCGGTATCTGCTCATAATGGACGTGCGGCCCGGTGGACCTCCCGGTGTTGCCCGAATAGGCAACCACGGTGCCTGCTTCCACCATGTCCCCCTTCTTCACCTTCAGGGCCGAGTTATGCCCGTACAGGGTGCGATCCCCGTTGTCGTGCTCCACGACGACAGTCGCTCCATAGCCGCGACGTTCGCCGGCCAGCACGACTCTTCCCTGGCGCGTGGCCCGCACCGGAGTCCCGACGGGTACGGCTATGTCGATGCCCCGGTGAAAAACCTTCTTGCCGGTCCCGAAGGGATCGACCCGCCACCCCACTCCTGAGGTAACAGCGCCGTCTACCGGCAAACGCGTGTTCGCCATGGCTGAAACAGGTAGGTTGAGAAGGATCGTCAGGAAGAAAAGAAAAAACCTCATGCGCGCTGTTGCTCCGTCGGAAAAATGGCATCGCCCAAGGTTCCCCCAGACGACAGTGCCCATTCCCTACTCAAGTTCCATGCCCATTTCCCGGCAACGACCTAAGTGGCCGGTCTGCTGCCGGAACCTTATTTGCGCCTGGAATTGGCCGTTTGGATATTGGGGAATATTCGGTAGGGAGCTGAGGGATATTCTACGACTTTGCCCTTCTCCTCATGTCCCGGACCGCCCGGCAGGCGATCAGCAGAAAGGGCCAGGCGTGCCAGAAGAGGTCCAAGATGTCCAATGGCCTTTCGAGCGTTCCCGACAGCAGCATCCGGATTTTCCCGACGATATGGGGCTCAGGGTAGAATGGGGCGAAACCTAGCAGCAAAGCCACTGGGACGAGGAACTTGTACTCAGGAAGTTTCATTATCTGTTGTCACCTTCTTGTTGTTCATGGTCAACCATACCTACCATCCCCCCCATGCTCCCTGGCCGAAAGGGGAGCCAGTCCCCGAGGGCGTCAACGGGCGTTGATTACGAACTCCGGCGGATCCATGATCACCTTCTTGACGGTGCAAAGCCCTGCTGCCTTCACGACTGCGTTCCTGTATTTGTCGGGAAAGCCTTCGGGCAGGTCTATGTCTATGACAACTTTGGCCAGTTTGCTTTTGCCGCCTTCGCCAACCCCGAATTCCATGCGCTGGGTCAAGGCCAGCCCCTCTGTCGGGATGTCGCGCTCCTGGCAGAAGCTGAGCACGTAGATCCCGGCGCAGGTTCCCAGCGAGGCGAGGAAGTAGTCAAAGGGGGTGGGCGCGGAGCCTTCTCCTCCTCCCGACACCGGCTGGTCGGTCGCTACGGTCCGCTCGCCTATGTTCGCGTTGACCTTCTTCCCTCCCGGGAATGTGATTTTTACCTCCATGGCGTCCTCCCCATATCCCATCTCCCGGCTGGCCGCAGCAATCAGGCCTCCGAGATTTTTAGATTTCCGGCAAAGGGGGGCACGCCCCCTCCCCTTACTTCCACACGCCAAACTGGCGTCCCTAGAACTTTCAGCCTCCGCTGTTGCAGGAGGCCGAGGAGGAGGAGGCACCTGCCGATGAAAAGCAGGAGAGCTGTTTCTTCACCTCGGACGAGCCGCACTGGGGACAGGAGTTCTGGTTCTGGGACCCGGTTTTTTGCAGCTTCTCAAAACTGTTTCCGCATGTCTGGCAGACGTACTCGAATATCGGCATGGCAACCCTCACTATGTATTCATATTTTCAGATATACTATGTTCAGGATGAAAATCTGTCAAGGGGTACGATGAGAAACCACGGCGGGCATGGTCAAACCTGCAGGTGCGGGGTCAAAGAAAAAAACCGGATGCCAAAGTTGCTTTTATAATTTGCCGGCTATAATAAACCCTGACCCCGTTCGATCATCATGAGCGCGCCTGCAAGACAAAAGGCAGGCCAGGAGGGAGGATATGAGGTACGAACCCAACTGCACCGGACAAACGGAAGTCGAACAACGCTGTTTCACCAGACAGATAAGCGATGAATTTTCCGGCTGCCTTGCCGAAGGAAAGCGCCACCGATGCATTCACGCCTTCCTTTTCGGCGACGGCTACCTTTGCACCCACCCCAGACACCGCGAATTCCGCTAGGGCTGCCAGCCGCACCGAGAAATGCCCGCCCTTTCAGGATGACACAGCATTGCTGCTGCCTCATTTCCTGGGAGTGAGCGCTCTCTTTGGGCCTCCCGCCTGACATTCGCCCCGCCATGAACCTCCCGCACGAAACACAAACGCTATTTTAGTTTGCTCCTTTTTTAGTTGACCAACACCCTGCAAACCAATAGTATCCATGCGACCGACGAGGGGATGGGACCTTGATCGTTTTATAGCCCATGTTGCATCGATCTCTGCCGGCCGGAGAGCGCCGGACAGGCCACGCCAAAACCCTTTTCAGCACGCATGAGGAACAGCCACTGTCACTGCACATCCTCGTAATAAGCGACAACGATTCCTTCGCCGCCTACCTGGGCGGCCTCCTCGGTGACGCAGGGCACGCGGTGACTTCCATCCTTGAGGTCAGCGAGTCCCCTCGCGCCATCAGGCGGAACAAGCCGAATCTGATCATCCTGGCCGTTGACGCGTCGAAAATCCCTCCCCTTGCCGTCGAGCACCGGGTGCACACTGCTGACGGCACCTGCAGCATCCCGGTCATCGTCATTTCGGAATGCCTGAGGCTGGAAGCGGAACTGCTGCACGTCTTCGATTTCCTGAGGAAGCCGGTGGACGTAGCACGTCTTTTCGACGACCTTGCCGCCGTCGCCCGCAGGGGCGCCGATAAAAGCTCCCCGCAGGAGATCACCGAGGAACTCTGCGGGGAGTTCTCCGGGCACATCCTTTCCTGCACCGGGCTGCATTTCGAGCTGCGCAACCGCTCCGCCCTGCTGCGGGGAATCGCCAAGCGGATGTCCGCCCTGCTCATGGGAAGCTACACGGAGTATCTCGCTTACCTGAAGCTCCACGGCGAAGACCGGCACGAACTCCAGAAGCTGCTGCAATTCCTGACCGTCGGTGAAACCTACTTTTTCCGCTACCCCGACCAGTTCGAGGCGCTCGGGGAGCGCTTCATGAAAAACCCGCCCCCCGCCGGGCAACCGATACGGATCTGGTCCGCCGGGTGCTCGACCGGGGAGGAGCCCTACTCGATCGCGATGACCCTGATGGAGGCGCTCCCCGACTGGAGAGACCGCGACATCAAGATCATCGCCACGGACATCAACAACCGTTCGCTCAAGCAGGCACGGGACGGGGTGTACTCCCCCTGGTCCATGAGGATCACGCCGCAGCACCGGATGCTGCGCTACTTCGACAGGGTGGGACAGAGTTTCCTGATCAGGGACGAGGTGAAGCGGCTGGTGCACTTCTCTCACCTGAACCTCCTGGCGCCCTGCAATGAAAGAGTATGCAGCGAGCTGAAGGAGCTGGACGCGATATTCTGCCGCAACGTCCTGATCTACTTCGCTCCCGAGACCGCGGAAGGGATGCTGCTCTCCCTCGCCAAGGCCCTCAAACTGTCTGGCCAGCTTTTTCTCGGCCACGCCGAGGCCCTGTTGCAGCACGGCACGGAGTTGGAGCCGCGCCGCAGCGGGAAAAGCTTCTATTACCGGAAAAGGCGCCCCGTCCCGCTAGGAAACCGGCCGGCCGCCCCTCCCGTGCCGGCGCCGCCAGGCCTGGGAACGGAGCCGCCAGTTCAGGAGCCGGCGCCGCAGCCGGCAGACGCGCCGACCTCCCCGCCTCCCCCCCTCCCGGCGCCGCCTCCGGCCGCTGCGATCCAGGCGGCCCGGCAGCTCTTTGACCAGGAGGATTTCGACCAGGCGCTGGAGCTGCTCGGACGCCTGCTGGAACAAAACCCCGACGACACCGGTGCGCTGGTGCTCAAGGGTTTCATCCAGGCTGGCAAGGGGGAGCTTCAGGAGGCGCTTGAAACCTGCAGCAAGGTGATGGCACTGAACGACCTCCTCCCCGAGGCATACTTCCTCAAGGGCGTGCTCCTCGATGCCGGCGACCGTCTCAGCGAGGCGGCGGACGAGTACCGCAAGGCGCTCCTTTTGGAGCACGAGTTCATCATGCCCCGCTACCACATGGGGCGCCTGCACCTAAGGCTTGGGCGGATACCCGAGGCGGCGCGGGAGATCAGAAACAGCATCAGGATCCTTTCCAAATACGACGACGACACGGCCGTCCCCTATTCCGGCGGCCTCACCCGCGCGGTCTGCATGCTGCAACTGCAAAGCGCCCTGGCGCAGGTCGCCTGAAAGAGGTAACAGATGACACCGGCAAGAGACGACGGCTACGACATCCGCACCATCTTGGGGCAGATGCGGGAGGAGTACTGGCAGGCGCTCTCCGAGGAGGAAGCGCAGGCGAAGGAAGTCTTGGAGTGCCTCGTGTTCACCTTGGGCGGCGAACGCTTCTGCTTCGAGACGCATTTCGCAAGCGAGGTGATCCGCGTTCCGAAGCTGGTCCGGGTTCCCGCGGTGCAAAGCCTCATCACCGGGATCTTCAACCTGCGCGGCGAGATCACGGCGGCCATGGACATCCGTCCCATGCTTAGGCTCCCCCAGCCGGAGATAGCAGGAGCCGGCAGGATACTGGTGGTGAAGTCAAGCCGGTTCGCCAGCGGGATCATGGTCGAGGCGGCGCTCGGGGTGCAGGGTCTTTGCTGCGACGACTTCGAGCCGGCAACAGCCGCGGCCGCGCGGAGGCAGCCGTTCATCAGGGGGCACTTCAACCGGGAGGGGATGTCCATCACGCTTTTGGACATGGATGCCCTGCTCGCCTCGCCGGAGATCATGGTGGGTGAGATTTAGATGCGAGCGGACCTGCGGCCGCGGAGAACGCCCGAGAGAGTCCGGTTGCCGTCTCGGGATTTCCGTGCGCCGGATCTTCACGGACTCCTCGGAACTGCTCGGGTCTTCATCGTGGCAACCGGTTTTTTTTCATTCGAATCGTCAGGCGACACCTAAGGCACGGGGATACACATGTCAAACAAGCTATCGGTAAAAATCGTCAGCATCCTGATCATGGTCATGATCGTCATCATGACCGCCTTCTCGGTCTACTTCGTCCGCTCGCGCCGCGCCCACATGGAGGAGGAGCTCCTCTCCAAGGGGCGCATCCTGGCGCAGACGGGTGCCAAGGCGATCGAGCGCATCCTGAAGGACGGCATCACCAACCGGGAGCTCACCCAAGAGCAGCTCTTTGACGAGCGCTACGTTGCCATTCCCGATACCGAGCCGCAAAAATACCGGACCCAGTTCGACCCCTTCACGGACAAGGCGCTCCGGGCCCTGCAGGACGAGTTCCTGAAGGACGACCAGGTGGTCTTCGCCGTAACGGTGGACAGAAACGGCTACCTCCCGACCCACAACAGCAAGTTCTCCGCCCCGCTCACCGGCGACAGGGAAAAGGACAGGAACGCCAACCGCACCAAGCGGATGTTCAACGACGAGGTGGGGCTCGCCGCGGCGCGCAACCGGGACTCCTTCCTGAAGCAGGTCTACCAGCGGGACACCGGGGAGAAGATGTGGGACCTGTCGTCCCCGGTATACGTGAACGGCAAGCACTGGGGCGCCTTCAGGATCGGCTTCTCCATGGTGAAGACCGAGCAGAAGGGGGACGCGCTCAGAAACCAGATCGTCGGGAGCATGCTGATCATGCTGGTGATCTCCAGCGCCACCATCCTCCTCGTGGTGAGCCGGGCGGTGCGCCCCCTCTTGAAGTTGACCGCAGCGGCGCACCGCATCTCCGGGGGGGAGCTGGACGAGGCCATCCCCGTGGAGAGCAACGACGAGATAGGGACGCTGGCCGAGGCGTTCAACGTGATGACCACCGTGATCGTCAGGGACCTGAAGGAGGAGATCGGCAGAAGCGGCCGCCTGATCGCCTCGGTCAAGGAGGCTGTGATTCAGCTCTCCAGCGCGGCGAACGAGATGATGGCGATCAGCGCCCAGCAGGCCTCGGGCTCCACCCAGCAGGCGAGCGCGGTCCAGGAAGTGACCACCACCTCCGAGGAGATAGCGATCACGGCGAAGATGATCACGGCCAACGCCCGCACCGTCGAGACGGTGGCCGACGATACCACCAAAAACTGCAACTCCGGCCGCGGTGACGTCACCAACGCCATCGAGGGGATGGGACGGGTAAGAAGCCAGGTGGAGAGCATCGCGCGGAGCATGCTGGAGCTTGGCGACAACAGCCAGAAGATCGGCGGCATCGTCGAGATCATCGACGAGATCAGCGACCAGACCAACCTGCTGGCCCTGAACGCGGCCATAGAGGCGGCGGGCGCCGGCGAGGCGGGGAAGCGCTTCGCCATCGTGGCCCAGGAGGTGAAAAGGCTCGCCGACCGCACCGTGGAGGCGACGAGGCAGATCAAGGGGCTTATCGGAGAGATCCAGAGCGCCACCAACAACACCATCATGGTGACCGAGGAGGGGACCAAGGCGGTGGACTACGCCTCCAGCCTGGTGGACAAGGTGCAGCTCTCCTTCGCCTCCATCGTCGGGACCGCGCAGGAGACCTCGAGGACGGCCAAGGAGATCTCGCTCTCCACCCAGCAGCAGACCTCGGCATGCGAGCAGATGGCCGAGACCATGAGCGAGGTGCGCGACGTGGCGCAGCAGGTGGCGATGTCTGCGACCGAGACCGAGCGGGCCATCGCCGAGATCCTGGAGCTGGCCGAAAGGCTCAAGGAGATCACCGAGGAAGAGGGCTAGATGGGAAGCAGGTACATCGAGATCTTCTGCCGAGAGGCGGAGGAACACCTGGCCTCGCTGCAAAGCGGGCTCCTCGTGCTGGAGCGAAACCCCGGCGACAGCTCGCTGTTGCACGAGCTTTTGAGAAACGCGCACACCCTGAAGGGGTCGGCGCGCATGGTGGGGCTCGGCGAGATAAGCGCCATCACCCACACCATGGAGGAGCATCTCAAGGGGATGGAGCAGGGGAGCCGCAAGGTGGATGCCGAGGCGATCGACCTCCTTTTGCGGGGAGCCGACACGGTCGCCCTGATCACGGCGGCGCTCGCCAGGGGGGTCCCCCCCGACCTCGACGTGGAGCGCTTCGTGGCCGAGTACGACCGGGGGGGGGCGCCCCGCCCCCTGCCGGATGAGAAGCGCGAGGCGGCGGCCGAGGCGCAAAGCGACACGGTCCGGGCCGACGTGAAGACGCTGGACCACCTGGTGAACCTGGTCGGGGAGATGATCATCAACAAGAAACGCCTGGAGGCGAAGCTCGCCACCCTGAAGGCGATCGCCGACGCTTCCCCCCCCGCCCAGGCGCAGCCGCTCGCCGCATTCCGCCGCGAGCTGGAGGACGACATCCTCTACCTGGACTACCTGATCCAGGAGCTGCACGAAAAGGCGATGGCGCTGAGGATGCTCCCCCTGAAGAGCATCTCCGAGGGATTCGAGCGGCTGGTGCGCGACCTGGCGCAGCAGCTCTCGAAGGAAGTGAGGCTCGAGATGACCGGGCTCTCCATAGAGATGGACCGCGTGCTGCTGGAGGGTCTCAAGCCGGTGCTGATCCACCTTATGACCAACGCCGTCTGCCACGGCATCGAGAGCCCGCAGGAGCGCGTCGCGGCGGGGAAGGAAAAGGAGGGGGTGGTGACCCTGGCCGCGCGCCTGGAGGGGCGCTCGGTCCTCGTGGAGGTGCGGGACGACGGCGGCGGCATGGACCCTGCGCGCATAAAGGGAGCGGCGGTAGACAAAGGGGTGATCGACGCGCGGGAGGCGGAGGGGCTGAGCGACGAGGAGGCCCTCTACCTCACCTTCAGGCCCGGCTTCTCCACTGCCGAGATGGTGACCGACGTCTCGGGGCGGGGCGTCGGCATGGACGTGGTGAAGAGGAACATCGAGCGGTTAAAGGGGAACATCACGCTCACCAGCGAGAAAGGGAGCTACTCACGGGTCACCCTGCAGCTGCCGCTCACCCTCTCGGTCATCGAGGCGCTCATCGTGGAGTGCTCGGCAGAGACCTTCGCCATCCCGATCAATTACGTGCAGGAGATCCTCAAGGTGCGCCCCCGGGAGATCACCACCCTGGGCGCCGACGAGGTGATCAAGGTGCGGGGGGTGACCACCCCGCTGCACAGCCTGGCCGCGATGCTCGAGCTGCCGCAGCAGGAAAAGGGGGGTGACGCGCTCTCGGTCATCGTGCTGAAGCTTTGCGACCGTCGCATCGCCTGCACGGTGGACGCACACCTGGGAAGTTCGGAGGTGGTGGTAAAGGGGCTGGGGAAGCAGTTCGGGAAGGTGAGGTTCCTGTTCGGCGCCACCATCATGGGGGACGGCAACCCGGCGCTGATACTGGACGTCCCCGACCTGTTCGGGGCCGGCGAGCGCGGCGGCCGCCCCACCCCGCTCAGGCTGGGCGACGCGCCCGAAAAGCGCCGCTTCCATCTGCTGGTGGTGGATGATTCCATCACCACCCGCACCATGGAGCAGAGCATCCTGCTCACCCACGGCTATTCGGTGGTGACGGCGGTATCCGGGGAGGACGCCCTCGACAGGTGCGCCGACGACACCTTCGACCTGGTCATCTCCGACGTGGAGATGCCGGGCATGAACGGGTTCGAGCTGACCCGGATGCTCAGGGAGTCCCAGACGCACCGCGAGGTGCCGATCATCATCGTCTCCTCGCTAAGCCGCGACGAGGACAAGAGGCAGGCGCTCAAGGCAGGCGCCCAGGCCTATATAGTCAAGGGGGCCTTCGACCAGGGAACGCTCCTTGAAACGGTACAGATGCTGCTCGGGTAGCGGCGCAAGGGGTACCAGGCGCAAGGCGGCAAGCCGCTTGCCGCAGGAAGGCAACAGTCATGGCGATAAGGATTCTGCTGGCGGACGACTCTTTGGTGGCGCGCCGCCTGCTGAAGGACATGCTTCAGGGCGCCTGCGGCATCGAGGTGGTCGGCGAGGCGTGCAACGGACAGGAAGCGGTGGACCTGACCCTGTGCCTCAAGCCGGAGCTGGTGATCATGGACATCCTCATGCCCGTGATGGACGGCCTGGACGCCATCGAGGAGATCATGGCCCTGGCGCCCACCCCGGTGCTGGTACTCTCCGCCGCGGTCGAGGCGGCCGAGGTGGATCGTGCCTTCACGGCGATCAAGCGGGGTGCCCTGGACGTGATGGAGAAGCCCGAGTCGGGGACCCCGGGTGTGATGGAGGAGTTTTCCCGCCGCCTGGTAGAGAAGGTGCTGCTCCTCTCCCGCATCAGGGTGATCAGGCACCCCCGCCGCAAGCTGAAACCGCTCCCCACCGTGGAGCGCGCCGGCTGCGGACCGAGCCCCACCATCCTCGCCATAGGCGCTTCCACCGGCGGCCCGAAGGCGGTGATGACCCTTTTGAAGGGGCTCCCCGCGGGGTTCCCGGGAGCTGTCTTCGTCGTGCAGCACATCGCAGCCGGATTCGCGCCGGGGTTCGCCGCCTGGCTGAACCGGGAATGCGCCGTCGAGGTAAGGCTCGCCGTGGAGGGGGAAAGGTACCTCCCGGGGGAGGTGGTGGTGGCGCCGGACGGCAGCCACATGACGCTTGCCGAGGGAAGGATCAGGCTCACCAGCACCCTCCCCGTTAACTGCTGCCGCCCCTCCATAGACGTCTTCTTCGGCTCGCTGGCCAGGGAGCGCTGCGACCATGTGGTGGGCGTGCTTCTGACCGGCATGGGGCGCGACGGCGCCCACGGGATGCTGCGCATCAAAGAGGCGGGGGGGACCACAATGGTGCAGGACGAGCCTAGCTGCGCCGTTTTCGGCATGCCCAAGGCCGCCATCACCCTGGAAGCGGCGGACCAGGTGCTCCCGCTCGACCTCATCCCCGCGGCGATCTCCAAGCTGTTCGGGGGAGGCCGAGCTTCAACTGCATGACCGGCGCCAAGGCGCCGGAGACCGAGACGACTACGGAGTGAAAAAGGAGAATAGCCCTTGAAAGAGAAGATACTCATCATAGACGACAGCGAACTGGTGCTGGTGATGGCGAAGGACGCGCTGGAGCAGGCAGGCTACCGGGTTTTGACGGCAACCAACGGCATAGAGGCAAACCGCTTCATATTCTCCAGGGAAAAGCCGGACCTGATCATCATGGACATCATGATGCCGATGCTCGACGGCAACAAGAAGGCGAAGCTTTTGAAGGAGAACGAGGTGAGCAGGGACATCCCGATCCTGCTGCTATCCTCAAAGAGCGAGCAGGAGATGCGGCAACTGATGGCGGAGGCAGGGGCCGACGGTTTCATCCTGAAGCCGTTCACCCCCAAGGAGATAACGCTCGGCGTGGAGAGCTGCCTCACCGGCAGGAAATGAGACTGTAAAAAAACGAACAGTGAAATTTTTTACAGCGGGGCGCCAAGTGCCCGATTTGGCAGAGCTTTGCCGGCCGCGCCCCGGGCGATCGTAAAATTTTTCACACCCCACCCCGCAGGAAACGGGACGGGGGGGACGTCCAACACCCCGACAACACGCGATATTCGCCGAGAGGATGCTTGGCACGGATATTGGAAATAGCATTGGGTTTTCCAATACAATGCCATCGGGGGAAGTCATGGACCATCAGTACACCATCATCAACCAATGCCTGCAACTGCTGAAGCAAAGCGACATGCCGACCATAAAGAAGCTGCGCGTCGAGATTCAGCTGATCCAGATGAAAAGGCTCCTTTTGAACGACAGCCTCACCAACGAGATCGTCAGGAGCTCCTGCGGGGACGACGTCTTCGAAGGGCTCTTGAGCCAGATGCGCAGGATCTGCGGCGGGGGGTACGAGGGGGACGCCTTAACGGACCTCATGGAGCGCATCGGAGGGATGTTGAACGTCCTTGGCGGAGACCACGCCGCCCACTGAGGGGGGTGTGGCCGGGAGCACGACGCGGGCCACGGTCCCCTTCCCGGGGGCCGAGGTAAGCAGCAGCCGCCCGCCGTGCTCGGCAACTATGTACTGCGAGATGTAAAGACCAAGGCCGCTCCCCCCCCGATCCAGTTTCGTGGAGTAGAAGGGTTCGAAAAGCCGATCCATGGTCTCCGGCTTGATGCCGACCCCGTTGTCCTGAACCTCCACGATCACCTCACAGCTGCCGCTGTCGTAGCGGGTGCTCAGGTGCACCCCCCCGCGCCCGTCGGCAAAAGACTGCATCGCGTTCAGGATCAGGTTGATAAGCACCTGCTCCACCTGCTGCTGGCTGCCGATCAGCGCCGGGATGCCGGTCCCAAGAGCGGTGGTCAGCTGCACGTCCCTCCTGATCTGGCAGGCCAGAACGGACAGAGCGGCAGAAACGGCGTTGTTTATCTCCAGCTTCTGGCGCAGGTGCGCTCCCCCCCCTACCCCGTAATCCCTGAGCCCCTGGACCACGCGGGCGATGCGCTCGGAGTTCTCCACGATCTTGGCAGCGTTCTCAGCCATGGCGCCCCGCGCCTTCTCGTAGGGGACCCCTCCCAGGTAGAAATGCCCCTCCTCCTGCATGACTCCGTCTAGAAGCGGCACCGCGTCGCTCCACATCTTGCCGATCATGTGCCCGGAGAAGCGGATCGACGCGTTGGGGTTGTTGATCTCGTGGGCCATGCTGGAGAGCAGCAGCCCCAGCGAGGTCATCTTGTTGGTCTGGATGAGCCTTGCCATGACGCGCTTCTTCTCCTCCTGCACCTCGAGCCTCATCGCCTTTAATAGCTCCTCCTGCAGGGCCAGGTTCTCGAGCTCGCGAAGCTCCAGCGAGGCGGCCATGGCGTTGATGGCGTTGGCGGCGCGTCCCAGCTCGTCGTCCCCGTCCAGGTCGACTCGCGCCGACAGCTTGCCGGAGCCGATCTCCTCGATCCCCCCGGTGAGCAGGTTGAACGAGGAGGTGACGCGCTTCAGGATCTGGTAGCAAAGCAGCGAGACGAAGATCCAGAAGAGGGTCCCTATGGCAAGCGAGGCCGCCACCAGGTCGGTGAGCCGTTCGCGGGCCCCCGAGGTGTCGAGCGACAGGCGCACGCGGCCGATGACCCGCTGCTCGTCGCCGGCCGCGTGCCCAAGGAGCACCGACTCCGGAGAGAGCACCTGCCCCGGCGAGGTGATATCCACCTTCATCTCTATGGTCTCGCTTCGCTGCACCTTCTCGTTCCTGGCCTCGGCTACCGTCACCCCATTGAGGTTGCTGATGGTGACGGAGAGGACGGAGGGGTAGCGCGCGGTCCCCTCGGCGAGGGCGGTGAGGGCCTCGGCGTTCTCCGCGAAAAGCGGCAGCCTCGCGTTCTGGGCCAGGATGGCGGCCAGAAGCTTCCCCTCCCTCTCCAGGGTGCTACGGTAGCTGTTCATGTCGGTCAGGACGTAAAAGGAGACGAACGCGGCGGTCAGCAGGGCTATGGTGCCGGTAAAAATCAGGTAGAGCCGGACCCGGAAACTCTTGATGTAGGGAGACAGGCGCAACTTTCTTCTCATCACAACCGTCCCGCAAGGTCGAGCTGGCGCACCACCCCGTCGTTGGCCCTGGTAACCACGCGGCGAGGGAACTCGGCGGGAAGATCGTCTACATCCGCGCCGTCCAGGACCTTCTGCGCCATCTCGCCGAGCTGCTTGCCGATGTCGTGGCGGTCCATGGTGAGCGCCACCGCCCCCCCCATGGAGAGGTAGACATCGGCAAAGGTCACCACGGGGACCCGCTCCCCTTGGGAGAAGAGGAAATAGGCTTCGGTGGACGCGGGGGAGACGGCGGTGGTATCCGGGAGCATCCAGATGGCGTCGATCTTTCCCCTTAGCGATTCCAGCATCGCAGGGGTCTCCTTGGCCGTATGCACCTCCCTCAGCACAAGCTCGATCCGGTTGCGGTTGGCGGCCGAATGGGCGCGCTTCAAGTAGGCTCCGCTACGGGCCGGGTCGTAGATCACTCCGACCTTTCCGGCCCCCAGGGCATCGAAGACGGAGAAATATCTGGCAGGATCCAGGAGCATGCCGATGCCGGTCACGCCTTTACGGTGCCTGACGTTCAAGGCCATCATGTAGAGCACCGGAGTGGTTTTTTGCCTTTGAGCCAACTCCAGTGCATGGTCGCCGACCGCCACGATCAGCTTGGGGTGCTCCTCGCGGGTGATGCGGGTGATGTCCGCCTCGACATAGTCGGTAAGAACCAGCTTCCTTATGCTCGCGCGACATTCGCGTTTGAACCCCCGGAACGCCTCGTCGTACCCCTTCTCGTGCATGGACTGCAGGATCAGGACGTCATAGGCAAAGGCCGGCAAGGGTGCAGACAGGAGCAGGGTGATGACGAGGATCCTTAAAAATTGCATCTGACCCCCGCTTCGCCCCACCGCCCCGGATTCTCGAAAAACGGGTTCAGGTACTGGTCGTCGTTGAAAAGGTTCCTGATGGAGAAAAAGAGCTCCAGGGAACCCTCGTCACCGTAGGGAACCTTCTTCCTGACATGCAGGTCCCAGATGACCGCGCCCGACCTTGCCTGCTGTTCGTCGCTCCAGTTTACGTAATGCCCGGTCAGCATGGCGAGCAGGTCGCTGGGATCCTGGTACCTCACGCCGATCTGGAGGGTATGCTTCGGGATGCCCGAGAGCGTTCTGCCATGCTCACCCCTGGTCCCCCTGATGAAGGTGTAACCGGTGGAGAGGGAGGTGTTGAAAAAGGGAAGTGTCCTTGCCTCCACCTCGAACCCCCGCTTTAGTTCGCGCTGCTCGACGGTGCCGCCGGGGGTATCCGTGTTGACGTCCCAGGTGTCGTTTCTGAAAAGGGTCCCCTTCAACCAGAGCTTCGGCAGGTCCCCGGTCTCGAAACCAAGCTGCGAGGTCCAGACCTTCTCCGTGGAACTGGAGCGGTTCAGCGAGGTGAGGCTGTACCCCTTGGAACTGTAGCCGCGCAGCAGACTGTTCTCCGTGATCGCGTAGGTGATTCCCAGGCTGGGGCTGAAGTGGTCGCCTCCGGAGCCGGTGCGGTCGAAACGGGCGCTGGGGGTGATGGCGACGTCCCCCAAGGTGATGGTGTCGTTCAGGTAGAAACCGATGCGATCGGCACGGCTGGTGGGAAACCCTCCCCCTGGCAGGACGGTGAGGTCGGTCCTCACGTGGTCGTAGTCGACCCCGGTCACCAGCATCTGCCAGTCGCCTATCCAGGTAAGCTTCAGGCTCCCCCCGTAACCCGAATCATCCCCCACGGAGTTCATTAGCGATGAACCGTCGACAGAGTTGCGGACGAAGACCCTGTTGGTGCTTTGCCTGGTCCTCAGGGAGGCGTCGAGAGTAAGCCGGGCGGGGAGCGGGTACTGCAGGGCGAGCGTGGAGAGCAGATTACGGTTCTCCTGGTCCACTTCGGCGTTGAACACAGGGAGAGCGACCTGGCCGCTGGAGCCTTCGGTGAGGCTTGTGGTCAGGGTGAGGGAGCCCTGCACCGGAAGAGCGTATTGGAGCTTTCCGTAGAAGCTGTCCAGCAGCACGTTGTTGTTGGGGAGCAGCCCGTCGGAGCGAAGCCTCCCCGCGGTCAGGTAGTAGCCCACCCGGTTCAGCGAGCCGGAGATCTCACCCCTGCCGTCGAAGGTCTCGCGGTTGCCCAAGGAAGCGGAAACCCCGCCGCCGAAGGCCCGCTCCGTGTCGGGGTTCTTGGTGATGACGTTGATGATCCCACCGAGGGCGCTTCCCCAGGAGGTGGACGCCGCTCCTTTGACGACCTCGATGCGGTCGATGATCTGCGCCGGGACCGAGGAGAGGTCGGGGAAGTTGTCCGCCAGGTTGTTGATGGGCACGTTGTCGAGCAAGACCAGGACGTGATTGAAGTTGGAGCCCTGTATCTCGATATTGACGGCGGCGCCGGGGGTGCGGTTCATCTCGAGCTGCACCCCGGTGACCGTGTACAGGATGTCGGCCAGGGTATGGGCGTTGAGTGCTTCGATCTCGCTCGAGGTGACCACCGTGATGTTCTCGGCGGTCTGCGAGGCGGGACGGGGCGAGCGGTTCCCGGAGACTATTTCGGTCTGGGGCCCATTGTACAGCTCCAGAATGCGCAGGTCGTCGTCTGCTCTTAGCGATCCCGGAAGAAGTATGAGGCATAGCGCCGCAGTCAGCAGGGTTGGCCTGACTGTGTGAAAGGCTGAATGGAGTACCGCATTTTGTGAGTGCAAACGTTCCCTCCTCAGCAAAAATTTAAAGTTATGTGGTTGCCGACCAAATAAAGGTGTGTTAATATACCACACCTAATAGGTGAAGTCCAAAGCTTTTACACCAACAAAAGGGGGGAACTGGCAATGGAAACCGAGAGCTTGACACTGCAGATCTTGGAAGAAGGAGTTGATGTCGAATCCACCACAGAAGGTTTTGGCTGCTGTTTCACACTGTTTGTCGTCATGGGATACTGGTAGGCATTATGTCAAGGCTCGCCTCCCGCCAGCTGGGAGGCGAGCCGACCAATGCCAGTAGTTTCGCACTGCTGTCTTTAGAGCAGGTGTTCAATCCCTAAAACGAGAACCAACAATGCATCTGTCGCGTTATCTGAAAGCATATCCCGCCAAGGACGATCCCGACAAATTCCTGCTTTTCTCCACGCTGCGCGGTTCGCTCGCCCGGATTTCCGGCGCGACCCTGAGGGGGGTCGAGTCGGGTACGGCCCACGAGGCCGAGTGCCTGGCGCTGGCCCGGCTTGGCATGCTGGTCGCCGACGCCGACGCCGAGAAGGAGCAGATGCGTGGCGTGCTGGAGCGCGCCAACTCCCGCAGCAGAAGCTTCAAGGCGATGGTGATCCTCAACCTGGACTGCAACCTTGACTGCGGTTACTGCTACGAATCCGATTTCCGCGGCGAGCACTACATGTCCGACAGGACGGCCGATCTCCTGGTGCAAACGCTTCTGCGCGACCGGATCTCGCAGGGATGGGAGGTCACCATCTCCTTCTACGGCGGAGAACCGCTGCTCTCCCAGGACCTGATCCGCAGGATTTCCGAGCCGCTGCTGCAGGGAGCCCGCAGCCACGGGGTGAAGTACGGTTTCAACCTGGTGACCAACGGCACGCTGCTAAACCGCGACACTGCGCTAAAGCTCGTGCCGCTAGGTCTCAGCGGGGCAAAGTTCACACTGGACGGACCGCGGGAGATACACGACGCGGAGCGTCCCTACGCCTCCGGCGCCGGGAGCTTCGACACCATCTTGGACAACCTGGCGGAGATATGGGACATCGTCCCTGTCGGGGTGGGAGGGAATTTCAGGCAGGAGAATTACCGCGACTTCCCGCGCCTTTTGGACCATCTGAACGCGCGCGGCATCACGGGGGAGAAGCTCGGGCAGATCCTGTTCACCCCGGTGACGCCCAAGTCGGGATGCTCCGAGCACACCGCGGGATGCATCTCCTCGGATGCCCCCTGGCTGGTCGAGGCCATGCTCTACCTGCGTCGGGAAACCTTGGCCAGGGGGTTCAAGACCTCAAAACCTTCCCTATCCGCCTGCGTAGTCGAGTTGGAGGACAACCTGGTGGTGAACTGCGAGGGCGAGCTCTACAAGTGCCCCGGCCTGATGGGGTGGCAGGGGCTCAGCGTCGGAAGCCTTGCCGAGGGTGTGAAGCAGTACGGCAAATCGCACTGCATAGGGAACTGGCAAAAAGAGGAATGCCTCGAATGCAGCTACCTCCCCCTTTGCTTCGGCGGCTGCCGTTTCCTGACACTGCTGCAGGGAAGGGAGTTGAGCGAGGTCGACTGCAAACGCAGTTTTTACGACGCGGCCCTGGAAGAGATGCTGCTGCAGAACATGGCCTACCCCCCGGTACAGGGGAAGCTCTCGCCGGCGCCTGTGGCGCCCCTCCCCGCCTGACCGGCTTTCGGAAAATTGCGTCCCCGCAGGGGGAATGCCCCCCGTCTCGGCAAGTCCCCCCCCTACTGACGCTCCTGCTTGAGCCTCTTGTTCAGCGTGGGACGCGTCAGCCCCAAGAGTTCCGCAGCCTGGGTCTGGTTCCCGCCGGTCATCTTCATTGCCTCCGCTATCAGGTACTCCTCGACCTGCCACACAGTCGGAAACCTCCCGAAAAGGCCGAACAGGGGATTCTCGCTGTCGACCGGCTGAGGGGCCCTGGCCGGTGCCGCGGCCACGCCGGGGAAATCGGCCAGGGCCAGCGCCGCGCCGTCGTTGCAGGTCACCGCGTGGTGCACCATGTTGTAGAGCTCGCGCACGTTGCCGGGATAGCCATGCCGCTCCAGTGCGGCGATCACGCTCCCCGGCACCGCAGGCGCGGGCTTTCCCTGCTCCAGGGAGATGTTGTGCACGAAGTAGTCCACCAGCGGCCCCACGTCCTCCAGCCGCTCCCTAAGCGGCGGGACACTGAACGCATGGGCGCAGAGACGGAAATAGAGGTCGTTTCTGAAGCTGCCGGCGCCCCTCAAGGCCGTGAAGTCCATGTTGGAGGCGGCGACGATGCGCGCGTCGCTCTTCAAAAGCAGGTCGGAGCCGATCCGGTAGTACTCCCTCTCCTGCAAAAGACGCAGGAGCTTGATCTGGGAAGCGAGGTTCAGGTCCCCGATCTCGTCCAGGAACAAGGTGCCGCCGGCGGCCGCGGCTATCAGGCCGTCGCGTTTGCTGTCGGCACCGGTGAAGGCCCCCTTCTTGTGACCAAAGAGCGTGTCGGAGAACATGAAATCGTCGAGTCCCGCGGCGTTTAGCGAGATGAAGGGGCCCGCAACGCCCGAGACCTCGTGCACCGCCCGCGCCAGCAGTTCCTTACCCACTCCGGTCTCCCCCGTGATCAGCACCGGAAGCCTGGAGGAGGCGATCGCCTCTATGTACTGGAAGATGCCGCGCATCTTCTTCGAGCTGGTGACGATCCCGGCGAACGCGTCCGGGTTTCCCAGGTTGTCGGCCAGCAGGTAGTCCCTGAGCTTTCTGTTCTGCTGCCCGAGCTCGCTCACCTGGAGCGCCTTCCTGACGCTGGCCACCAGGCGGTTCGGGTCCACCGGCTTGGTCAGGAAGTCGAAGGCCCCCTGCCGCATGCAGTCCACCGCGGTCTCGACATCCCCCATGGCCGTCATCACGATGACCGGCACCTCGGGGTGCTCGGTGGTGAGGCTCTGCAGTATGTCCGCCCCCGTGACGTGGGGCATCACCCAGTCCAGGATGACGCAGCTCACCTTGTGCTCCCTTACATACCCGACCACCTCGCGGCTGTCCGACAGGGTGGCGACCTGATGGATGTCGCTGGAGGCAAGCAGCAGCGACACCTCGGTCAGTATCCCCGGTTCGTCATCCACCAGTAGCATGTGTTGCTGTGTCGCCGGCTTCACTGTCATCGCACCACCTGAATAACTACGCTTATTTAAAGGTTTCACAATATATATGCTCGACGCAGGTTATTCAACCATTTCTTATCCTTTCCGGCCGCCCCAGCCATCTCCCCGAACGGCGGCGACCGGTGCCGTTTGGGCGACAGGTGTTGCAATCAGGGGGGAAATCGTCATAATCTACAACCTTGAGCCAATCTAGCCGAAGCGGAGGACCATCTGTGAAACCAATGGCATTGCTGGAAAAATACTTCGAGGGAAACGACCAGGGGCTGGAGATCGTTTATAGGCACAGCCGCTACGTGGCGGACAAGGCGCTTTGCATCGCCAAGAGGGCGGGCCTGCCGGAGTCGGACCTGCAGTTCATCGAGGAGGCGGCCCTGCTGCATGACATCGGAGTCTCGCGCATCTACGCCCCCAAGCTGAACTGCTTCGGCACCGCCCCCTACATCTGCCACGGCGTCATAGGAAGGGAGATCCTGGAGGCGGAGGGGCTGCCGCGCCACGCGCTGGTCTGCGAGCGCCACATAGGCGTGGGGCTCACCGCGCGCGACGTGGTAACGCAGAAACTGCGCCTTCCGGAGCGGGAGATGTCCCCGGTGACCGACTGCGAAAGGATCGTCGCACTGGCAGACCTCTTCTACTCCAAGAAGGGGGGTGAACTCGACAGGGAAAAAAGCGCAGAGCAGGTGCGCACCGATCTGCTTCGTTACGGCACGGAGAAGGTCATCATCTTCGAGAACTGGCTCAGCGACTTCCGCCTGGAGAACGCCGCCCCTGCAACCCCGGCCTAGCCTGCCCCCCTTCCCCCCTCCGGCGCGGCGGGGACATTTATGATATACTCAAAGCCGCCTCGCTCATTGGGAGATTTCCGCCCACCCCCCCGGCTTAGCCGCCTCCAGGCGGCATTCCACGGTGTCTGAACGGCCACGTCGGCTCGGGAAAAAGGTGCTTTCATGGGAAAACCGATACGCGTGCTGATTGTGGAAGATTCGGAGGACGACGCGCTGCTCCTCGTCTTCGAGTTGCGTCGCGGCAACTACGCGCCCGTCTCCCAAAGGGTCGAGACGGTCGAGGCGATGCGAAAGGCGCTGAAGGAGGAGAGCTGGGACCTGGTGATCTCGGACTACGTTCTGCCGGGTTTTTCGGGGCTTGAGGCCCTGAGGCTGGTCAGGGAATCGGGGCTCGACCTCCCCTTCATCATCGTCTCCGGCAAGATCGGCGAAGACACTGCGGTGAGCGCCATGAAGGAGGGTGCGAACGACTACCTGATCAAGGGGAACACCTCGCGGCTGATACCCGCCATAGAGCGGGAAATGCAGGAAGCGGAGGTGCGGCGCAAGCGGCGCGAGGCCGAGGCCGCCCTGGTGAGAAGCGAGCGGCGCTACAAAAGGCTGGTCTCGGCGGTAACGGACTACATCTACACGGTGACCATCGACAACGGCAGCGCGGTCAGGACCTCGCACGGCCCCGGATGCCTGTCGGTGACCGGCTACAGCCACGAGGAGTACGTGAAAAACCCCTTCCTCTGGTACCAGATGATCTACGAGGAGGATCGCCCTGCCGTCACCAGCATGGCCGAGGAGCTCCGCGCCGGGAAGGACGTCCCCTCCCTGGAGCACAGGATCCGGCACAAGGACGGCTCGCTGCGCTGGGTCATCAACACGGTCGTGCCGCGCTACGGTGAGCAGGGAGAACTGATCGCCTACGACGGGCTGATCTCGGACATCTCCGAGAGAAAGCAGGCCGAGGAGTCGCTCAAGCTGCAAAGCGCTGCGCTGGAGGCGGCAGCCAATGCCATCGTCATCACGGACAGCCGCGGCATCATCATCTCGGCGAACCAGGCCTTCACCAGGATGACCGGCTACACCCCGGAGGACTCGGTGGGGCGGGATCTCGGCTTCCTGAAATCGGACCTGCACGGCCCGGAGTTCTACCAGCAGCTCAGACAGACCATCGCCGCCGGAGAGGTGTGGCAGGGGGAGATGATCAACAGGCGCAAGGACGGCACCCTCTACCCCGAGGAACAGACCATCACGCCGGTGATCGACGACGACGGCAGCATCAAGAACTTCATCTGCATCAAGCAGGACATAACCGAGCGCAAGCTCACCGAGCAGGCGCTCATGCAAAACACGAGCATGCTGAAGGAGATGGAGATCGCCAAGCAGATCCAGCTCTCCCTGCTCCCTCCCTCCCCCCCCTCCCTGCCCGGCATCGAATGTGCCGGCAGCTGCGTCCCCGCCACCCATATAGGCGGCGATTACTACGACATCCTGCCGCACGGCGACGAGCTCGACCTGGTCATCGCGGACGTTTCCGGGCACAGCGTAGGCGCCGCGCTCATCATGGTGGAGACCCGCAGCGTACTGCGGGCACAGCTTGGCTCGCTGCACGGCCCGGCGGAGGTGGTATCTGCGCTGAACGAGCTTTTGTACGACGACCTGAACAAGGCCGAGCTTTTCATCACCATGTCGTTCATCAGCTACCACATCCCGACCGGAAGGCTCAGCTACACCAATGCCGGCCACCCCCCTCCCCTTTTGTACCGACCGGGAGAGGACCGGTTCTTCGAGCTCGACGCCGAGGGGCTCATCCTCGGGGTGCAAAGAGGGGTCGCCTTTCACGAGCCGACCCTGCAGGTGGAGGAAGGGGACCTGCTTCTGCTCTACACCGACGGCATCACCGAGGCGGAAAGCGGCTCCGGAGAGCTCTTCGGGACGGACCGGTTGCGCGAGATACTGGCGCGCGAGCACAAAAGAGCTGCGGCAGGTGTGATCGCTGCAGTAATGGACGCCGTGCGGGCCTTCAGCGGTTCGGCGACCTTCAACGACGACATCTCCATGCTCCTTCTGAAATTCCTTCCGGATCGCCACCAGCAATAAAACATCACTTTACTTGACTCACCCGCCGCCTTGTGTAAACATACGCCATTCCAAAGAGGGGTATCTCCAATGGCGAAAAAGATCTTCGTGGCGGCGACCGGTCAGAACTGTGGCAAGACCACCATCAGCATCTCGCTCATGCACCAGGCCAGAAAGAAGTACCGCAGGGTCGGTTTCATAAAGCCGTTCGGCCCGAAGGTCCTGCTCTATGACGACTTCATGGTGGACATGGACGCGCTGCTCATGGCAAAGGCGTTCGGCATGGAAGAGGACATCGCCCTGATGTCGCCGGTAGCGCTGCACAGGGACTTCACCAAGGATTACCTGACCGGTAAGCTTGACGACCTCTCCATGGCCGACTGCGTTGTGCAGGCCGTCAAGGAGTTGGAGGAGAAATATGATTTCCTGATCATCGAGGGCGCGGGACACGGGGGGGTGGGCGCCGTCATCGGGCTCAGCAACGCCAAGGTCGCCAAGCTGATAGACGCGCCGGTAATGATCGTCAGCGAAAGCGGCATCGGCAAGGTGATCGACGCCGTGCACCTGAACCTGGCGCTTTACGAGAGGGAGGGCGCCGACGTGCGCGGGATCATCGTCAACAAGATGATCCCCAGCAAAAAGGAGGTCACCACCAAGTACCTGAAGCATGCCTTCGAGCCGCACAAGGTAGCGGTATTGGCCGGGTTCAACTACTCGCCCGTCCTCGCCAACCCGACGCTGAGCCACATCTCCAAGCTTTTCGATCTGCCTCTCAAGGGGGACAGCAAAGAGAAAAGCCGCATCATCAACAACATCCAGTTGGGTGCGGCTTCTTCGCAGAGGGTCATCGACGGCCTGCTCGACTCTACCCTTATGATCGTCACCAGCTCGAGGGACGAGCTGATCGTTACCCTCTCCTCCCTGTACCATATACCTGCCTACAAGGAGAAGATCGCGGGACTGGTCATCTCCGGGCATTGCGCCGTTACCGAGATCAGCCAGCAGATCCTGAACGATTCCAACGTCCCCTACATCCGGGTGGAGGAGACCACAGCCGAGGTCTTCACGGCCCTATCCGACGACGTTGCCAAGATCACCTACGAGGACCAGGAGAAACTCAACTGGATCATGGCCAACGCGGAGAAAGACGTGGATTTCGAGGCCATAGACGCGCTGCTTTGAACCGAGAACCGAGAGGCCGTTCTACGTTCTACGTGCCGCGTTCTGCTAGAGCCTTTCCGCTTTCACGCGCCGCGGCTTACCCCCGCCCCCGCCTTTACCTTTCAAAGGGTGGTGCCAGGGGGCTTCGACGGACCTTCCTGCTCCCTTTGGCACTGGACGCAATAGGCGGTAAAGGGCATCAACTTCAGCCGCTGGATGTCTATCACTTCGCCACACCCCTCGCACCTTCCATAGGTACCCTGCTCCACACGCCTTTGCGCCTCTTCCAACGCTGTCAGCTGGTTGCGCCGTATGTCCGCGATGGCGAGGCCGGCATCGGATAGCATATCCAGAATGCTCTTCTCCCCGAGGTCCTGGGGGATGTCGTACTGGGAGGCCAGGTCGCTCCCGGTCTGGGTGAATATCTCCTCCCTTAACTCGGCCCAAAGCCTGCGCTTTTGCTCGGCCAAAAGGTTCCTGAACTCCAGTCGATCCCCTTCGAGTTTTTCCGGCATCTAGTACCTCCTCGATCTCGGGCCTGCCCAGCCCGGTAAGGTATGCACCCCGTTACCAACGCTCTCGACATGCAAGTCATGAAGCCTCATCGGCATCGCATACAGGACAGATAAGCTCCCCGCTTTCCTTGTCCTGCTCCAGTGGTGAACCGCAGATCGCGCACACTTCGATCTTGTCTTTGACCACGGGCTTTTCCTTGAGGATCTCTTCTTCGATACCCACTCTTCTCATGTCTCCTCCCTTTGCGGCGCCGGTCATCAAAACAGCCACCAGTATACCCGAAAATCGATGACAGGCTGGACGCCAAAAAGGGTCAGGGATGCACGTGCCTGCCCAGACGTTCGTCTTTCGCGGCGGGCGATGCGGCGCTCAGGCGTCCCGGTAGGCGATCTCCTCCCCCAGGTAGTTGGTGAGCGTCAGGGTCTTGCCGTCACCGCTCACGCGCCCGGACGCCACCTCCACCTTCCCCTTCCCTCCCGGGAGGTCGATGACGTAGTGAGGCACGGCGAGCCCGGAGGTATGGCCGCGCAAGGCGTTCATCACGGCCACCCCCTGCGCCACGCGGGTCCTGAAATGGGCAGTCCCCCGGACCAGGTCCATCTGGTGGATGTAGTAGGGGCGGACACGGATGGAGAGGAGTTTCTGCATGAGCTCCCGCATCACCTTCGGGTCGTCGTTCACCCCCTTCAGGAGCACGGTCTGGTTGCCAAGAGGGATGCCGGCATCGGCGAGCCTCGCGCAAGCCCTGGCGGATTGTTCCGTGATCTCGCGGGGGTGATTGAAGTGGGTGTTCAGGAAGAGGGGGTGGTGGCGCTTCAAAAGGCGCGCGAGCCTGGCGGTCACCCGCTCAGGCAGGGTGACCGGGACCCGGGTGCCTATCCTGATCATCTCCAGGTGGGGGATGCGGCGCAGTTTGCAAAGGATGGCGTCCAGCCGCTCGTCGGAGAGCAGGAGCGGGTCTCCCCCGGAGAGGACCACGTCGCGGATCCGGGGCTTCGAGGCGATATAGGCAACGGCGTCGTCCACAGGCGCCGGCGCCATGCCGGGACACCCCACCCCCCTCTTCCTCATGCAGAAGCGGCAGTAGACGGCGCAGGCCGAGGATGCGATCCAGACCACGCGGTCCGGGTAACGGTGTATCAGCCCGGGTACCGGGGAAAGGCGTTCCTCGTCGAGTGGATCGGGGGACTGGTCGAGGTCGTCGAGCTCGGCCGGGTCCGGTACGCACTGGCGCCAGATCGGGTCCCCGGGCTCGCCGATCAGCCCCAGGTAATAGGGAGTGATCCTCATGGGATAGCGGCGCACCACCGCGGACAGCTCGCTGTCCTGCAGACGAAAAAGCCCGGAAAGCTCATCCGGGCTGGTAACGCATTTTTCCAGGTTTTTCTCCCAGGTTTCCATCAGAGCTCGAGAGCCCCGATCAGGGAGGATACCGACTCGATCTTCCGCTCTATCAGGTACTGCTCCATCTCGTTGGCGATCCTCTGCGCGGCGCCGGGGTCGAGAAAGCTCGCCGTGCCGACCTGTACGGCGCTGGCGCCGGCCAGCATGAACTCCAGCGCGTCGCGCCCGTTCATGATGCCGCCGATGCCTATGATGGGGAGCTTGACGCATCTGGCCACCTGCCAGACCATCCTGAGCGCCACCGGCTTGATGGCGGGGCCGGAGAGGCCGCCGGTCACGTTGGCGAGGACCGGGCGGCGGCGGTCCAGGTCGATGGCCATGCCGGTCAGCGTGTTGATGAGCGAAAGGGCGTCGGCACCTGCGTCAGCGCAGGCCTTCGCCATCAGCACCACGTCGGTCACGTTGGGGGAGAGCTTCACGATGAGCGGCTTGGAGGTGTTCTTCTTCACCAGGCAGACCACGTCCTGCGCGGCGCAGGGGTCGGTGCCGAACACGATCCCCCCCTGCTTCACGTTCGGGCAGGAGATGTTCACCTCGACGCCGGCTACGCCTGGGAGTCCGTCCAGGCGGCTTGCCACCTCGCCGTACTCCTCCAGCGTGTTGCCGTAGAGGTTGACGATGACGGGGGTGTTCACGTCCTTTAGATAGGGGAGCTTCTGTTGGATGAAGGCGTCGATGCCGACGTTTTGCAGGCCGATGGCGTTCAGCATGCCGCCGGGGGTCTCCACGATGCGCGGCGTGTCGTTGCCCGCCTTGGGCTTCAAGGAGAGACCCTTGGTGATCATCGCGCCGATGCTCTCGAGGTCCAGGTAATCGGCGAACTCGGCGCCGTAGCCGAAGGTGCCGGAAGCGGTCATCACGGGGTTGCGCATCGGGATCCCGGCCAGGGTCACCGACATGTCAGGTCTTTGCATGTTTAACTCCATTGCAGTTCAAAGCTGTCGAAGACGGGACCGTCCTTGCAGACACAGCGGTAATCCGGGGTGGCTTCGGTGTGGTTGGCCCCCTTCATGACGCAGCCAAGGCAGGCGCCGACGCCGCAGGCCATGTACGCCTCCATGGAGACCTGGCACGGCACCTCGTGCTTGTGAGCCATCTTGGCGACGGCGTTCAGCATGGGAGTCGGGCCGCAGGCGAAGATGCGCATGCCCGCTCCCAGGTGGCGCTCCAGCACCTGGGTCACGAAACCGCTCTCACCCAGGGTGCCGTCGTCGGTGGCGACGTAGCTCTCCACGCCGAGCCTCTCGAACTCGGTGATGCAGAGGATGTCGTCGCGGTTCCTGCCGCCGGCGAAGAGGCGGACCTTCTCGCCGCGGGCAACGAGCGCCTTGGCGAGGTAGTAAAGCGGCGCCAGCCCTATCCCCCCCCCGACCAGCAGCTTCTCCTCGCCGGCGGGGCCTGCCTCGAAACCCTTGCCCAGCGGGGCGAGCAGGTCGACCACGTCGCCGTGGTGCAAGGCGGAGAGCATCCTGGTCCCCTTCCCCACCACCTTGTACAGTATCTCGCAGTAGGTCTGAGTGCCGCATCCGGCGTATTCGGCGCTGAAGGTCCCCACGTCGAAGAGGCCGAAGGGGCGCCTGAGCAACGGGTCGATGGCGTCGGTCACCTTCAACATGAGAAACTGCCCGGGTGCCGAAGCGGCAAGTTCGCCGGGGGCGGTCATCCTCATCCGGAAATACCCCGGGGAGAGCTCCACGTTCGAGACTACCATTGATTTAAACTGCATCGCGCTCCTCTTCAGAATCCGTTCTATGTTCTACTTTTCTGCGACTTATTTCTATGTTCTATGTTCTGTGTTCTATGTGCTATGTTCTGTGTTCTGTGTTCTGTGTTCTAGTTCTACGTTCTGTCGCCGGCGCCCGGGAGAGGAGGCCCCCCCGCATATCGCTCCCGATACTCCATCAGGATGGCGTCCTCGCCGTTGTCGTAATACTTCTTGCGCAGCCCCGCCTCGCGAAAACCCAGCCGACGGTAGAGCGCAATCGCCCCGGCGTTGCCGGCGCGCACCTCGAGGAAAACCAGCTTCACGTCGCGCTCGCGGCAAAAACGGAGCGCCCACTCGACCAGGGCCTTCCCGACCCCCGTCCCCCGCAACGCACCCTTCACCGCCACGTCCAGCACCTCAGCCTCGTCCAGAACCAGCTTCAGGCAGAGGTACCCGGCAACGGCACCGTCGGCGGCAAGCGCCACAGTCGGGCAACTGAAAGAGGAGTCCAACTCCTCCTCGAAATGTCTTCTGGTCCAGGGGCGCGAAAAGGAGGCGGATTCGATCTCGACGACCGCATCCAGGTCCTCTGCACGCATGGGACGCAGCGTTATTTCCCCCCCTGGCTCAGGCACAGCCAGGCATGATAAGCAAAGCCCAGAGCGAAGTAAACATATTTTTCGCTTTGACTTTTGCAGGCAGATGCGTTAAATTTCTCCTTTAATTTATCGGAGGTTTCACTTTGGAAGAAACGAAAATCACATATAAAGACGCGGGTGTAGACATAGACGCGGGCAACACCTTTGTCAAACTGATCAAGCCGCT
>Ga0209317_1001034_pt1 | contig 27332 bp, 29 predicted proteins | sample RifGroB2_FD_183994 | JGI IMG/M metagenome (GOLD analysis project Ga0209317, IMG submission 183994) | Soil microbial communities from Rifle, Colorado, USA - Groundwater B2 (SPAdes) (version 2) | ecosystem: Environmental > Terrestrial > Soil > Unclassified | place: Rifle, Colorado | collected...
TTTCCGGCCACCGTTACCCTTCGCCAGGACACCGATATCACTTTTGTGCTGGACGAATTTACCAGCGATCCAATGAAGATCGAGAACGCTGAAAAATATGAAGTCAGCTATGATAAACGCTCAAGCGTATTAAGCGAACAGTCGGGAGCTATTAATGAGCTGGTTGGCGATTGGTTTTTCCGCTACTGGGCCCCAACGCTTGCCGCTCAGATTAAACGTACAACCGGTAGCGCAGTTGCCGGCCACTATGGCACGGGCAACCGTAAAGCGGTAACCCATTCGGATGTTAAGGCTATGCAGAAATTTTTCAATAAGCAGAACATTCCGGGCGAAGGACGTGTGGCTTGTTTAGATGCTGATATGATGGACCAGTTTACCGATTCGTTAACGGCTACCCAGTACCGCGATTTTAGCCAGGCCTTGAATCCGGAAACCGGCGTAGTTGGTAAATTGTTCGGATTCACTTTCTGTTGCAGTCGGGCTACCGTATTGCGTTATACCAACGCGTCAACTCCGGTACCTATCGATCCCGATACCGCCCCGGCCACTACCGATAACGGCGCCGGTTTATTCTGGCATAAAGATTTAGTTATACGTGCCCTCGGTGAAAAAGAGTTCTTCGAAAATATTGGAGACCCACAGCACTACGGCGATATCTATTCGGCTTTGGTCCGTTTGGGCGGGCGTATTAAACGTGCCGACGGCCTGGGAGTTTTCGCCCTGGTACAGGATGCAAGCTCATAGGTAGCCGATAAATAAAACAACTTTTCCAAAGTTTTAAATACGATTTAAAAACTTTGGAAAAGTTTAAACCTCTTGAACCCCATGCAACTATCTGAAAACTTTACGCTCGCAGAATTAACGGTAACATCAACCATGTTGCCCAACAGGCCGAACGATGCACAGCTCGACGCTTTAAAGCAACTGGCAAAAAATGTGCTACAGCCGCTTCGAAGCCTATACGGACGACCAATCGATGTGAATTCAGGCTTTCGTTCAGTTTCAGTAAATATTTCGGTGGGCGGGGCTAAAAATAGTCAGCATTGCAAAGGCGAGGCTGCCGATTTGAGTTGCGATGAGAATGCTTTGCTGTTTAACCTGGTGCGAAACCATCTTGACTTTGACCAGTTGATTTGGGAAGGTGGCAATGCTATCGCTCCGGAATGGGTTCACGTGAGTTACAAGGCTTCCGGAAACCGGAAAGATGTGTTGCAAATGAGATCGGGAAAATATACAGCTATATGAGCAATTATATAAGCCTGGCATTAAACCTGATTTTTGGAAGTGGTTTTATCATCTCGCTGATTACGCTCCGCTCGCAGCAAAAGAAAGCGGGATCGGAGGCCAAAGGAGCTGAAGCAACTGCCGAAAGTACCGAACTCGACAATGTTGAGAAAGCGATTAAAATCTGGCGCGAAATGGCCGAAAACCTGAAAGCCGAACTGACCGTGTCGAACGAAAAATATGACGCGGTTGCCAAAAAGGTTGAAGGTTTACGGAAAGATGTCCAGAAGCTGAATTATACGAATCAAAAAATTCTGAAACTGCTGGACAAGATATCGCACGATAACCTGGAAACGACAGTTGCCGAAATCAAAGAAGAAATAAAGAAAAGCGATGTATAAGTTTTTTTTCATAACAATAGGTTTGTTTGTAATTATGTTGTCATCCTGCCGGAGCCACCGGCAGGTTGTACAGCAGATTACGACTGATAGTACATCGGTTTCTTTCAGCGAGGTGGAAAAGGTGGTGCATATACCTGGTGATACCGTTGCGGTGAACATGCAGGTTCAACCGGATTTTAAGGACAATAAGGACTCAAAGGACAGTAATAGTTTTATACCACAAAGGCAGACTATTGAAACGAAGCGGACAAAGGTTACTATTGAGCTTACCAAATCGGGAGAAATAAAAGCCACAGCGGTTAGCAAAGAGCTGGATGAAAAGGTTACCGTTCAGGAAAAAACTATACGGACATCGGCAAGCTCAGTAATCGTTACAGAGCAAAAAGAAAGCTGGTTTAAAAGAGCTTTAAATACTGCAAAAACTTCATTTAAAACGGTTGTTTCCACAATCGTAATCCTCGCCGGGTTATTTGCCTGGTTCCGCTTTCGCGGATATATAAAAGCATCAATCAGTAAACTCACAAAAAACTCATAAAAAATGCCAACAGAAAAAAGATCAATCGGACTATTGTCCATAGAAGTGGGCGCTATTGCCGGAGACGGCGGAATGAGCACAGCCCTTGCCGCGCTGGGCGTTACCTACCAGGACTCTTGCGACTTGTCGCAGGGAGAGCCTGAAATCATTGAAATTCATTCGGAGGAAAACGACGAGCCGGAAGAACTTATCGCCGGTAAATCGGTAAAAACCCTGAAATGGTCAATCATGAACGTATCTCCAACTGCCCTTGCCGCTACACTTGGCGGAACCGTAACCGGAACCGGAGCCACTGAAGCCTGGGAAGCCCCAAGCGCGACCACGCTGATTGAAAAATCGGTGCGTATCAAAACCAAATCGGGCGAAACCATTGACATGCCACGCTGCCGGATCATCTCTAAGTTGTCCTGGAAATTCAGTAAAAAGGATGTCAATAAAATTGACATTACCGCTTACGTGCTGGTTCCTACCAAAGCTGCAACTGCGCCAATCAAGAAGTACTTAACGGCTTAGTATGCAGCCTGACGAAATTCAACGGCGCGCAGCCGAAACGATTCTCGAACGCGGGGTAAGGGTCAGACTACCCGCCCCGCGTTTTTTGCGGCTGCTGGGCAAAAAGGAGATCGCTGTCACTATTGGGCAGCCCTATTTGGGCACGCTCGAACATTTAAGTATGCTGTCGCTAAAAGCAGGGTTCTCGTTCGAGGGCATTGACACCGGCGACCTGGACGCAGCACATCGGTTAATAGCAGCGCATTCTAAAACGGTCAGGCGCATACTCGCGGTTATGATCCTGAACTCGAAACTGAAAATATTTTTGTTTTCAGGAGTATTGGCCAGTTGGCTGAAATGGAAAGTAAAACCGCACCGCCTGCTCGAGTTGTTCCTGGTAATCGTGACGCTTAGCGGCATGGAGGATTTTACGAATACTATCAGATTAATACGGAGCATGAGGGTGACGATGCCGAGGAATCTGAGTCCGACGGGCGAGGGGAGTCACGGGGCCGCACTGTAGGCCTCCATAGCCCCTGGGGTACTATTTGGAGTATATGCGAAGCAACCGGCTGGACGGTGGATTATATCCGCTGGGGAATAGCCTGGATAAACATACGCATGATGCTGGCCGATGCGCCGCGATATATGCCTTCGACAGGCTCAGGCACCGGCAAAGTAAAGCCGGAGGAAGATTTTTTAGATGATTTTTGCGAGGCGTAATTAAATTGACAATTACCTGCCCGACGCAGGCGGGGACTATTTACTATTTACGAACAACTTTCCCAAAGTTTTATAAGTCGTACAAAACTTTGGGAAAGTTTAAAAACTTAAAACAATGGCTACACTTAAAGAATTAGGAATTACGGCCAACCTTAGCGATGCCGTTAAAGTTGATAGCTCGAAATGCGCTATCAGGGTAACCACATCAGCCAGCTCAACCGTAACGGTAGAGCGGTCTATCGACGGAACTAATTTTTCCACCATCACAGATATTAGCTGGACTGTCAATGAATCAGACGAGATCAATTTGGTCGATATTATACCAGGTCAGTTCCTGCGTGTCCGTTCAACCGCAACCATGACCGTTTGTAAAATCCTGTTTTAATGAAATCAATAGGAAAGTCAATCGGCAAGAGCTCGGGGATTCAGCTTGGCGCAAATTCAAGCTCAATTCCTGCAAATGCTCTTTTAGAAGAAGATACTAGTAATTATTTGATTGAAGAAGATAGTAGTAACATTTTAATATCGGAGGATTAAATTATGGGCGGAATAAAACCATCGGCCATGAGCGCCGCAACAGTAGTAGCCTTTAAAGCAAAATTAGGCGACGATTCAATTGTATATAAACATCCGCTTGGGGGTGCCGAATATGTTGGCAATGCTACCTATTCTTCAAGTGGTAGTGTATATGGGCTTGCCTGCATTCAGAAAATAGTGACGGATTGCAGAATAAAGTATATTAGGGTTCGGATGTGGGGAACTAGCACAACCGCCGGAATATTGAGGGTTTATAAGTCAACTTCACTTGGGTCTGGTTCTCAACAATTTTCCGCAAATACGCTAATAGAAGAAATTCCGGTCACGGCTGGTAATTTTAATGTGAATGCAACCGGCTTCCATTCGGTTACATTAACTAATGAGTTGAATTTGAATACGAATGAGTATTTGTTTGTATATTTTCTGCAAACGGCATCAACCGTGTCATTAGCTCGGTGGACGACACTTAACGGAACATCTCAGGAGAGATCGGCGTTTCTCTATACAACAAATAACAATTATACAACAGCGTGGGCTGTTTCAGCCGTTGGCGCGTCAAACGGTTACCAGTCTGCCCCTATGATACTTGAAAAGGCGGGTGGAATATCCGCTGAAGCATTAGGAGTAGCTCTTGCTACCAAACAGAATGTTCTTACACCGAGAATTACCATTCCTGCAACTATTCATGCTGTTGTTGGAGTTGAGTTGAATTTGTATTCAGACGCAATAATTCTTGGAACAGATTGTGGAAAAACTTCTCCAAAGGAGTATTCTGTTGAATATATTTCTACAGTAGGAAAGTCAACCGAAAGGGCATTTCGCTACACAGCAATTGCTGGCGATGTAGGAACAAAGTCCTTATTGATAAAGGTGTATGATAGCAATCATACTGTTGTTGCCACAAAGACAGTTTCATTGATTGTTTTAGCAAATGCCGCACCATCAGCAGTTAAAAGAGTACTGTGCGTCGGTGATTCGCTCATGAACAATGGGCCAATATCTCCAACTATACAGGCTCTATTTGCATCACTGGGATCAAATATCCCATTATTTTTTGGAACTGCCGGGACAGATCCGGCAAAACACGAAGGACGGTCTGGTTGGACTTACGCAACTTTTGCAGGAGCATCGTCGCCATTCTATTCCTCTGGATTAAATATTGCTGCATACCGAACAGGTTTGGGTATGGGTGCGGATAAATTCGATATCGTAACATTCCAGCTTGGAGTAAACGAATCGTTTGGAGTGATTAAAACGGAGGCCGATAGACTTCAGGTAATTCAATATGCAAAAGACATAATTACAGCCTTCCTGGCCGACAATGCCACAACTAAGATCATAGTGCAATTGCCTACGTCTGACGGCAATAGTAAGGGAGGTTGGGCGGAGAATTATGGCACGACGGGGTATAAGAGTGAATATCAAATGAATATTTGGAGGCTTCGGGAGTTGATTATATCAAGTTTCGACGCGGGAGCTTATAATGCAAACGTGTTTGTTGGAATAGCCGGTTTAAGTGTTGACAGATATTATGGATATGTTAGAGTTACACAGGCTGTTTCAGCAAGAATTTCTGATACGGAAGAGGTTCATAATAATGCGGTTCATCTGGCAACTGCTGGATCACAACAGGTTGGAGACAGCTACTACGCGACTATGCGCTCATTTTTTTGATTTTTAAATAAATTATAAAAAGCCTCACCCCGGCCCTCTCCGAAGGAGAGGGAGAAAGAAACGAGATAATGAAAGTGAAAAGAGATATGCCAATAAATAACGGATCGCTAAAAAGCCCCTCCCCGTGGAGGGGTTGCCTGCCTGCCGCAGGCAGGGGGGAGGCTTTTTATGAGTAACACCGTTGGACCCGTAGATATTGAATTTGTACTGAAGAACGTCAACTTTGAGGCACAGGCCAAAAAGATGAAAGACGAGATTAGCGGCGTGACCGATACCGTACAGAAAGAGGCCGCCAAAATGACGGCCTCGATGGGCGATTTTGCCAACCAGTCGGCCAAGGATATGAAGGCCTCAATCGCGGTGCAGAAGCAGGTAATTAAAGACCTTCAGCAATCGATTAAAGAGCTTCAGAACACGGCCAGCAACTCAACCGGAAGGAATAAGATTGACGCTACCTCGGCGTTAGGCCTGGCAAAAAAAGACCTGATAGCAGAACAGGGCGCGTTGCTTAATATGCAGAAAGAACTTACACGGGCCAAAGGAGCATCAACTGTGGCGAATGTTGCGGAGGAAAAATCACAAACGTCATTAATTGGCTCGCTTGGAAAGTGGGCAATTGGATTGGCATCGGTGGCGGCTGCAATGAAAATTGGCAAGGAGATTATTAATTCCACCAAAGATGGGATGGACCGGTTTGATTTTGCGGTAGCCGGTGCTGAAGAGGGCTTGTCTTATTTTTACAAAACGCTGGCTACGGGTGACTGGACTGATTTCTTCGCCAATATGGAAAAGGCAATAAGGGCGGGCCATGCTTATGCGGAAGCCATGGACGAGGTTAAAGAAGCAATTTGGGGGTTGTCAATGATTGAAGCTGACATGTTGAAAGAGAATACGCAGCTTGAAATTGACCTACGTAATACGGATTTACCCAAAGACATCAGGTTGGCTCAAGGTCAAAAAAGAATTGAGAACGAAGAATTTTTATCAAAACGTAGAATCGCTATTGCCGAAAAAGAGCTGACTGCCGCAGTGGCAATAGCAGAGGAACGCTCGAAGATAGATACTGACAATTTTGACGCAACCAAACGGGAAACTTACGAGCAAAACCAGCTCCTGAAAACTTTAAAACAGGTTTCTGCAACGACTAAAGCTGAGGCCGAGGAATACAATAAAACACGAGCTATATTTAAAAACTTAGGGATTACCGATGCGGCAATTCAAAGATCAGTTGATCCCACGGCTATGGCTTTTAAGGAAACATCGCCGGAGGTAAAATTGTACGCCGATGCTTTAATTGGGAAAGGCAAGCTGAAGGAAGAAATGCTAATCAATGTTATTGAAGCTTACAAAAAGGTAGGCCAAGCCGATGACTCAGCTCTTTCAGGACTTAAGAGGGTTTTTACAACTGTTAACGGAATTAAAAAAGAGATAAAAGAAGGTGAAGCTGAAGCCAACAAAAAAGCCCGCGAAGCTGCCGAGATTGAGAACCAGATAAAGGCAACCAAAGAGGCCATGAACAAGGCAAATGGCAAGGAGCTGGATGATTTGGCCGCTAAACTTACCCTGCTCGAGAAAGAGCTTAAACTACGCCACGACATTATTAACGCTGCCCTGTTAAAAGCCCGCGATCCCGAAACTGAAGCGGCAGCGCAAGCTAACCAGCAAATAACATCTATCGGAATAAAACCAATTGCCAAGGTTGGGCAAACCCGGTTTTTTGACGGCGCCATGCAGGAACTGGTTGAGATTGATAAAAAAGGAAATGCCATCTGGAAAAACAGAAAGCTGGAGACCTCAGAGCTAAATAAGTTCGTTAAAGACAAAAACAAGGATGCGGCAAAGGATCAGGAAAAGTTAGATGAAGATGCGGCAACCCGGAAAGAACGTATTTGGAATTCTGTTTTTAACGGAGCTCAACAAATTACCGCAGAGTTAATGAAACAAGGGGCGTTAAGCGAGGCCGAGGGGAAAGTTATTGGTGACGCACTCGGAGCTATTGCCACGGGCGACCCTATCGCAATGGCGGCTCAAGCCGTATCGATGATCATATCCATGTTTCCGCAGACGGCAGCCGCCAAATATGCGGAACAAATCGAAGCAATCAACCAGGCTTTAAGAGATCAGCAAAGATTGATTGACCAGGCGGGGCGAACCGGCGGGGAGGCAGATAAACGCAGAGATGAAATTAAAATATTACAAGAAAAGAAATCGGCAACGGAAGCGGCACTTGTAGCCGCGCAAAAAAAGCTGGACAATAAAATATTTGATGTGGGCCCGGTTTATTGGGACCGTGTTCATAAGGTCAGGGAATTGACACAGGCGGTTAAAGACGTTCAGAATGAAATTGACGATGCGGATCAGGCTTTAACCGATTTTTTGGTGGGTGGGTTTACTCAGAATACAATTGCTGATGTTATCGCCCAAGGGTTTAAGGATGGCAAAACCAGCGTTGATGATTTTGCCGATTACATGAACGAGGCTCTTTTGAACGCTGTCATGGACATCTTTAAAGCTGAAATTTTAGGTCCTCAAATAGACGATTTAACGATTTATATTAAAGAGGCATTAGCTGACAAAAAATTAACCGAGGCAGAAAAGCAAGAGATAGACAGGCGTACCAAGGCAATAGCCGATCAGACTGACCCATTGTGGAATAACCTTACGGGTGCTTTAGATTTGCCAAATAGCGCGGCTTCAGCAAGCTCTGCCGCAAAAGGAGTATCAGCATCAGCCACCGAGGATTCGGTTTCGGCCATGGTCGGGCAGCTAATGGCTGTAAGGGTTGATATTAAAGACATCCTAAAGACTATGGCTTCCGGGCAGGATGATGCAAGCAAAAACCTGCTTTATATGAAAGAAGTTGCTGAAAATTCGAGGTATTTACCTCGGTTAAAAGCCATAGAGGAAGGTATAGGCGAAATGAACCGGACACTGAAGGAAAAACTGTAAAAGAAGCCCCACCCAAACCCTCCCCGAAAGGGAGGGCTTAAGAACGAAGAAATTAGGCAATGATATGACAAGGAATAATGATAAAATAACGGATCGCAAAAGAACCCCCCTCCGGGGGGCAGGGGGGCTGCTATGACCATTGACGGAACAAACATATCAACCTTCGGGATGAAGGTTTCGAACCTGGACGATTACTTTAACCTTCCGGCACGGAAAAAGATACTTGCCCAACCCGGCAACGAGGCGAAAGACATCGTGTTTCAGCCCAGGACTGCCACTATCAAACTACTCGGCATGGTGGCAGATACGACCGATCTGTTGGCCAAATTAGAGGCTTTTGAAACGTTGTTGAAATTGAGTTTAAAACATGATATCGTACTGCTCGGGCATAACGAAAGCTTTACCGGGGTATTTGCACAGGGCTACGAATTGCAGATGCCTTTCATCAATGGTAAGATTATTACAATCAATTTACCGGTAACGATTTGCTAAAGCCCCCTTCCCGTTCCCCCGCAGGGGGAAAGCTAAGAACGAAGAAATGACAATATGATATGACTAATAACAGAGTACAAATAATCGAAGCGGTTCCGGCTCCCTCCCCCTGTGGGGAGGGCTGGGGTGGGGCTTTAGTTTGGAGGGGGCTGTATGGGATGGAAACTTGACAATATTGACTTTAAGACTTATGGCGTTGGCGTGGTTAAATCTTCCGGAGTATTAGACATGCCCCGGATTGTTGACGTTTCGACTGACTGGCCCGATCAGGATGGGCGCGACTATTGGCAATATGCCGCTGACGTGAAATACCAGGAGCGGGAAATCTCCTTAAACTGCTGGATTAAGGCCTCCGGTTACGCAGATTTCAAAAGCAAGGTGGCTGCTTTTTATGCCGCTTTGGTTGCTCCCGGCGAGCGGACCCTTACCACTGTATTTGGTAACGAAATTGATGTCACGGTTCAGCAAGCCGTACAGTTGGTGCGAAAAACGCGGTACGTCAGTTCGCTTCAGATTGGCATGTTTACCCTTCGCTTAACCGTTGCCGGTGATTCGCTTGCCAAACTCATTACCATTTACCGGAGCGACGGTGTGGCTCATGGCGTTTATGGCTGCACCAACGTGAGGCTTTCACAGGCCCTTCAGGGCTCCGACACAATCACCTTTGACATAGAGTTAAACGGGGCCGATGTTTTAGGCCGTGGAGACTATATTCTATACAACGGGGCTAAATACATAGCCTTCGAATTTCCCGAAATTGACAAATACTCGACTAATAAGCGGATTTATAAATGCCAGTTCGAACACGAATTTTTCAGGCTGCGCGATGTTATTTTTTTCGTTTTGGGAGTTGGCGAAACGCCCTGGTATGCCAATTTGAGCCAGATTGTTGATCGGATCATCGTAAATGCCGAACGCCGTTTCCCTGGTGTTTTTGTCAAGGGGACGGTTGAAGATACGATTTACATCAATCACCAGTTTTCAGGCCAAAAGTGCCTGGACGTGCTGCAAAGTACTGCGGCAGCTTACGAATTAGAGTGGGGCTATAGGATTGCAGCCGGAAAGGTTCAGATCAACGTTCAGACTGCGACAGGCTCAGCCAGCGGGTTGACCTTCGCCTACGGCAAAGAAAACCAGTTATACAGCATTTTTCGCACATCAACCCAGCGCGAGCTGATGTGCACCCACCTTTACGCATACGGAGCGGCGCGAAACATCCCGGTTGATTATAAAGGCGGAGGCCGTAACCGGTTAGAGCTGGCAACTATGCCCATGGTCCACGATTTTTACGGCGAGGTTCACGAAGTATATAAACTGTTTGATGATATTTTTCCTCACCGCACGGGAACGGTAAGCTCTTACGCTTATACACCCTCGCCTGATCCGGTCAACTATCCTGAAAAGGCAACTTATAAGTTGACTGATTCATCTATGCCCTTCGATTTGAAGGCAAAAGACGGGTCGGGCAATACCATTTACCTGATAAACGGTACAACGGCGAAAATGCGCTTTAACACGGGCGATCTGGCCGGGTTTGAGTTCGAGGTTTTTGATTACGATCACGCGACTTTTACATTCACGCTTACACCGCTCAAACAGTCGGGCGTTTACTACCCCAATGCCGACCTTTATCCGGCTACCGGCGACGAATATATCCTGATTGACGTGAACCCTTATACGGGCGAAATAGCCACGGCAGAGGAAGAATTAAGGGTTGCTGCCCTGGCTTACCAAAACGAATATTGGACGCCCAAAGTAACGTTTAAGATCCCGACCAAACCGGGTTACGATCCGGGCAGTATATTGCCAGGCGACTCGGTAACTATTTCAGATCCGGACGCCAATTTTGGAACATCAACCAAACGGCTGATTGACATACAGCGCGACCTGATGACCGGTATTTATAACCTGACGGCTGCCGACGTGGTAACGCTCAATAACCGGCAGAAGCTGTTGAATAAGGTTGAAAAGATAAATAAAGTGATCAGCGCAATCAAAATGGATGATGTGAACACCCAGCGCGGATCGGAGCAAACAACCGCCGAGCTTTCGAACAAGATCATTAACCCGGTTGACGAAAAGTTAAATTCGGATCAGCTTGTTAGATCAGAATCAATTGATCCAAGGATGCTGGCCTATGATACCGGTGTTCCACAGTTCTATATAAAGGATGCTATGCTTGAGGAAAATGTTGACGGCAATGAAGATAAGATCAGGATGAGCGCCGGAACGATCTCGATTACCAACTGGCGGAATGCCACCAAACCGAGGGGTGAAATTGCGGCAGGGTATAACCCGACCCGGACATGGACGGTCGCGGAAACTACGATTATACTTGCCACTAAAGACGCCTATTTCCTGTACGTTAAGGTTGATTTGACCGAATCGAGTACAACAGCTACGGTTTTGGCTGACATAAACCACAGGGAAGTAAAAAGCGAAGAAGGATATTTGACTTATAAATTGGGTACAATAACATCAGGGGAGGAAATCGTATGAGACATGCAAGTATGCTTTGGGGAAACCTATTGATCCCGAATTCGATTTGGAAATTAAAAGGCATTGACCGTACCGGATGGGCCGAGAATAAAATCCTGAAGTTTGATGCAAACGGAAACCTGATTGTGGGCGACAACACCGGGAGTATGGTTTACCCTGGTTCAGGCATTCCGCTGTCAACCGGATCGGCCTGGGGAACTTCGGTCACAAATAATTCGGCAAACTGGAATACAGCTTATGGATGGGGTAACCACGGGAATCAAGGCTATGCAAATTCGATCCTGATCAATGGCGGCGGTGGTGAGAACATGAACGGATTCATTGATTTCATACCCGGATCAGGAATAAACATTACCAAAACGGGCAGTCACGTCACTATTGCTGCAACCGGCGGCTCAATGGTTTATCCGGGCGCAGGTATTGCACTGTCAACAGGTTCGGCCTGGGGTACTTCAATAACCGATAATTCGGCAAATTGGAACACCGCTTACGGGTGGGGAAATCATGCCAATGCCGGATATTTAACTGCTCAGACTTCTCATGCTGATGTAGTACAAGATGGTGACTTTGCAAGTCAGGGCATAATGCTTCGTGGCGTGTCTTCCGGTTCATATTCTATTTTAACCGATGCCTCCGCAAACTGGAATGCGGCTTATTCTAATTCAGGTAAGGTGATTGTTGACGGTGCTACTGCCGGATACTTGAATAATAATGATTTTTATTGGTCAAGTTTCACGCTAAAAAACCATTTAAACTACGAAGCACCAACTTCCGGTGGCTCAAAGCCTGTTTCAAGCGGTGGCGCTTTTACAGCGTTGGAACTAAAGGCAAACCTTTCAGGCTGCACATTTACAGGTCAAATCAACGGCACTTCCGCAAGTTTCTCAGGAAATGTTACCGCGCTCGATTTTATACTTTCCGGATCTGATGTTCGGCTTAAAACGGACATTAAGCCTATTCAGGATTTGAGCTGGGTGAAAAAAGTCAATCTGATTGAGTACCGAATGAAGAATGATCTTACCCGTTTGCGTTATGGTGTTGCAGCTCAGGAGTTGGAATTGATTAATCCTGACCTTGTATTTTCAGAAGCCGGAAAAATGAAAACCGTCAGTTATACCGATTTGCTGATTGCGAAAGTAGCTTATCTCGAAGCTGAAGTCGAAAAACTTAAATCACAGATCAATGCCTAGCGTACCCAATACAAACACATTTAAGCTTTCGGACGTAGTTGCCGTTGTTGGCGGCGCATCACTTTCGGCTGCATTTACGGCTGCTGCTGCATTATCAGAAAGCAATTGGGATGCAACATACAAAGGCAGCAAGGATAGATTATTAAATTTCAGAAATTACACCAGCACTCAATCGTTGGTGGCATTTCCATTTAAAGATTATATCAGTTGCATTCCTCCGGGCGGCTCATATTATTTTTATTCCACGCTGGCGCTGGCTCAACAGGCGTGGTCAGATTGGGGTACATACGGAGGCACAGTTACCGGCTTCAACGGATACGCCTATTCGATGGCCGTCAATATGTCGGTGTATTTAGATGCCAACGGATCAACCCCATGCGGCGACGGTTATTATTTCTGGCTCGACGGTTCAACATGGAAAAGGGTACATGTGGTAAGCGGAGTTATTACCGAAATAATTGTTTTATAACCAAATAAATTACAAAAACATGAAAAAATCAGAAGTATTCGATTTGCTTTCGTTTTTAGAAAATACCGATTTTAACAACATTCAAAACTCAGTCTTTCAGTACGCTGTTCAGCGAAATATTGACCGGTTTGGCAGGGAGGCAAAAACCCTGCAAAAAACAATTGAAAGTATGAAGCCTAATGGATTTAAGGAACTTCATACCGAAGTACTTCCGATTATGATGGCTGCCATGAAAGATGCTAAACCGGAACAACAGGCCGAAATTGAGGCTAAAGTCTTAAGCGATTGGGAAAAGGGCGAGGATTGGAAAAAACAGTCGGACGCTTACCGGAAAGAGGTTAACGAACTGCTTGAATCGGATAGCGATATCAATCTTTATAAAATTAAATTTTCAACGATTGAGGGTTTGGGGCTTAATCAAAATCAGATGAAAGCGGTTATGCCACTGATAGAGGAATAAAAGAGCCCCCGGCTCCATAAACCGGAAATTCTCACGTCGCCGGTTCAATGATAAAGGTGCACTAACACCACGCCAGAGGCAAATGCCTTTGCGGTGTTAGTGCACCTTTATTTTTTTTGACGTGAGAGGAACAAATATAGATTAATTTTTGAAATATGGGTAATTACACTTACAGGCCGCAGTATGGCATAATTGTCATCTGCAAATGCGAGAGCGAGCAGGCCGAAATTTATGAAACGCTCAGAAAGTTGGGTTTAACCTTAAAAGTAGTTTGCGTATGAGAGTAGAAGTAAACCACAGATGCAGCGACTTTCACAGCTACCGGGCTGCAAGAGTCAAAAGTTTGTTTAACGCCGAGTCAGGGTGCGACTGGAACCATGTTGCAGACTTGCCCTTTGAGGAAATGAACTGGAAAATCGGATTGATTGTTGGCCCGTCAGGATCGGGCAAAACAAGTATTGGCGGCAGTATTTTCAACACGCCGATCCATGATCTTTATGCAGGGTGGGACAATGAAAAGCCAATTGTTGACGCTATTGCTCCAGTCGGCGATTTTAACCAGGTCACGGGCGCATTGTCCGCCGTTGGACTTGGCGATGTTCCGGCGTGGCTGAGGCCATTTAGTGTGCTTAGCAACGGCGAAAAGTTCAGAGCCGGTTTAGCCAGGTTGATTTGCGAGCGACCTGAAAGGGTAGTCGTTGACGAATTTACCAGCGTTATTGACCGGCAGATTGCCAAAGTAGGCGCGGCAGCATTTGCCAAAACGTGGAGGCGCGGACCGGGGCAAATCGTTCTTTTATCGTGTCACTACGATATCATGGAATGGTTACAACCGGACTGGGTTTACGATACACAGGAGGCACGGTTCGCCCGTGACTGCCTTTGGCAACGCCCAAAGCTCGAACTTGAAATTTATCAAGTCTCAGGAAGTGTATTCAAGCATTTTAAGCCGCATTACTATTTAGACCTTCCTTTGCCCGTGGCCGCCCAGTATTTTGTCGGAGTTGTTAACGGTGAGCCGGTTTGTCATCTGGCCGTTTCGCCCCTTTTTACGGCGAACGCGTATCGGTCAACCCGGCTGGTAGTTATGCCCGAATGGCAGGGGATAGGAGTAGGAACGAAGTTTTTGGATGCTATCTGCGAGTATCATTTGCAGGGCAACGGGCGGTGTGGCAAGAAGTACCCGACTTTCTTCCACACCTCACACCCGCAGTTATGTGGCGCGTTAAGGCACTCGAAGAAATGGCGGCAAACTGCTGGTAGCCTTTACGGATCAAACAAAAGCAGGTCTGCCGCATCGATTAAGAAGTCGAGGGAAACAACCGGGAAGGTATTTAACGACGGATCAATCGGATGCGCTACCGGGTACGGTGGTCATTTCCGGGCTGTACAGGCGTTTAAATATGAAGGGGAAAAGATATGCGAATAGTTATTTTAGGCGATAATATGACCGCCGCGTATGCCTCAGCACGTCAGTTAGTGATCGAGCTAGGGCATTATATAGTAACCGATCCACGCGCTGCCGATGTGGCCATTGCACCGCTCCTGACTGAGATACTCCCGATGGAGCGGCTAACGCAGCCAAAGCACGGAACACTGATATTTCACCCAAGCCCCTTGCCATTTGGCAGGGGAGCTTCATCAATCAAATGGGCGTATAAGCGGGGTGATCAGATCACAGCGGCCAGTTGGTTTTGGGCTGACGCCGGTATTGATTCTGGACCGATATGTGAGCAGGAGATTGTTAGCATAGATCACTCGTTAAGGCCGAGGGAATTCTATGAAAAGCACATTATTCCAGCCATGCTCCGAACATTGAAACGCTGTTTAAATAGCCTTTCAATTGGTCTTAAACGAGAGATTGAGCAGGTTGAAATGTACTCAACTTATGAGGCCAAAGTATGAAAAAAGGAGCTGGGCAGTGCCTGGCTCCTTTACTTTGTTATGAGGTTATACAGTATGTGTGTGTGTTTTTTATGCACAAATCGTTTTGTTGATTTGCACAAATTGTTTTCGCGGTTATAAAAAAATATTTTTTCAATCTTGAAAAAATATTTACAAAATCAATAAAATGTCATTTATTGCGAAAATGGAATGATTCAATCCGATTGTTTTATCTTTGTATGATCGTTAAAAGCAACTGTATGGAATTATCATTGGATGAACAGAACCTTGAGAAATTTATCATGATAGGCGACCGTGTATTGATACGGCCCAAAAATCCACAAGGGAAAACCGCTTCAGGATTGTACCTGCCACCTACCGTTCAGGAGAATGAAAAAACGCACAGTGGCTATATTGTCAGGGTTGGCCCGGGATATCCAATCCCGGCAATGACCGATGCCGACGAACCATGGAAAGACAAAAAGGATGAAGTCAAATATGTTCCGCTTCAGGCCAAAGTTGGTGATCTGGCCGTCTATCTCAATAAAAGTGGCTGGGAAATAGAATTCAGCAAGGAAAAATACATCATCCTGCCACATTCGTCAATCCTGATGCTGATCCGTGATGAAGGGTTGTTTGAATAGTTTTCAGCGTTAAAAAGAATTGTTGCGAGTTACGAGATGCGCGTTTAACCCGGAACTCGGAACCCGAAACATGCAACAGAATATTTCCATCGAGAGTAAAAGCTCTAATTTTAGCCAATCCTCCCCCAGCCTGGGAAATGCGCAAAGATGTAAAAGCGATTAATAATAACAAATCGTAAATTTTCGAGCCATATTAATTGCAAATCGAAACAATATTGATCAGTTAATTGATTTTTTGCTTATCTTGCAAACGAAAATAGTTCAACATTAAACCCATCAAAATATCAGTTATGGAGAGAGTTTCAGATAGAGTTGCGTGTCTTTCAGAGTCGGCCACCCTTGCTGTGGCCCAGAAAAGCCGAGAATTAAAAGAAAAAGGCATCGACGTGATCAGCCTCGGTGTTGGAGAACCAGATTTTAATACCCCCGATTTCATCAAGGAAGCCGCTAAAAAAGCTATTGATGACAATTATTCCACTTATTCTCCGGTTCCCGGATACCCACAGTTGCTAAAAGTGATTGTTGACAAACTGAAACGCGACAATAACCTGGAGTATGCCACCAATCAGATTATTGTTTCAAACGGAGCCAAACATTCAATCGCCAACCTCATGCAAGCGTTGATCAACAAAGATGATGAGGTCATTATTCCGGCCCCGTATTGGGTTACTTACATCGAACTGGTAAAACTGAACGAAGGGATAAATGTGATCATCCCAACTACTGTTGATAGTGATTTCAAAATTACACCTGCCCAACTCGAAGCTGCAATCACACCAAAAACCCGTGCTTTCCTGTACAGTAGTCCGAGCAATCCAACCGGAAGCGTATATACCAGGGATGAACTGAAAGCTTTTGCCGGTATTTTTGCCAAACACCCAAACATCATGGTGATTTCGGACGAAATTTACGAACACATCGTTTACGGAATTAAACACGAAAGCATTGCCCAATTCCCTGAAATTAAAGATCAGGTTGTGGTGGTGAATGGCGTTTCGAAAGCTTTTGCCATGACCGGTTACCGCATCGGGTACATTGCCGCCCCGGTATGGCTGGCTAAAGCCTGCAACAAATTGCAGGGACAATATACATCCGGACCATGCTCAGTTTCACAGATTGCTTCGGTAACCGCGTTAAACGCGCCGCTCGACACCGTAAAAGCAATGGTTGAGCAATTTGAGAAACGCCGTGATTTGGTTCTTTCCATGCTGGCCGAAATACCGGGAGTGAAAACAAGCAAACCCGATGGCGCTTTTTATGTATTTCCTGATATTTCATCGTTCTTCGGAAAATCGGATGGTACTGTAACCATTAACAATGCTGACGATATGGGTTTATTTATCCTGTCGAATGCTTTCACCGGTGTGGTTTCCGGCGATGCTTTCGGCGCTCCTGAATGTATCCGCATTTCGTACGCTGCCTCAGAAGCCGACCTGACCAAATGCTTAACCCGCATCAAAGACGCGCTGGCCACTTTAAAGTAAAAATTATCGTTTTAAACTTCATTATAAAGCCCGGTGGATTGAGTTCTGCCGGGCTTTTTTGATGGACACAGGTAAAAATATCAGATAATATTACCTATGGACAGGTAAAAATATCTGGCATTTTCCCCCATGCACAGGTAAAAATATCAAAAAGCGGACTTCCGATGGCAATGAAGTCGATTTTGTTATACCTGGTATCGAAAACCCGAAAGCTTTGGAGGCCAAATTCGACGAACGGCCATAAAACCAAACAAATACAAAGTCTTTACGGAGGCTTACCCCGATATTCCCATTGGTTTTATCTGGATGAATCCGTTTGGCGATGATTTTTTCAGCAGAATTTAGTGGGCGTCGGATTAAAAAATTGATTTTGATTCCTGATCTAAGAAATTATATTTGCAGAAGAATACAACCATACAGAAAATTAAATGCAATAAACTACATCCAGGCACATATTATGCAATTCGAAAAACTATACACCAACAGCTCCGACAGTTTAAAACTGAAATTCCTGAATGGAATTATCCAGAACAATACCGACCTTCAAAGTGCATTTACCGGTTTCATTCAATCGGAACAAAATGACACAGAGGCATTCCCGATGAAGAAATTTATGGAAATTGTTTCGGCAATCAAAGCAGAGTACCAGAATGATTTCGAGGATGTTGATTTTGAAAATCCAGATTGGGATAATTACCATGCGCCTCATTCGGGCTACATCGAGGAGTGGGAAGCATACCAGCAGGCAAGTGAACAGGAATTTGAAGCTATTTTCAATTCATTTACGTCTGAAGCTGTAAATAATATTTTAGCACAGAAACCGGTTGAGCTTGCTGCCATGCTCATTGGGCTTTACGAAGCCACCCAGGATGCTGAAATTGAAGACGATATGGGAAATTTTGAGGATGTAAACGAGCATCTTTTAACTGAATTCATATCAACCCTGAATACTGTTACCGACAAGCTAAAAATTGCCGCCATTTCTGAGAAATCTGTATGTGAAGCTTTCGAAATATTTGCCGGATACACGGATGCTGAGTACCCGGGAAATCCACATTTTGCAGCTTATTTCGAACATTTTCTGATCGCACTTGCTGAAAAATCGACCAAAGCGAATCAAATTTTATCAATTATTGACAAATCAACCATAGAGCGGCAATCGGTGCCTGAACTTATTCTTTTGCTCAATAAAAATTCAGGGAATAAAACCGAATGGCTGCAGTCTGCCCTTCAGTTCTACCGCATCAACAAAGAGGTTGCAAAACAATTGCTTCAATTTTATTTCGAATCAGACAAACTCAATTTTGTAAATACAGCTAATGAATTGTTTCCTGCCGACAAACGATTTTGGGCCGGCTTCCTCAAAGATTATGTAACATCAGAACTCGACAGTATGCTCTATATCAATGTTTTTTATCAACTTACAACCGATACGGAGGATATTAAACATTACATGAAAATACGGGCATACCTTTCCGAGTCCGATTTAAACAGGCTTCTGGGAGAATTTACCCGGAACAAGGTTTTCCCGGTGCGTATTCTTGAAGTGGAAAAACGCTACGAAAGCATCAAAACAATTGTAGAAAAAAACTCTGATGATTGGCATTATGGAGAATTAATCCGGCCAATTTTAGGAATTTATCCTGAATTTTGTTTTCAACACATTAAAAACAAGTCAGTTAAAACCATTGAAAAACAAAGGGGGAGAGATGTTTATGAACGAATTTCCAGTTGGCTTAAATTGACTCAGGAGATACCTGGATTCGATACCGAAAAACGCGATTTGATCGGAAAGCTATACAACCACAAGCCTAACCTGCCAGCATTAAAAGATGAAATGCGAAAAGCGAAGTTGGTGTGAAAATTTGGTAATTTTATTCTCAAAATTTTTAAAACTATCGTTATGGATGCACAGCAACTGTTAAACGGAATACTTCCCATTCTACATTCGGTAAAAGAGGATAAAGAAAAACTGCAAAGAATTCTTGATTTTCTACTCGAAGAGATTTATGAAAATCCGGTTGAAGAAAAACCTGAAGTTCCGGAAAAATATCGTGAACTGGTAAAATCAGTAGCCCAAAATATAGACTGCGGACTGGTTTGCTTTATTAATCCCGAAACTTTGGAAGTAGAAGAAATACCGAAGACGATGCTCGATGATCCTTTTGGATACAAGATGCAAACCGATATGGACAACCATGAACAAACCTATATCCATGAAGAATGGGATACCTATATCACCGTTGAACCAAGGGAATCCCACGAATCGTTTGGCATAATGGAAAGTTTTACTGACCAGCTAAACGACAAAACCCTAAAAAACAAACTTCAGAATGCCTTGAATAACCGAAAGCCTTTTGCCAATTTCAAAAGAATTGTTGAAAGCTCAAGCTACAGACAAGCCTGGTTTGAATTTAAACAAGCTAAACTGGAGGTAATGGTTTGGGAAGAACTTTCGTACGAACTTGAAAATCTTGAAAATAATCGCAACCAGTACCGCGAAGAAATTAATGGTTTTTATAATGATGATGGGACCAAAATCGACCCCGATTCTGTACCCGTTCCTGGATTGTGTATCATTTGCCGAAAACACCAGATTGACGACTGGGACGAAAACCTGCTCTGCCTGATGAACCGCAACGATCAGCGCAATGATCCTGATTTTAAATGCGGGGCTTTCGAGAAGATTTGTTGATTGCAAATTGACATCAAGCCACGCAAAACAATACTGAATTATTTCTGGAGGAGCGGGGTCACAGATCAGCAATTAAGAGGTTTTTATGTTTCGCCAAAAGTTTAAGAACATTTATATCATCAGAAAATTCAGGAGTACTACTCCAAAATTTCGACTCATAATCTTCTAGTTGTTTTAATTCCTCTTCAGGATACTCTTCTGATCTATAATTAATTTGGGTTACTACAAGAGAAAACAAGATAGCTTTCATTTTAAAATCATCTCCATAATAATTCGCAAAAGAAATTGTCGTTTTTGGCTGCCCCCAATATGCCTCAATTGTTTTTTCAAGCAGCATTCCATAGTCTTTCATGGTTTAAGGTTTTTATGATTGATTACTTGATATTTTTTGCATCTGATATCATTTGTAACAAGGGGATAATGGATTAAACTCTTTGTGAATTTATTGAATTTAAATCTCTGTTATTAACTTTTCTGATAAATTAAACCCAAGATAGGTGTTTCTATAACGTGTAAACGCCATTTTATGTGCTTTATCTTTACTCCATTGTGCTACACCAAATTTATTAGTTGTACAGTATGCTTGTATAAATTCATCAAAAGACATAGGCAAAGTATCTGAATCTTTCCTAATCAATAAACTAATAACTAAATTAATAAAAACGATACAATTAGTTGTGCTTTTGATAACTTATTCTTCTGCAAACCTTATTACTATCCAGCCATTATTTACAAAGTATTCATCACGTTTTTCATCACCACCTTGAATGAAATGAACTGGTTCGCCTGATGCGCCAATGTATGGTTCATCAATCTCAATGTCAATCAGTAAGCCTGTTTCTTTATCTGAAATAACTATATCTGGATAATAGCCTTTTTCATTGCCAGTGAATTTTAGCATTAAACTCTGTTGGACATCTAAATTTATTGATTTCTTCAATTCATTGGTAAAGAAATCTTCAGTAACTCCTTTTGTAACCCTACTAGTACTTCTCTCCGGCTTTACACTTTGTTCTAAAGTTCTGACAAGTTCATCCCAACGATACTGTTCTACGTATTCCGCTGTCCTAATTTCAGCCAATTGCTCCTCATACTTTTTTAAGTCCTCCTTATACCTCAGACAATCCTCTTCGTATTTTACAAAAGCTTTTTCATACTTCTCTTTTGCTTCTTTGACCAAGAACGGAAATTGACTTAGCTCTTCGTTATATTTTTTTAATCTTACTTCATAATTTTTATTGTCGTTATTATTTCCTTTTAAATAGCTAAAAATACCTATCACTACAATCCCCAAAATCAAGACTCCAAAGATACCAGCTTCAGCTCCAGCCTCCTTATTTCTAGCATTTGTGGCAACCCACAACATTAAACAGCCAATAGCAGCAAAGTATAGAATATATTTAAAGCAACCGTCATTAAGATCAAATTCTTGCTTAGTCGGCAATATAGGTTTACTTATTTGTTTAAGTTCTGGCTTTATTGGTAAGCGAGGTGGAGGTATTTTTAATCCTGGAATAGAACCTTTTACACTTAGTAAATGACTAGGTACTTTTATAATTGGGTATTGCGGAAACTGACTCATAAAATCGCAACAATAACGTTTCACCAAACTTAGTGCTTTTTCAAAATATTATTGATAAAAAAACCAATTTATTTCAATGATTATCAAGCAGAAAAAATTATAGAAATAGAAAATTCTATTGTGTCCTATCCCAGCTTCAGGTCAAGTTTTGTCTATTTAATTCTAGCAACATGGGAAATATTTCAGAAGGCGAATTCGACAGCTTCCGGCGCTCAGGGAGCGGCACTCCGGTCTCCCGACTCCCGTCTTCGGACTCCGCGTCTAAAACTTCCTTGCCCGATCCATCTCTCGGACATCGTCCTTCAGTTTCAGGGTTTCACGTTTGTCGAAGGTCTTTTTCCCCTTTGCCAGCGAAATCTCCAGTTTGGCTAGTCCGCGGTCGTTAATGAAAAGCTTGAGTGGTACGATGGTGATACCACCTTCTTTGGTTTTCTTTTGGAGTTTATCGAGTTCTTTGCGATTCAGGAGTAATTTGCGGTCGCGTTTGGCAATGTGGTTGTTGCAGGTGCCAAGCTCGTATTCCGAAATATGCATATTCTTCACGTACAACTGATCGGCATAAAATGAGCAATACGAATCAACCAAACTGGCTTTTGCACTTCGGATTGACTTAATTTCGGTTCCAGCCAGTTGGATACCGGCATAGAAGGTTTCGAGTATCTCGTAATCGAAGAAAGCTTTTTTGTTTTTAATGCTAATGTTTTGCTGCTTGTGTACCATTTCAATCTTTTAACATCGAAATTTCCTTTTTCAGGAATTTGGAATATTGTGAATACATGAAGTCCAGAAAAGGTTGTTCGGTTTCTTTCACCCGTGCAGATTCGAGCGCATTTATGTATTTGATGCGGTCTTGGGTGTAAACTAACGATAACGGTAGTCCAAACCATGACTGAATATAGTTCATCAGCAACCTGGAAGTGCGTCCGTTACCGTCACCAAAAGGATGAATGCTCACCAACTGAAAATGAACATGAAAGGCTAGATCGCATTTTTCTTCAAAAGTTTGGACGGTCTTTAACTTTTCACTGGTTTCTTTACAAAGTTGAGTTACCAATCCGGGCACTTTTTTGTAATCCGGGAAAGTCCGTGTTCCCGCCCTTACTGTTCCCAAACGGAATTCACCCCCGGCAATATTGTAATTTCCCAAAGCTGTATTTACTACACTACCTGTATTTTTCATCACCAAAGCGCTAATTTCCTGAATAAACTCCGAACTTAGTTGTCGTTTTTTTTCAGCCTCTCCCACTACAAATTGCAAAGCGTGAAAATGATCAACCACCATTAAATGATGTTCAAACGGTTTATTGGTTGACGGTTTACCATATTCAAGTAAATTAACAACCTGCGATTCGGTAAGTGTGCTTCCTTCTATACTGGTTGAATGATGCGTGATGGCATAATACGAGTACTTCCCGAAATCAATCATTCCTTTCGAGCGAAGTTGGTAATCGACTACCAATGCTTCAGTTTTTCCGGTGTTCATGGCATTCCTGAATAAAATTCGGTTTCAAAATTAACAATTTAAAACTGTATTTTTGAATCTCGAAATCTTCAGAACCCATGTACCACAAAAAATATAATTTAATTACTATTCTTGGTCCAACAGCTTCAGGAAAAACCAGTGTGGCAGCCAAAGTGGCTTCGATGCTCGATGGCGAAGTTATTTCAGCCGATTCGCGCCAGGTTTACCGGGGAATGGACCTTGGAACAGGAAAAGACTACTGCGATTATGTAGTTGATGGGAAAGTGGTTCCTTATCATCTGATAGACATTGTTGACGCGGGATACGAATACAATGTATATGAATATCAGAAAGATTTTCTTCGTGTGTTTGCAGAGATCAACGAACGTAATAAGCTCCCCGTCATGTGCGGTGGAAGCGGCATGTACCTGGAAGCCATCCTGAAAAACTACAAACTGATTCAGGTTCCGGTAAACGTAAAGCTTCGGGAAGAACTGGATGACAAATTACTTTGGGAACTGACTGAAATCCTCCGATCTTACAAAAATTATCTCCACAACCAAACCGATACCGAAAGTTCGAAGCGGGCCATCCGTGCCATTGAAATCGAAGAATATTACCTGACCCATCCTGAAATTGACACGGGTATGCCGGAAATCAGAAGTTTGGTAGTCGGAGTAAAGTTCGACCGCGATTCGCGCCGCAAAAGGATTACAAATCGTTTGAAACAACGATTGAAAGAAGGAATGCTTGATGAAGTTCAGCGATTGCTCGACAGCGGATTAACTCCTAAACAGCTTACTTACTATGGCCTGGAATACAAATACATGACTCTTCATCTGACCAGCCAAATCACTTATCAGCAAATGTTCGATAATTTAAATGTTGCCATTCACCAGTTTGCCAAACGGCAAATGACCTGGTTCCGAAAAATGGAAAATCAGGGAATCAAGATTCATTGGCTGGATGGCTATATGCCATTGGAGGAAAAGGTTGGAAAGATTTTGGAATGGTATTCGGGAAAATAGATTATTGGGTTGATCTGTAGAGACGTAAGATCTTACGTCTCTACAAAGTTTATCTCCTTGCCCTCCATAAAATCCGCATTACGCACAAATCGGCTCCATCCGATTCACGTACAAGGCAATTCAGGAATTCATGTTCAGCAAGTGGATTTGCAGAAACTGCCAGTGAATCGCCTGCCTGTCCTTCTTTCAGGTAATTAACTTCCACTTCGGCAGGCTCAAACCGGTCCAGAAAATCAATCCCAAAATCGTCCAACACACGTTCCACATATTTCACACTGTTAAAGTGTTGGTTGATGTCTATTTCGCTGAACAAAACCGGATGAAAATTCAGGTTTTCAGGATGAAGATCAGGCTTTAGCCGTTTTGGATTACGGCAAGCTCTCGAATCAATACGTTTGGGGAAAGTCGCCATTAAATCACTCAATCTGAATATTTTGCGCGTTTCCATATCCAGAATCAGCCAGGCCGAGCTGGCTCGTAAAAGTATCTCTCCCTGTTCATTTTCCAGAATATATTCCCGGTAAGCATACATTCCATCAGTTCCGGCCGACCAGGTACTCAGTGTAATCCGATCCTGCCAGACCGGGTATTTTTCTATCTGAAAATATATTCGCGACAATACCCAGAACAGATTATTACTTTTTAAACTGTCGTATCCCCAATCCATAACCTGAGCATGTGCCCAGGCGGCTTCGATCAGAATATTGAAAAGTGAAGTTATCGATGCGTTGCCGTATTTGTTGGTATGGTACGACTTAATTGAAAGGATTTCCTGATATTTTTCCATCTCTTTACCGGTTGTAATAAACCTTTGTGCAAATCTATTGTTCAGTTTTGAATTACCAATCGATTTAACGACTTTTGCACAAATTTCAGAAAATTAATGGAAAAAATTATCATAAAGACTCCTGAGCAGATCGTTGGTATCCGTAAAAGCTGCAAACTGGCCGGGCAAACACTCGAGTATATTGAGCCATTTGTGAAAGAGGGGGTTTCAACCGGATTTTTAAATCAGAAAATAGATGAGTTTATTCGTAAAAACGGGGCTATTCCCGCAACGCTCGGTTACGGCGGTTTCCCAAAATCGTGTTGCATTTCGCTGAACGAAGTGGTTTGCCATGGAATTCCTTCAGAAAAGACGATCCTGAAATACGGCGATATTTTAAATATTGATGTAACTACAATTCTTAATGGTTACTATGGCGATACCAGTAAAATGTACACCATTGGAGAGATTTCACCAATTGCAGCAGAATTGATCGAAGTTACCAGGCATTGTCTTGATTTGGGAATTCAACAGGTAAAGCCCGGAAATCAATTTGGAAATATCGGTTTTGCTATCAGCAAGTATGTTAAATCAAATGGATTTAGCGTCGTATATGAATTTTGTGGACATGGCGTTGGTATTCAGTTTCACGAAGAACCTCAGATTGACCATAGTTCGCGCCGGAATACTGGCCCGAACATGAAACCCGGGATGATTTTTACCATCGAGCCCATGATTAATCAGGGAAGGGCAGGAACTGTTGTTGACAAAACCGATAAATGGACTGCCCGAACTATTGACAATAAACTTTCCGCCCAATTTGAACATACGGTTCTTGTTACTGATACCGGGTGTGAAGTGCTGACTGACATTTATGAAGAATATTAGATTTTTTTACCAATGGAAGAAGAATATAAATCTGAAGGACATTGCATCTATTGCCAGCAATTGTATTCACAAAGGGAAATAGGGAAACACCTGGCCAAACATTTGTCTGAGTTAGAAAGAGCTGACGCGGGAAAGAACGCGCAGTCCTTTAATCATATCGTAGTGGAAGCTGACGAAATGTTCCTGCACCTGCTGGTCAAAGGAGATGCGCAGATGAAAAAGATCGACAGTTTTTTGAAAGACATCTGGCTGGAATGTTGCGGGCACTTGAGCGCCTTTGGGCATAAAAATTTCAAGGTTGGAATGAATCACAAAGTGGAAGACGTTTTCGCTCCCAAGGTGAAAATACATCACGATTACGATTTTGGAACCACTACCCGCGTTTTTTTAAAAGCGTTAAAATCGTATAAGCTCAACCTGAAGGATAAACTTATCCTGTTATCTCGCAATGAGCCATTGAAATTTAAGTGTGCCACCTGCAAAAAAGAACTTGCAGTTAATCTGTGTTCAACATGCAATTGGGATAAATATTCGTTCTTTTGTGAACCATGTTCAGCCAAACACGAAGAAATTTGTGATGATTTTTCAGATTACAGTTGCATGCCCGTTGTAAATTCGCCACGAATGGGTGAATGTGGCTATACCGGAGGTACCATAGATATTGAACGGGATGGCCCCAATCAGAAATACAGATAAAATAAATGCTTATAATTGGTCGAGGTCTGCCTGAAGTTCAGTTTCTGCCTGTGCTATAATTCCCATAAATTCCTGAACGTATTCTGAATAGCTTTCAGTTTCTTCCAGTTTCTGAGTTTTCAGTTGCAGCTCTTTCAACCGGTGCCCCAGGTCGTTCATCCCGAAAGTCATCACCGATGATTTAGCTTTATGGGCAATTTCGCCCAGTTCTTTCCATTTTTTTTCGGCTAAAAAATTGGTCATCCCATCCCTGAATTCAGGCAACTGATCAAAGAACATCTGGATGAATTCCTTCATAATTTCAGATTCTCCGCCTGTAATTTCTTTCAGGTAATCCAAATTGGTGTAACGTGCTTGAGACATGGTAAAAACGATAAGATGGTTTCTGTAATTGCAATATTACAGAAAATAATTATTCGAACCTAACGTTGCCTGATACAGGCAGGGAAATCGCTTTTAAAACAATGGTGAATTATTTGGCGAATTGAATACAATTTGTTATCTTTATGATTAATTGTTGGGTTAGCGTTAAAAAAATGGCTAATCTAAACGCACAAA
>Ga0209317_1001035_pt1 | contig 27300 bp, 25 predicted proteins | sample RifGroB2_FD_183994 | JGI IMG/M metagenome (GOLD analysis project Ga0209317, IMG submission 183994) | Soil microbial communities from Rifle, Colorado, USA - Groundwater B2 (SPAdes) (version 2) | ecosystem: Environmental > Terrestrial > Soil > Unclassified | place: Rifle, Colorado | collected...
GCACGATGTGCCTTAGCGTCTCCTCGAAGGTCACCCCGATCTTCTGGTTGATGGAGCACTGGGCGATCCCCTCTATGACGTACTCCACCGGTTCCTCCGCCGTGACGATGCAGGTGTTCAGATCGTTTAAGTGGTGCACGCAGCTGTAGAGGGTCGAGGTCTTGCCGCTGCCGGTGGGGCCGGTGACGATGAGGACCCCGCTCGGGGTGTCCAGGGCGTCGTCGATGAAGCGCTCCAGCATGCGCGCCGGCATCCCGATCTCCTTCAGGTCGAGGAGCTCACCCTTCATGCTCAGGAGGCGCAGCACGATCTTCTCGCCGTGGATGGTCACGTAGAAGGAGACACGCATGTCGAGCGTCGACCCGCTTTTCGCGCTTTCGTAGCAGATCCTGCCGTCCTGGTGCCGCCGCCTCTCGGCTATGTCGGCCTCGGCCATGACCTTGATCCTGCTGCTGACCGGAGAGGCGAGCTCCCTTGCGAAGTCCTTGTACAGCACGAGCATCCCGTCGCGGCGGAAGCGGACTCTCAGCACGCTGCGCATCGGCTCGATGTGGATGTCGCTTGCCCCCTCCTTTAGCGCCTCCTCGAAGATGGAGTTCACTATGCCGGTCACCGTGTGCTCGTCCGTGGCAGTGCCGTCACCCTGTACCGTCCCCCTCTTCAGGGAGGTGAGCGTGTCCCGGATCGCCTTCATGGTGCAGATGGCGAAGCTGGTGGTCCCCTGGCCGAAGAGCTTTTCCGCGGTCCTTCTCCCCTCGGTGTTGAGCGGGTCGGCGATGGCCACCACCACTTTCCCGTTCTCCTCCTTTACGGGGACGAAGCTGTGCTGGGAGAGCCAGTGCTGCGGCACCTTCGCCAGCAGGGCGCGGTCGATGTTCGCCGCGTCCAGATCGATGAAGGGGTAGCCGAGCTGGAAGGCGAGCACCTCGGCCAAGGTGTATTCCTCGATGAAGCGCTGCTCCACGAGGATCTCGCCCAGCATCTTGCAGTTTTCCCCGTCGCGCTGGATGCCGAGCGCCGCCTGCAGCTCCGCCGGCTTCAGGTAGCCAAGCTCCACCAACAGCGCGCCCAGTTTCACGGAAACGATGTTGTTCCTGAGCGTTTCCCTCAGCTGCTCCCTGCTGAAGAAGCCGAGCTCCAGCAGCACCCCGACCAGGGTCCTCGGGGTAAGGAGTTTTGCCTTCACCCTCTGCGCATAGGTAAGCTGCGAGTCGGCAAGGTGTCCCGACTTGACCAGCAGCGTCGCTATCTCGAGGCCCGAATCATCGCTCCCGTACTTGCGGGCCGTCTGGTTTTCCGCGTTGCCGTAACTCTCCATGCACCTTCTCCCGCGCCTCGCCCAGCTCGCCGTTGCCGCATTGGCGCCGACCAAAGACACTCTTCATTGACAGCCGCACCGAAACCTTGGTAGTATACCATGCCTATTGGAAGGAGCTAATTTAACCCCTCTGGGGAAATGGTGCGTGAGTCAGCTCCAATCACCCTGTAAGATTAGCGGGTTACGCGGTCGGCTCTGCGGATGGCCTGCGAAAAAAAAGTGATGCCCGCCGTCTCGGCACCCTCGCCCGATCCCCGTCGCGAAGGTTATGGCGGGACAACAGAATCTTTAATTAGCCTTGGCAGCGGCGGTCTTCCCAGTTCAGGAACGAGTCACAACGCACGCAAAAAACGAGAGGCCCGTGGCATGAAAAATAAAGAGAACCCCAAGCAGAAACAGAAGGAATTCAGTTCCTCCCCGTTCAAGGGGTTGAAGGGGGCTCCGCTCGAGCTGCGCGGTCAGGCGCCCGCCCCGGCCCCGGCTCCGAAGAAGCCGGAGAAAAGTGAGCCGGAGCTGGACGACGAGCTCCTCTTCTTCGAGGCCGTGGCCGGCGTCCGCCGGCTCCCGGGTGCCGCGGCGCCTGCGCCGGCGAAGGTTAAGGCGCAGGCCGCAGCCAAGGTGCAGCGCGACGAGGAGGAACACCGTGTTTTCCTGAAGGCCCTGGAGGAGCTGAGGCTGGATATCCGCTTCAGCGACGAGCTTCCTGAAGAAGAAGGAGGAGGAGGGGAGCGCCCGGCACCGGTGAACCGGCTCCGGCAGCTACGACGTGGCGGGATCAGGATCGACCTGCAACTCGACCTGCATGGTCTCACCCGGGACGAGGCGCTGGAGAACCTGGATCGCTTCGTCAAGGGGGCCTACAACCGGAGCCAGAAGGGGGTGCTGGTGATCACCGGCAAGGGGAACAACTCCCCCGGAGAGCCGGTGCTGAAGGCCGCCGTGGCTGGCTGGCTCAGGGAGAGCGGCAAGGGGATGGTCGCCGAGTTCGTGCAGGCCCCAAACGACATGGAGGGGAGCGGGGCCTTCGTCATCTTCCTCAAGGAAAAAAAGGTGCCGCAGGCGCAGGAGGGGTAAATCCCCCCCTGCACGTCCCTTCCCCGTCCGCATCATTGCGGCAGCAGCTGCGCATCCCCGCGGCGCCTGCCGGCGTGCCGTCCATCCTGAGCGCCCTTGCCCGCAAACGGAGGAAGGGGAGACTCTCCTCGACTGAAATCCCCGCATTAAGCACCTTGAATACCCCGTAAACCGAAGCCGGTCCCAGGCGGTGAGGCTCGCCGGGAGCAGCAGGAAACGCTGCCGGACACCGCCCCAAGGAGTCGTCATGTCAGCTCATGAAATGTTCCGTATCGGAGTAGACCTCGGGGGGACCAAGACCGAGGCGGTGCTTTTGGGCCCGCACGATGAGGTCCTCTTCCGCGAGCGGCGGGCCACCCCGCTTGCGCAGGGGTACCATGCCGTGCTCCGCCTGGTGGCCGACCTGGTTCACGCGGCAGCCGGATACATGCCGCAGGGGGGGGGCTTCAGCGTCGGCATCGGCATACCCGGTTCCGTCGACGCCGCGACCGGCCTCGTGCGTAACGCCAATTCCGTCTGCCTGATCGGGCGGCCGTTCCAGTCCGATCTTGAAAAGCTCCTGTCACGGAAGGTAGCCGTGGGAAACGACGCGGACTGCTTCACCCTGGCCGAGTGCCGCAAGGGGGCGGGTGCGGGGTACGGGTTGGTGTTCGGGGTCATCATGGGGACCGGGTGCGGAGGAGGGATCTGCATCGACGGGGTGGTGCGCGAGGGGCCGCACCGGATCAGCGGGGAATGGGGACATGTCTGCGTCGATCCGGCAGGCGCCCCCTGCTACTGCGGCAACCGCGGCTGCGTGGAAACCAAGATCAGCGGGTCCGGTGTGGAAACGGCCTTTGCCGCGCGCTACGGGGTGAGCCTCAGCATGGAGGAGATCGTGGCAGGGGCAAGAGGCGGAGAGCCGCGCTCCATAGCCGCCTTCAACGCCTTCCTGGACGACTTCGGTCGCAGCCTGGGCGGGTTGATCTCCATCCTCGACCCCGACGCCGTCGTGCTGGGAGGGGGGCTCTCCAACATACGGGAGCTGTACCTGGCGGGTGTCGAGCGGGTGAGGCATTACGCCTTCCACAACGACCTGCGCACCCCGATTATGAAAAACATGCTGGGCGATTCGGCGGGGGTTTTCGGCGCGGCATGGATCGGAACGGAAGGCGCACCCCGATAGGCCGGATCGGTTTGAATTTATTAATCTCGCTGCTATAGTTTGACTTTCGTAAAATCCTTCATGCAAAACAGGCGGTGCCGGATGCAAACGGAAATCGGGAAGCGGGTGAATGTCAGGTACAAATGCAGGTTGCAGGATGGCAGGGAATACCTGATCGGCGAGCGGAACACGCTGGAGTTCGTGGTCGGCTCGGGGCGCGTGCCGCGGGCGCTTGAGGCAGGGGTGCTGGGAATGAAGGAGGGGGATTATCGCGTGGTGCGGGTGCCGTCGGCGGAAGCGGAGCAGTTCCCCTTCCCCAAGGGGGCCCATTTCGCCTTCAGCATGGAGACCCCGCCGGGAATCGCGTACGACTTCGGCCCGGGAGTCGGGGGGGACGTTTCGCTCTCCATGCCGGGCCAGGCAAAGTATTACCGCCAGCCCATTCCTGCCGGCTGCGATCTCCTTTTCGAGGTGGAGATGCTCTCGGTTCAGGATGAACCGGGAACCGAGAAGCGCTGACCCAGGCCGTTGCAACAGGGAGCGCCGGGGCCGGCGGCCTCCCCGGTCGTGGTTCCAGTCCGCCTTGCCGACTCCCGGGTTCTCCTCCCTCCGCGTCACCCTTGCATCTTTTCCTTCACGCTCCTGATCTTGTCTTCCATGGTCTGGTCGCGGTCGGTGCGGGTCCCGAGCTTGACCGTGGTAGTGATGCGGGGGGCGCCCATCTCGTGCACCACTTCATGGCAGCGCTTGATCGCCGCGAAAACCTCGTCCCATTCCCCCTCTATGTTGGTTCCATACGAGTGCAGGGCTGTCTTTAGCCCCGCCTCCGTCAGCACCTTTTCGCACGCCGCGATATAACCGGATACGGAGACGCCCACACCGAGGGGTACGACGCAGAGATCGACCAGAACTTTCATCTTGCTACTCTCCTTGAGCTCAAAGATGCGGGTGATGCACACCCTTACCTGCAGGGCGCCATCATAGACGAAGCCGGTTCATTTATGAACCGGAAACTTTGAAGGGCGTATGTGAGAATGGCTCAGGCGAAGATGAGTCCGGTGCTGGCAACAACCCCCGTAAGTTGACATCGATCGCCCAGGACCTAAACTGGAGCGTGTCATGGCAAACCAGGTCCAGTACGGCGGAGGAACAGTGAGTGATCCGAGAGAAAATAAGGCGAAGGTGCTGGTGACGGGAGCGACCGGGTTCGTCGGGAAGAGACTGGTGGCAGCCCTCATGGAGGAGGGGATCCCGGTCCGCTGCCTGGTGCGCAGCAAGGGTCACTCCCTTCCCCCCGGGGTCGAGGTGGTGCATGGGGACCTGCTGCAAGAGGCGACCCTGTACGAGGCGCTGCGCGGTATCGAGACGGCGTACTACCTGGTGCACGCCATGTCCGGGGACCGTGCCGGCTTCGAGCGTCGCGACCGGCAGGCCGCGGAGAACTTCGTCGCTGCAGCGGAAAATCAGGGGCTCAAGCGGGCGATCTACCTCGGTGGCCTGGGGGAGGAGGGGGACCAACTCTCCGAGCACCTGGCAAGCCGCCTTGAGGTCGCGAGGATACTGCAGCACGGCGCCTTCAAGACCACCTACCTGCGCGCCGCCGTCATCATCGGCGCGGGAGGGGCCTCCTTCGAGATGATCCGGGCGCTGGTGGACAAGCTACCGGTGATGATAACCCCGCGCTGGGTCTCGACCCGGTGCCAGTACATCGCGGTTGGGGACGTGGTAGCCTACCTCGTGGGGTGCCTGAAGGATGAACGGACCTCCGGGCGGACCTATGACATCGGTGGGCCGGAGCTCCTTTCCTACCGCGAGATGATGGAACGCTTTGCCGAGATACGGAAGAAGACCCTCATGATACTCCCCGTCCCCTTTCTCACCCCCAAGCTCTCCTCATACTGGGTCGGGCTGTTCACCCCGATAAAACCCTCCATATCGATGCCGCTCATCGAGGGGCTCGGTAACGAGGTGATATGCCACGACAACGAGATACGCAAGATGATCCCCATTCCCTTGACCGGATATGACGAAGCGGTGAAAATCGCGCTCGAAGAGGAAGCCGCGCTGAAGGACGGTTCCCGATAACGCATTTCACTAATTCCTCAAGGTTCATTAGTTCCCGCCGAAAAGTCTGGTAATCCCGGAAGGCGATATGGAGTCGTCGTCGCCGGTGCGCAGTGCGCCGGGCATTGGTGCAGCACGGTCAGACCCGGAGGCGCTGCAGGCGCGACGGCAAAGGAGCGACATGAAGTGTCTCATAGTCGAAGATAACGAGTTTATGCGTGAAGGACTCAGGCTGTTCCTTGCCGGCCACGCGGAAATAGAGATGGCGGCAAACGGGCGCGAGGGGGTGGAGCTGTTCAGCCGGGCGCTTTCCGGCGGGGCCGCGTTCGACCTGGTTCTGCTCGACGTGGTGATGCCGGAGATGGACGGGCAGCAGGCCCTGAGGATAATGCGGCAGGCCGAAAAGGAGAGCGGCGTAAGCCGGGAGCAGAAGGCGGTCATCATCATGACCACGGCCCTCAACTCCGCGGAGCAGATGGAGCAGGCGCTTTGGGACGGGGACTGCACCGACTACCTGGTGAAGCCGGTCGTGCGTGCGGACCTTCTGGCCATGTTGCACAGGTACCGGCTCCTTTGAGGTAGGGGAGAAGGCGGAGAGGGGAAGGGCATACGGATTTGAACCAGCGAAACCGGGTGCTGCTCGGCTTCAGTGATGTGAGCGCGGCGTGCGCATGGCATAGGACAGGGCATGGAACCATATGTTTACCGGACAAGCATCAGGAAATCGGTCGATGAAGACCGTGTCGAGATAGTCGCCGGTTTTAGGGACATCATCCAGCGCGGGCTGCGGGTGCAGCTTAGGCTGGTCAACTATTACAAGGGGTTGCCGATCAGCTACCCCGCCACGCTTGTGGAGGTGAACGGCGGGCTCCTGGAGCTGGACGTGCATCCGCAGCAGGCGGTGGCGCTGGAGGCAAGCCGCCGCACCTGCCTTAAGTGCAGCTACTTCGATCTCCCCTTGCTCGCCGAGGTCAAGGACGTCGACGTGCGCAGGATGACGGCGTCCCTGCATAAGTTCTGTTACGTCGAGATCATGGCCGAGCAGCGTGTCTCTTTGAGGCTGGAACTGGAGCCCCCCTGCGACGCGGAGATACGTACCGGAAGCGACCCCGTGGAAGGGAAGGTGCTCGACATCTCCCTCGGGGGGTTTTCCATCCGCACCCCGCGCCCCTGCGGGCTGACCAGGGGTGCGGAGGTTCCGGTCAGGGTCATGGTGCCGAATCTGCTGCAAAACAGCCATACCCCGCTGGAGGCCAACGCGACCGTCGTCAACATCGCAAGCGATGGAAGCGGCGAGATCTGCCGTTTCTCCACCTGCTCCGACCCGCACGCCGAGGAGGTGATCTCCCGCTTCATCTTCCAGCGCCAGGTGGACCTGATCCGCGAGCTGAAGGAGCAGAGCTGAAGCGGGTCGCAAGAGAGGCTTTCAGCACAAAGGAGGGAGCATGCCGGACAACCTGTTCATCCCGTCGGTCGATCTGAGGATCGGCTCCCTGGAGGAATACAACCGCAGGCAGAAGGAGAAAGCCGCGGCCCGGCAGTCGAGGTCGAAGCCGCGCCCCTGCATCACCATCTCGCGGGAATACGGCTGCACCGGGTACCCTGCCGCCGAGCTTTTGCGCGAGCTCCTGATGCAAAGGACAGGGGACGAGTGGGTGCTGATCGACAAGCTCGTCCTTGAGGAGGTGGCCAGGCGCCACAACCTCTCCGAGGAGATCCTGAAGACCCTGGGCGCGGACAACCGGATACTCGACGAGATCCTGGCCACCTTTTCGCCCCGCTGGAAGAGCAACTACGACTACTTCCTGCCGCTTTCCAGGCACGTGGTGGCGCTGGCGGAACAGGGAAACGTCATCATGCTGGAAATGGGCGGCGCCATCGTGACCCGGCACATCGAGCACTCCCACCATTTCAGGATATTCGGCTCCGATCCCTTCAAGGTCGCCACCCTCGCCTGCCGCCTCGGGATAGAGAAGGAGGAGGCGGAGAAGCTGATGCACAAGCAGCAAAAGGTGCGCGACCACTTCACCAAGGACTTCCTGAGCCGGGACGATCACGATCCGGCGCTTTACGATCTCCTCTTCAACAACGATCGCTGTCCGTCCGACAGGATCGCTCATACCATAGTGGATTTCGTCCTGGGGAGATGAGGAAGGCGGCCTCCTTCTAGCAGATATTCCGATATGCTGCGGCGCTTTTACTGGCGCGATTCAAAGCTTGAAAAAGTGCGTTATTTCTCAGCGAAGCCATAACGCCCCAGCACGCTCTTCGCGTCGCCGCTTTGCAGGTATCTGTAGAAGGCTGCAGCGTCGCGGTTTTTTGCCCCCCTTGCCGTCAGGGCCAGCGGATATACCACCCGCGGATACAGATGCTGCGGGACCGTGAACAGGATCCTGGCCTGCCTGGCAAGAGCCGCGTCGGTACGATAGACGAAGGCGCCGTCGACCTCGCCGCGTTCGGCATACATCAGGCTTTCCCTCACGTCCTTGGCGAGGACCAGTTTCCCCCCCAACGCCTTTTCCATTCCTGACTTCTTGATCGCCTCGAAGGCGTATTCCCCGGCCGGCACGCTCTTGGGGCTGCCGATGGCGATCCGCTCCAGTGAAACGAGATCCTGCATCCGTGAGATCTTTTTCGGTGTCGTTCCTGCAAAGACAAGCGTGTTGAAGGTGAAGTCGCCGACAGTGGATGCCTCGACAAGCTTCCTCTCCTTCAGATAATCCATCCATTCTGCGTTGGCCGCTATGAAGATGTCGGCGGGTGCGTCGCTCTCTATCTGCCTGGCCAGGGTCCCCGAAGCGCCATAGTTCTTCGTGAATTTCACGGCGGGGTTGCTCCTGGTAAACCGTGCGCTCAGTTCGTTCATGGCCTCCTTGAGGCTGGCGGCGCAGGAGAGGCTGACTTCGCCGGCGCATGCAGGTGACGCAAGGAGCAGGGCAAGGCAACAAAAGAGGAGTTTGAGCGCAGAATTCTTCATGATCCCTCCAGGCGACGGTTTTGTTTTTGCCGTATATCTAACAAGAGTCATGCCACTTCGTGCACATCCAGGGGGAGGGTTGGAAAGTGGCTAAATTCCAGACGTTGTCCGGCGGGGGGGCGAAAAGCCGGGGAGGGAGGGGCTATGAAAAGCAGCAGGTGCAAATTGATTCGGCAGTGAACGAGGGCGCTCGCTATGCCACCCCCTTCAGGTAGAGCTGCCGGTCGTTTTCGGGAAGACGCTCTATGGCGTACCGGAGCATGGTGCGTGGCATACTCCGGTAGCGCTCCTTGAGGAAGCCGAGCTCTGTCGCCATGTCCCGTTTCCCGACCTCCCTCAGCATCCACCCCACCGCCTTGTGGATCAGGTCATGCGGGTCGTTCAGGAGCAGGTCGGCCATGCGCAGGGTCGGCTGGAACGTCCGCTGCTTTACCCAGTGGAAGGTGGCCATGACGGCGATCCTCCGCTCCCAGACGGACGCTGAACCCGCCAGGTTCTCCAGGGTTACGATCTGCAACGGGTCGAGATGCGCCCCGACGATCCGCTCGGCCGAGGCATCCACGAGATCCCAGTTGTTGATGTGGGAGGTATTGTCGAGGTAGAGGTGGTGGATGGCCTCCCACATCAACAACTGGGATCTCGGGTACCTTTCCACCAGGATCAGCAGGGCGAGCAGGCGCTCCTCGTGCCAGGACGAGCGGAGCAACTCCGTCACGGAGTCGAGCGGGAGTGCGCGGAAGGAGCATCCCAGCCGCCTCAGCTGCGGCACCCGTATCCCCATGAAGCAGTCCCCAGCTCCATACTCTCCGGCACCCGTTTTGAAATAGCGCTGAAGGAACCGGGCCGTCTCCGGGTCAGCGAGTTCCCGGAGGGCTCGACGAACATCACTCAGTTCACAGGAGGTCATGGCAGGTTTCCTTGGGCGTTCGAAGGTTCGTTGTCTCCTCATGCACCGGTCATGCAGGGAAGGCGAGGAGGTCGCCTCTGCTGAACTCGCGGCGACGTCTGCGAATATATGCCAGGGGGCGGGCAAAGTAAATATCCCAAAGGGGGGGCGGGAGGGGATGGGCCCCGCCGTTGAAGGTCATCGGAACAATAGCTGGCATTGACGGATCTTGCGGGGTGGTGCAGGATGGGGTGCCGGCATGCGGCGTGGCGTGAGGGCTGAACTCTAAAGGTTATTTGGGGGCAGTTTCCGATGACGGCAGTTATCACTGTATCTTGCGCCCCTTGACGCTGGTCCGGTAGGCGTCGGCTACGTTGGCCCCGTACCAGACCGGAGCCATGAGGACCAGCACGGCGAGGTTGAATTTCTGCTTGAGGTCGAGGTCGGCCCCCTCGAAGAGCCACCTGCTGATACCGACGTACCCGAGCAGCAGGAAAACTACCGTGATGGTGCAGAAGGTGAGCCCCTTCTGGATCTGCCCGTTGCGTATCTGCCCCAGCCCGGGAAAGAGGATGGACAGCCACATCGCCTTGCGGTCCGGGGCGAGTTTCGTTGCGCAAGTGGCGCAGTACTCCCCTTGCAGCGGCTGCCGGCAGGTCAGGCAAAGCAAAGCGTACGGCAGGCCGCTCCTCCTTCCCATCCGCGTGGAGAACTCGCAGCAAAGAAGCTGGAGAAAATCGGCCCTTTGATGGTAGTAGGCCAGCTCCTGTTTCTTCCCCTCGACTGTCAGCATAACCTGCATCTGCTGCATCACGGCAATGGCACGCCGTGGAGGAATCACCCCGGTTATGGATTCGTAGGGGAGCTGCCGGATCTGCGTGACCTTGTTCCAGCTCAGATCGTAGAGGAGCAGCCTTTTTCCGGTGAAAAACAGGAGCACGACCTCGTTGGCCGACTGGCTGTGCTGGGCAAGGGCCACCTTCTCGACCCCTTCCCCGGGCAGGAGATCGAGCATCTTCTCACGGACGACCCGCTTGAACGCTTGCTCCGTCTGTTTGCGTTTCCAACCCGTCATCCCCCCCGCCCTGATCAGGAAAATCACACCGACAAGAAGCAGCACGAGGCCGGCAAGGAGCAGGGCGAGCTGGGTCAGGGGCGGGAGGTTCAGCTGGGCAGAAAACGCCGACAGCGTGACGCTGAAGGCCCCTGCGCTCATCAGCAACAGTGAGGCGCGCAGCTTCCCCGCGTGTGGAGCAACCCCCAGGATGACGTCGTTGCCCGCTGCGGAAACCTTCCCCACGTCCACCCGGGAAATCTCCTTCGCCTCGCCCCGCTTCACCTTCAGGTAGAAGAAGATCACCGGTGCGCAGAGCGCAAGGAGTGCGACCAGCGCACCGAGCGAAATCCGCTGGAAAAGCCCGGCTTCCTCGTCCCATGCCGCACACTTCGCAGCCAGATCCCGGCTGAACGGCCCGAGGGGACGCAGCTCCGCCAGGGAGAAGGCAAGGACCTGGCGTCCGCTGCAGTCGCTCAGGTAGAGCCGTTCGCCGTCCGCGACCAGGTCGCCTATGACCTCGGCGTCCCCCAGCGACAGTTCCGCGGTCCGCGCCCCCTTCCGGTCATAGGCCCGCACCCTGGCCCGGTTCAGGAACCCGTCGTTTTCCATCACCAGCAGGCGGTCGGAGGTAACCGCGAAGTCGGTGGGATAGCGGAAGGTCCTGTCCCCCTTCGGGGTCACCAGCGTCCCCTGAAACGTGCCTTCAGGCGTGTAGGTTTCGAGGGCGGGGAGTTTTGTGTTGGCTACCAGCAGCTGTCCGGACTCGTCGAAATGCATCTCGTTGGGGAACCTGAACTGTCCCGGTTCGGACCCCTCCCTGCCGAAGCTGCGCAGGAACCTCCCCGCCCCGTCGAAAACGATGATCCTGTGGCCGGCGCCGTCGCTGACAAACAGGTGGCCGGTCGCCGGTTCCCGTGTCACCTTGAACTGCGCGGAGATGGCCGCCCCGCTGAACTTCTTAAACTCGTTTTGCCGCCCCAGCACCAGCACGCCCCTTCGTCTTCATGTCCGCGAGGCAAAGGCTCCCCTTGTCCCAGAAGAGCTGGGTGGGGTGCACGTCCGTGGCAAAGGGATAGCTGCGCAGCAGGGCACCGTCGGGCGCGTACAGGTAGACCGCCTGGCCGCAGGCGACGGCTATCCCTTCGGCTGATGCGGCCATCAGGTTGGGGTAGGGGACTGCCTTGAACCGGGAGTCGGCCCAGAGCCTGACACCCACGGCGACCAGGACCAGGAGGAGAAAGAGCGCGAGCAGGCGCTTGTTGGCACTCCCCTGCATGCCACCCTGCAGGGAGACGGACTCCTCCTCCGGTTGGGGTACCGGCGCGGACGGCACTGGGGCCACGGGGGGCGCGAGGCGGGGCGCGGTCCCCGCATCGAACACGAACAGATGCCGGCATTTTGGGCAGGTGGCCGTGACGCGCTGTCGCGGCAATGCTGAGGCGCTGCTTTGCCTGGCGTAACCGCAGTTGCTGCAGACTATTCGTATGAGGGGTACTTTGCTCTTTCTTTCGGAGTGAGTGTTGACCGGCTCCCCTTGGAGGCGATTCCTGTATATGACATCGCTAATGTAATGTAAATCATAAAACTGCCGGCGACGAAAAAAGAGCCCGCAGCGTGAGCCTTTGTACGGCCAACTGTTTGTCAGGTCTGCGCGACCCCTCCCTGGCGGGGCTGACAAGAACGATGAACATGGCGATCACCGTTAATGTTTTAAATGCACGTCTTCACGGGCAGCGCACGAGGCGCCCGGTCGCTTGAAGATCGCCGAAACATCGCTAGCATTGTCTGATGTTTTTCCGGGGTGGTGCAAAAGGGAGTGCCGGGTGCGGCCCGTCGTGAGGAAAACTCCAAAGTTTCTCGATGCCAGGAGGCTGTATGGAAGGGATGGTACTCGGTGTTGATGCCGAAGGGGGTGTGATCAGGACAGCCGACGGCAGCAGGTACAAATTCGGGATGTCTGACTGGAAGAGCCCGCGCCCTCCACAACCGAGGGACCGGGTCGATTTCGTCGCGGATGACGGGTCCGCGCGAGAGATCTACCTGGTCAGTCGCGGCATGGGGAACCTGTCCGAGGTAATCGACGACGTTCGAAAATCGGAAAAGACGATGCCGGCCGTGGTATACGCCTGCTACGTGGGGGCACTCCTCTGGGGAGTGACCCTGGTGATCGGTGTCGCTGTAGCGTATGTGTATCGCGGCAGCGCCAACGGAACCGTCTACCGAAGTCACTACGACTACCAGATTTCGATCTTCTGGAAGGCGATGCTCGGCTTTCTGGTCGGGGGGCTGTTCCTGCTGGTGGGGGTCGGAATGGTAATCCTGATCGGTACCTATATCTGGCTCGTGGTCAAAACGATAAGGGGGTGGCGCTCCCTTAACGAGGGGAAGCCCGTCCCCCCCGGATAAAAGAGCGGGCCTCCCCGCCCGGCGTCATCTGAAGGTGGCCAGCACGTATTCGGCGATAAGGGTCGCGTCGGCGTCGGGGATGACCGAGGGGTCGAAGGCGGTCATGCCGGGGCCGGGGTTGCGCATCACCTTCACGATGCCCCTTGCGTCCCTGATCCCGTGATCCGCCAGCACCCCTGCATGCAGGGTCTTCTTCGGGTTTATCGTGTTGCCGCCATCCGGGTGGCAGGGGGCGCAACGCTCCTTGAAAAGCCCGGCCCCCCTGACGGTCGCCGTCGGGGGGGCGCCCGGCGGTTTTTGCCCCCCCGGTTCACGGCAAGCGGTCAGCAAGGCGGCGCTGATCGCAACGGCTGCCAGTACTGGTAGCGCATCCTGACGCATGTCTCCCCCCTAGTCCCGGCAGACGTTCAGGCTTGGCGCGATGGCCCGTGCCTCGACCCCGATCTGCGCCAGCTCCTTCAGGACCGCACCCTTCAGGGTTTCCACCTGCAGCGCGACAGCGGGTGAAAGCTCGACGTCCAGCTCGATGCAGCCGGGCTGGACGCCGAGCAGCACCATTTCCGCGGGTGCGTGTCCCATCAGGCGGGCTACGGCAAGGAGGTCCTTCAGCCCCATCTGGTGGGGGGAAATCCTGGTCTCCAGGGCGATGGGGAGCTCCTCCCCCGTCAGCCTGACGCACGTTCCCGGCCCCTTCCCGGTTTCCACCGCATCTATCATGATGAGGTGGCTTCTCCCTTCGAGCAGGGGGAGGAGGTCCAGCCCGAGCGTCCCGCCGTCCACCAGTTCGACGTTGGCGGAGAAAAGGAATTCCTGCTGCAACTGCTGCACAACCCTGACCCCCACCCCGTCGTCACTCATCACCAGGTTCCCGATGCCGAGCACCAGCGCGTTGGCAGCCGGAGGTGTGCCGGCCTTCGAAGCGTTTTTTTTCACTCTTTCTCCTTCACGGTGAACTTGTAGCCGCTGAACATGCTTGAGATCTCCCCCCCGCGCTCCTTGATGTCCATGAGCCAGGCGCTGTAGATGTGGTTGATGACGAAGCCGAAGATGAGCCACATGCCGAAATGGTGGACAAGGCGCATCCCCTGGAGGCTGAACAGCGAGTACATGAAACCAAGGGAGGTGTGCATGACCCCGCCGGGCGCATGGGTGGCGTACATGGCAAACCCGGTGAGGAGCATCATGACGTACACAAGGAACAGCGCGAAGTAGGCGGTGGTCGCCAACGGGTTGTGGCCGACGGTTTCGGGGACCTGATGGTCCAACAGCAGGTAATACCGCAGCATGCGGACCGTCTTGCGGCGCCCGGTGGCGCTTAGCATCGGGAAGAACGCCTTCCAGCCGGCGTACTCGTTGCCGGTGACGGACCAGAGCAGGCGGGACGCGAGGGCGACGGTGAAGGCGTAGGCCGCCACGAAGTGGATGAAGCGGATCCATCCCATGGCGTAGGCGGAGGCCGAACTGCCGAAGGAAAAGGGAGTGCCGATGAAGAAGCCGGTCACCGACAGGATCGCTATGGAGAGCGCCATGGTCCAGTGACACCAGCGCACCGGCAGTTCCCAGATGTAACGCTTGAACTTGCAATGCTCCGACATGATCTCCCTCCTTGGTCAGCACACCCTGACCTGCACCGTTTCCCTGCCGGTGGCATCGAGGACATGGACTGCGCACGCCAGGCAGGGGTCGAAGGAGTGGATGGTGCGCAGGATCTCCAGCGGCTTTTCGGGGTCGGCGATCGGCGTCCCCAAAAGCGCGGCCTCGTAGGGCCCGGCCTGACCACTGGCGTCGCGGGGGGATGCGTTCCAGGTCGACGGCACCACCGCCTGGTAGTTGAGGATCTTCCGGTCCTTGATCTTGATCCAGTGGCCGAGCCCGCCGCGCGGGGCCTCGTGCCAGCCGTAGCCGTGGGCCTCCGCGGGCCAGGTCGCCGGGTCCCATTTCTCGTTGGCGTGGATGTGGAAGTCCCCCTTGGAGATGTTGCCGACCAGCTCGTCCAGCCACTTGGGGGCCTGGCGGGCGATCAGGAGGCAGTCGATGCCGCGGGCGCCGGTCCTCCCCAGGGTGGAGAAGAGCGCCTCCGGGCCGACGCCGAGCTTCGCGAGCACCATGTCCACCGCTTCCTTGGTCTCCTTGTGTCCGGAGACGTACGCCACCAGCACGCGGGAAAGCGGACCCACCTCCATCGGTTTTTCCTCGTAGCGGGGGGCCTTCACCCAGGAGTATTTCTTCTCCGTGTCCAGGAAGTCGTAGGGAGGGGTGGGGCCCGTGTAGTTCGGATCGGTCGCGCCTTCGTAGGGGTGCAGACCTTTTCCGGCGCCGGCGTCCTGGTACCAGGAGTGGTCCACGTGCTCGGTGATCTTCTTTTGATCCAGCTCCACAACCTTCGAGATGTCCCGGTTCATGATGGCGCCTCCAGGGAGCCATGTGTTGCCAGAGGCGTCCGGGAACTCGGGGTAGCACATGTAATTCCCGACGCCGCCGCCGATGGCGCCCCACTCCTTGTAGAAGGAGGCGACGGCCAGCAGATCCGGCATGTAGACCTGTTCCACGAAGTCCTGCGCCTTCTTCAGGAGGCGCTTGATCTCGATCAGCTTGTCGGCGTTGAGGGCGTTCTGGGAGTCGGGGTCGATCGGTATCGACATGCCGCCCACCAGGAAGGTCTGCGGGTGCGGGTTCTTGCTCCCCAGGATCGCGTGGATCTTGATGATGTCCTTTTGCCACTCCAGCGCCTCCAGGTAATGGGCGGTCGCCATGAGGTTCGCCTCGGGAGGGAGCAGGTAAGCCGGATGCCCCCAGTAGGCGTTGGCGAAGGGGCCGAGCCTGCCGGAGGCGACGAAGGCCTTGAGCTTCTCCTGGACCCCCTTGAAGTAGGTGGCGGAGTTGTTGGGCCATGGCGAGAGGGAGGCGGCGAGCTGTGCGGTCCTGACCGGGTCCGCCTTCAGTCCCGAGGTGATATCCACCCAGTCCAGGGCATGGAGGTGGTAGAAGTGAATCACGTGATCCTGTACGGTCTGGATCCCTATGATGAGGTTGCGGATCAGCTGCGCATTGGGCGGGACCTTTATCTTCAGCGCATCCTCGACGGCGCGGATCGAGGCTATGGAGTGCACCGTGGTGCAGACCCCGCAAAAGCGCTGGGTCCAGAACCAGGCGTCGCGGGGGTCGCGCCCCTGGAGGATCTTCTCTATGCCGCGGAACATGGTGCCGGAGACCCAGGCGTTGCTCACCTTGCCGCCGCTCACCTCCGCCTCTACGCGCAGGTGCCCTTCGATCCTGGTAATCGGGTCTACAACGATCTTGCTCATATCCTTACCCCTCCTTGGTGTCTTCGCCCGGCTCCTTGTCCTTCCTCATGGCGTTGAGGGCGCCGTGCACGATAAACGCGCCCGCGGCCCCCGCAGCAAGGCCGAGCCCTATCGCGTCCGCCGCATGCTCGATGCCGAAGCCGGGGACGCTCGGCAGCCGGTTGTACATGGGGGACATGACGTCCCAGAAGGCCGGTTCCGAGCATCCCGCGCAGGGGTGTCCGGCAGCGATGGGCCAGCTGGTCTTCTCGTTGTAGCGCTGGGAGGGGCAGTTATGGAAGGTCGCAGGTCCCTTGCACCCCATCTTGTACAGGCAGTGCCCTTTGCGATGCCCGTCGTCCCCCCACTGCTCCACGTACTGCCCGGCATCGAAGTGCGGGCGGCGTTCACAGTTGTCGTGGATGCGCTTGCCGTAGGCGAACAGGGGGCGGCCATGGCTGTCCAGGGCGGGGATCTTGCTAAAGACGAGGTAGTGGACCACGGTCGCGGTCAGGTTGTCGGCGTTGCAGGGGCAGCCGGGGAGGTTGATCACGTTAGCCTTTGGGACCGCCTCCTTGACCCCCACCGCTCCGGTGGGGTTGGGGGCCGCAGCGGCAATCCCGCCGTAGGACGCGCAGGTCCCGATGGCTATGGTGGCCGCGGCTCCGCCGCAGACCTGGCGCGCCCGCTCCAGGTGCGATTTGCCCCCCACGCAGCCGTAGACACCGCCGTCCTTCATCGGGATGGACCCCTCGATGACGCAGAAGTACTTTCCCCTTTGCTCCGCGATCGTCCGGTCCAGCGCGGCCTCGGCCTGGTGCCCTGCCGCTGCCATGATGGTCTCGTGATAGTCGACCGAGAGGATGTCCAGGACGATCTCCCCGACGGTGGGGTTGGCCGAGCGCAAGAGCGCTTCGCTGTCGCCGGTGCACCCCTGGAATTCCAGCCACACCAGGGGTGGTCTTTTCACCTCGTCCAGGGCCCGGGCGACCGACGGCGCGAACGAAGGGGGGAGGGCCAGGGCAGCCGTCAAGGTCGAGCAGAACTTGAGGAAATCCCGGCGGGAGACACCCCGCTCCCTCAGCAGTTCTCCTACCGAGTATCCCTCCCTTTGCAAACCGTTTTCTCTCATCTCACCTGTTTGTTCTGTTCTCACCTTTGTCATCCTGACCTCCCCCTGCCCAGAGCGAAACAACAGGACTGAATGTGTCTGCATAAATGCCCGCCATTGTGTGAGCAATTCTAATAGAAATATGTTCTATGGCAATGGTGTGTGTGAAAAATTTAGGAGCACGATCTCATGACTTACGGGTGTTTGCACGTAGAACGTAAATTGACAGGTCGGGGTATTTCTTGAGTAATGTTTTAGATGCTCCCCGCCGATGAGTATAAGAGCATGGCCGGCATCCGGATTGGCACAACTGGATGCTGCATGCATAACGGCTGAGAACCTGTGAGGTTGATAGCTTAAGCAGCATCTGCTATCCTGACTGTCGCTCCGGACGTTCCTTATCCTTATGAGTGCGACCTTGTAAGTCACGTCAACGCATGATCCCTGACAGTGGGTGCTCCAATGACCGTACCGCGTCCCTGCAACTGGCTTTTCTTGACCCTCTCCGTAATCCTTCTGGGGGCGCTTTGTTTTGCTGCGCCTTCCCCCCAGGTCTCCCTGACCCTTGAAGAGCGACAATGGCTGAAGGACCATCCGGTGATCAGGCTGGCACCAGACCCGGATTTCAAGCCCATCGAATATTTCGACGCTAAAGGGGGATACCAGGGAGCCGCAGCGGACATCATCCGTATCCTGGAGAAAAAGCTCGGCATTACCGTTACCATCGTGCAGTTGAAGAACTGGGACGAGGCGATGGAGAGGTTCAAGGCGCACGAGGTGGATATGCTGGGCGCCATGGTTCGGACACCGAACCGCGAAAAGTTCGCCCTTTTCACCGACACGCTGGTTTCGGTTCCAGGGGGGATTTTCACAACCAACAAACAGCTGAACGGCCTGACCTTGGATTCCCTCAAAGGGATGAAGGTCGCCGTCGTGTCGAACTACGCCGCCCACGACATCATCAAGAACCGGTACCCGGAGACCGAGCTGCATGTCGTGCCGGACGTCTCCACCGGCCTTGCCAAGGCAGCGCTCGGGATGGTCGACGTCTATGTGGAGAATATGGCCAATGCCACTTACTACGCCCAGGAAGCGGGTATCACCAACCTGCACCTGGCCGGAAAGACCGAGTTCGACTACAAGTGGGGGATCGGTATCCGCAAGGACTGGCCCATGCTCCAGGGGATACTGAACAAGGGGTTGGGGGCCATCACGGATCATGAGCGCGAGCAGGCCATGAATCGATGGATATTCGTTGAAGGTCAGCAATGGAGACCGAGCAAGACGTTTATCGCAGTGGCCGCCGCCTCGCTTCTTGCCTTCATGCTACTTTTTTTCTGTTACTGGAACCTAAGGTTGAAAAAAGTGGTCCGCGAGCGGACCGAGTCGCTCCAAAACGAGCTGGAAGAGCGGCAGAAGGCCGAAAAGGGCCTCAAAACGCTTGCAGCACAACTTGAGCAGCGCGTCGCCGAACGAACAATGGACCTGGAAAAGGAGATTGCCCAACGGGCCCTTTCCGAGCAGGCGGCACTGGCCAGCGGGAAGCTGTTCCGTGAGCTTTTCAATAACCTGGCAGACCCCGTCTATATCTCCGACATGCACGGCAGGTTCCTTTCCGTCAATGACCAGGCATGCAGCGAGGTGGGGTACACGACGGACGAACTGTTGCGGATGACGGTAGCCGATGTCGACGTGGTGTCTCCCGCGGGGGAATTTGAACATATCCATGGTGAGTACCCTCCCGGTACTACCCGGATTTTAGAAACACGCCATAGGAAGAAGGACGGCACGTTTATCGAGGTAGAGGTCAAGGTCCGGCTTATCGAATTCGACGGTCAGCCGGCGGTCATGGGGACGGCCCGCAACATATCGGCGAGGAAACACGCCGAAGAAGCGCTCAGGGACAGCGAGCACAAATTCAGGACCCTGTTCAACACCATCCAGGATGCGGTGTTCCTGACGAGCATCGATGGCACCATCATAGAATGCAATGAGAAGCTGTCAGGGTACGGCAGGGATGAACTTCTCGGCAGGAGTTCCGACGAGTTCCTGCTCTGGACGGACCCGCGCGACCGGCAGCGCCTGATCGAAGCCGTGACGGCCAAAGGGTTCGTGAACGACTTCGAGGCGGCCTTGGGGAGAAAGGACGGGTCGACCTTCCCCGGGTCCGTCTCCAGTAACGTACTGATGCTGGGCGACCAAAAGCATTTTCTTTCGGTGGTGCGCGACATCACCGAAAGAAAAAACGCGGAAGCCGAACGCGCCGGTATCGAGCAGCAGATGCTCCATGCGCAGAAACTGGAAAGCCTGGGGGTGCTCGCAGGCGGCATCGCCCACGACTTCAACAACATCCTCACCGCCATTGTCGGCAACGCCGAGCTTGCCGTGATGCGGCTCAACCCCGAGTCGCCTGCCATCGAAAATCTCAAAAGGATAGAAAATGCCTCCGCCAGGGCTGCCGACCTTGCAAAACAGATGCTTGCCTATTCCGGCAAGGGCAAATTCGTCATCGAATCCATTGACCTGAACCGGTTGATCAGGGAGATGGGGCATATGCTGGAGGTCTCCATCTCCAAGAGGGCCGCGCTCCGCTATGAATTGACCTCGCCGCTTCCCGCGGTGGAGGTGGATGCGACCCAGATCCGGCAGATAATCATGAATCTGGTCATCAACGCATCTGAAGCGATGGGCGACAAGGACGGGGTGATCTCCATCTCGACCGGCTGCGTGGAGTGCAGCGAGTCGTACCTGAGGGAGGTATGGCTTGCAGATCGGATTCCCGGGGGGAGCTACGTCTATTTCGAGATATCCGATACCGGCTGCGGCATGAACAAGGAGACGCTGGCAAAGATATTCGACCCGTTCTTCACCACCAAGTTCACCGGCAGGGGGCTGGGGATGGCGGCGGTACTCGGCATCATCCGCGGACACAAGGGGGCCATAAAGGTCTACAGCGAGGAGAGCAAAGGGAGCAGCTTCAAGATCCTGCTCCCCGCCGGCGAACGGCCGGCAGAACTGCGCGACGAAGCCTTGCATGACGAGCAGTGGAAAGGTGCCGGAGTCGCCCTGCTCGTGGACGACGAGGAGACCATTCTCGACATCGGTTCGGAAATGCTGCGGGAACTCGGCTTTGAGGTGGTGACTGCGCCGGACGGGGAGAGGGCTTTGCAGGTATATGGCAGCGGGGACGACATTTCCGTTGTCGTCCTTGACCTGACCATGCCGCACATGGATGGCGAGCAGTGCTTCAGGGAACTGCGGCTGATGAACCCGCAGGTCAAGGTCATCATGTCCAGCGGATTCAGCGAGCATGAGGTCACGCAAAAGTTCGCCGGCAAGGGGTTGGCGGGGTTTGTCCAAAAGCCGTACAAACTGTCGAGCCTGCGCAATGCGCTGAGGGGAATAGAGTAACAAAGGTTCCACCTAGTCACCATGCCATCTAGGCGAGCATCTTTTACAGGATCTCGCCGGCTGTCTTCACGTATCCCGGGCAGCGGGTGGTGAAGTACCCTTTCTTATCGGCCTCCTTCATCCTTTCCTTGGTTCCCATATCGCGTCTTTCCCGTCTTTGTGCATCGCGTCCCTCCGAAAATCCTGCCCATACCGCTACTCTCACTGCGCCAGTGTCTGAGCCCCTGAGCAGCGCCCTTAACAATCGTCAACGGCAAGTAGGACAATGCTGTTCAATGTTTGATCAGAATTTGAAGGTCGGGATCCGCAACGGTCCGATAACACGGGGGAAAATTTTGGCACGCCGCATGCTTAGATATGTTTAATTAGATTTTAGTGCTACTGGACTGCCATGACCCTTGAGGAAACGCAGATGTCCAGAACCGTCTATGCCAGCCGCTCCCCGCCCCTTCCGCTGTCTGCCTGGAAGCCTTGGGAGGTTCCCACGCAGGCCGCTCTTTCTCTTTCGAAGGGTAGCCGGGGCTCTCACAGCTGGAGGTGTCATATGGAAAAGGTACTTGCAGGTCTAATGGTCATGTTTGTCACTGTTATATTCGGCTGTGGTGGAAGTGGTGGCAGTAGCGATACCGGTGGCAGTAGCAGTGTCAACAGCGATACAGTGACCGCGGACAGTGGTAGTTCCGCCAGCGGTAGCACTGGTGACGTTGCCGGCAGCGGTAGTGGCAGTAGCACTGGCGCCAGCGTCGGTGGTGATGCCGGCGGTAGTACTACCGATACTGGTGGCGAGCCGGGAGGCGGTGTGACTCCGGTGATAAACCTGCCTACGGCCCCGTCAGAAGTCGTGGTTACCCCGGGAAATGGTCAGGTGAGCGTTTCCTGGAAAGGAGTCGCGGATGCAACCTCATACAACCTTTACTGGGCGACTTCAGCCGGGGTAACTCCAGGCAGCGCAACCAAAAAAACGGGGGTGTCTTCTCCTTGCGTTCTCACCGGATTCACTAACTGGACCATGTATTACTTTGTAATGACGGCCCTTAATGCCCATGGCGAATCAGCCGTATCAAACGAGACAAGCGCGATACCACTCGCACTTTTTGATGAAGGTATGATACGTGGCAAAACATTCGATTATTCTTTGACGACAGGCGCGACGGGCATTGTGACATTTAGCGCTGACGGCACATTTGCAGGCCAAAATCATGCAGCTTCATCACCATTTGGTGGAAATTGGGTTGTCAAGAATGGGGTGCTGTTATGCCTTTATACAGGCGGGATCATGGAAACCATGATGTTGAAGGACAACACTCCCACCTCTTTTCTCTTCACCTATGCAGTGACGTTTGCCGACGGCAGCAACGGCACTTCCGTGGAAGGGACCTTTGTGCAGGCTAAATGACTAGCGCGTTTGATAGAAGTAAATGCATAAGGCGGTCGATGGCCGCCTTATTTTTTTGGAGTCGGCGGTGGGACCTAGGCTGGGGAGGACGTCCGGGAATGGACCATAAAAAAGGGCCTCATTCCTGAGGCCCTCATCGCAGAATCGGGTAGCTTTTGTCGGAATCCTAGGCCTTCGCCCTCCTTCTCAGCAAGGTAACTCCAATGATACCGGCACTGAGAAGGATGAACGTGGACGGCTCCGGAATGGGATTCGCTTGCTCGGAGAAGTCGATGTGCTTGACCTCCTTGAATCCCCCCGTCACAGCAGTCAGTATCTCAACCGATCTTATCCACTCGCCGTCGTTGGATACGACACCGATACGATCGAAGAGGCGATCGGCCTGGTCTATGAAAAAGTTGAAGAGAAAAACAACCCCGGCTTGGTCGATAACTCTTATGCTAACGTTCCCGGTGCCGTTCATCTGCCCCTCGAAAGAGAAGTCCCCGAACTTGGTGTCGCCTGTGGGGGTGAAAAGGAGGGAAGTCAGGGTACTTTCATTCGCCGGCTTGATCGTCGCGTAGCCGCTCCCTATATCTACATTTCCAACACTTTGAACTTCGACCAGCGGACCTTCACCATTTTCTCCTACATTGCCGGTGAACTGGTTGATGTCGTGGTCGGCCTCACCGAGGAAGAATTTCGTTCCGTCCGGGTCGGGATCTACGATAAAAGTGGCACGCGCTGGAGCCGTCATCAAGATGATGGACACCACCGCGAGCAAAGAGAGCGACAGGCGCAGTATGTTCGTAATTCGTGTTTTCATGATTTTTCTCCTTCATTTCCGCTAACGTCCTGTTAAGGACCCCTTCTTGTCTGCTGTCTGGCCGTCCGCTTCAACCTGGGATTCCTGTTTGAGGTTGCAACATCTTGCATTGCTGGAAAGCTTCCCGAGATTTCAAAAAACATGCGAAGATTTTAATTTAAAGAGCGGCGAGGACAAGCGGCGGGATAGTTAACTGCCTAAAGTTTCGAAAATAATGAGCGGGTGGCCTGCTCGCTTTAGTGGTGGGGTGCGAAAATGCTTCGGGGAGCTTGGGTTTCGAGGTGGTCGCCGCGACGGACGGCGGGAAAGATATTTGTCCCACGGTTCCATAGGCGGGAAGACCATTTGTGGTGCAAGATGGTCGAGGCTGTCCGGGTGGTAGACTTCTTGACCGGGTTAATGTAGTGTATTACGCGTATCACAAATAATCATGGGGGGCACCATGCGGACGATAACATGCCGGGTAGAGGATGAAATCGAGGAAAGACTTGAACGCTTGGCGAGCGAGACGCACCGGACGAAAAGCTTCTATGTCCGTGAGGCGATTCTGAAGTCCTTGGACGAAATGGAGGATGTTTATCTTGCCGACCAGGTGATTGAGCGCATCCGCAAGGGGGAAGAAAAAACCTACAGCTTAGACGAAGTGGAGGCGCGCCTTGGCTTGGGGCATTAGGCTGTCGGAGACGGCCGAAAAGCAGTTGTCGAAGCTGGATAAGCCCGTTGCCGAGCGGATCACTAAATTCCTGCGTGAGAGAGTGGCCGTGCTTGAAGACCCGCGCAGCATCGGTGAGGCGTTGACCGGCTCCAGGTTTGGGGAATTGTGGAAATACCGGCAGGGTGATTATCGGATTGTTGCCAGCATCGAAGACGACATTGTGCAAATTCTCGTTGTGAAGGTCGGACACAGGCGTGAGGTCTACCGGCGATAAGCGACAGAAGGGGGATGGTTTAGGCCCCAGCGCCAGATCCCAATGCAACGTTGCGGTTGCTGAACGTTGAGAGACAGGAGAAATCCTTCTCTCTCCGGGCCAAAAGGAGTGATCAAACGCCTTGGAAGGACGGGAAGTTGTGGGGCAAGCGTAACAGGCCCTAACTTGTCTGGCTGCCAGGCGAAAGGGCGCGAATCATAAGTTTTCGCAGGGCTCACAAGTATGAAAGGGAGGCGTACCATGCCTGGCTTGAAAAAGACTTCGAAGACTTCAAAGAGTGACTGGGAAAGGGTTAAACAGGACGCTGCCTCCGATGCTCCCGTTGCATATGATCCGGAGACGGACCTTTACGACCCTAACGACCCTGCGCAGGTGGAGGCGTTCTTTGCCACCGCCAAGGTAGTTCGCAAACCGGGACGCCCCAAGGCTGAAAAGACGAAAGTGCCGATTGCCATTCGTCTTTCTCCCGAAGTTGTAGCGTATTTCAAGGACACCGGTGCAGGGTGGCAATCCCGTATAGACGCTGCTCTTCATGAGTGGATGTCTGAGCATCCACGTAAACATGCTTAATTTCAATTCAACGGGTCAGCCGTTGACCCGACCGGGCAGTCCTATCGCGATGAATCGACCATGTCCCATGCCGTTCGCAGGATTGAGAAGCTGCACGCAGGTCGGCTGGATATCGAGGAGAAGATGGAGCAACTACGAGCAGCACTTATGCCTCCCAAGGAGCACGCTCCCATCCAAGTCCCCTCTAACGACCCATCTGTCATTGAATAGAAAGAGTCAGGGTGCTACAAGTTATCAATTTATGCATACCCGGTCCCATCGCCCCATCCACGTAAACATGCTTAATTTCAATTCAACGGGTCAGCCGTTGACCCGACCGGGCAGTCCTATCGCGAAGAATCGACCATGTCCCATGCCGTTCGCAGGATTGAGAAGCTGCATGCAGGTCGGCCGGATATCGAGGAGAAGATGGAGCAACTACGAGCAGCACTTATGCCTCCCAACGAGGAGGCGGTGCGGTACGATTGCCAGCTCGCAGCATAGGGCGGCCACGACATAGCAGTAAGGAGGGGGGGAGGGAGACTAGCCCCTTTTATTTTGTGGCAGGAAGTTCACTGGAAAGTTCACTCAAACAAAAAGGGCTTACAGCGATTAGCTGTAAGCCCCTGATTTTTTGGCTCCCCAACCCGGACTCGAACCAGGGACATGGTGATTAACAGTCACCCGCTCTACCAACTGAGCTATTGGGGAATATATGGTCCGCGAGTTGTTAACCTCGCGTCTCTCCGCCCCGTTGCGCGAAGAGATTGCATGTATAACATAGAGGTTTTTACGTGTCAACTGTAATTCTGCGGGGAAGGAGACGTATATTTTATTTTTTTGACCCAGCAAACCGACCCCCGATTACCATCGATGTTCACCAAAACACAAACCTACGCTCCCGGTGGACAACCTTCACGCTCCATTGTCCGACGGCCAGCTGTCACAAAACGTTTGAAAATGACGCAGCCTATACTATCATTAGACGCCGCGCCGACTGTTCCGGCCTTGGGCGTCTCCCAGGGTAGCCCCGGCCCAAAAAGGTTCCCCCATTATGCCTCACCAAAGCTGTCACAAGACCCAGATGAAGGACGCCGCCGGCCTTGGCGCGTTGCTTTTGACCATCTTCGTGACGGAACTCGCGGTCATGGAACTCCTCTCTCCGCTCTTTGGCCGGCTGAGCCCCTTGCCGGCCGCGCTCCTGGACGCAAGCCTCGTAGTCGTCGTCTCCGCATTCCCCCTCTGGTTCTTGATAGTTAAACCTCTCCGCGATGAAACGGTGGCCATGGGGACGGGACACCGCCTGGTTTTTCTGGTACAGGTGCTGGCCGGCATCTTCCTGGTCGAGTACCTGGTCATGCTTTTGCTCCCGGCACTGCCGGACGTGACGGGCCGCATGCTCCCCCTGGTCGATGCGGCCGTGACCGCGACGGCGAGCAGCATATTCATCTGGCGCTTCCTGATATGCCCGCAGATACGGGTGCGCAGCATCCAGCTGATGGACACCCCCTTGCGCCTTTACGTGCTGCTGCTCTGCACGGTGTTCCTGTCGGGGCTTTTGCAGGAGATCCTCCTCCCGCTGCTGCCTTCCGGTGATCTCCTGGCACCTGCCAAGATCGCGGACGCGCTCCTCACCACCTTGTGCGGCGCGCCGCTGATCTGGCTCCTGGTGGTGCGGCCGCTCAAGAGGGAGGCCCGCTTGGAGAAAACCAGGGTCGCTGCGGTACACGCGCAGGTGATCGATGCCATCGTCACCCTCGACCCGCAGGGGGGGATCACCTCCTTCAACCCCGCTGCTGAACGGCTCTTCGATTACCAAGCCACCCGTATCATGGGGGAGTCGGCCGCGTTGCTGCTCAAAGACGGCCAGAGGGGACTCGATCAACTGTTCGCCGGGCTCTCCTCCTCCGCCGGCTGGCAGACCCCCGAGATCGGCTGCCGGCGGCGCGACGGCTCGATCCTGATCATGAACGTCTCGATAAGCGAGGTCAGGCTGGATGGACAGCACCCGGAACTCCTGCTGATCATGCGGGACATCACCAGGCGAAAGGAGATCGAACAGTCCCTTTTGGAAAGCGAGACCCGCTTCAGGGAGATCTTCCACCAGTCCGAGGACGCCATACTCTTCTTCAAGCCGGGGGGGAGCACGGTGATCGATGCCAACGCCAACGCCGAGAGGATCTTCGGCTACGACAAGGAGCGGTTGCGGGAAAACGGCCTTGAGCTGATCTGCGAACCGGAGGTGTACGCGGCGCTCACGCTTTCCATTAACGGCATAGCCCAAGGGAAGACCGTGCAGCAGGATTTCCTCTGCCGCCGCGCCGACGGAGCCCACATCGTGGTCTCTATGCGGGGGAAGATCATGCTGCTGCAGGGGGTCCCGGTCACCTACTGCACCTTCCGCGACGTGACGGAGCGGGTCCGCATGGAGGAGAGGACGCGGGAAATCCAGGCCAAGCTGATCCAGACCAACAAGATGACCTCCCTGGGGCTTCTGGTCTCGGGGGTGGCGCACGAAATCAACAACCCGAACAACTTCATCATGGCCAACACGGAGCTCCTGGCCAAGATCTCCCGGGACTCGCTGAAACTCCTCAACGAATACAGCCTGGAGCACGGGGAGAACGGGGAGTTCTACATAGCGGGGATCCCCTTCTGCGAACTTGGGGACCACTGGATGCGGCTTCTGGACGGCATCCAGGACGGATCCCGGCGGGTGAACGACATCGTCGACAACCTGAAGGCCTTTGCCCGGCAGGAACGCAGCCAAAAGCGGCGGGAGGTGGATGTGAACCAGGTGGCGCGCTCGGCGGTCACCCTCATGCACCACGAACTGATCAAGTTCACCGCCAACTTCCACCTGGAACTGGCGGACCGGCTCCCCCCGGT
>Ga0209317_1001039_pt1 | contig 27215 bp, 24 predicted proteins | sample RifGroB2_FD_183994 | JGI IMG/M metagenome (GOLD analysis project Ga0209317, IMG submission 183994) | Soil microbial communities from Rifle, Colorado, USA - Groundwater B2 (SPAdes) (version 2) | ecosystem: Environmental > Terrestrial > Soil > Unclassified | place: Rifle, Colorado | collected...
CGGGCTCCACCAAGCCAAGGCCTGTCGTCCCGCAAGGGGTGGCCCTCAAGGAGCAGGACGGCAAGAAGGTGATCCAGTGGGAGCCAAACCCGGAGAAGGACGTGGTCCGCTACGTGGTCTACAAGAAGAATTTCGTGGGGATCTTCCAGAAGCTGCAGACGGTCTTTGGGACTGAACTCGTGCTGGATGCCGCGAAGGGGAAGCAGGAACTGCGGGTGGCCGCCGAGGACTCGGACGGTCTTGAGAGCGATAAGTCGGAGATACTCACCGTGGAGGTGAAGTAGAGGCTTTCGCCTGCAGCAGGACGCTACCTGCTGCAGGCCTTGCAGTGCAGATCCGTGTTGCCGGAAAGTTCGCAGCCGCAGAGAGCGCAGGCGTTATCCCACCCGGGGTGGCCGGCATCTGCGGCTCTTTTTTTTGCCTCCAGCCGCCTCACCTCGGCCTCCATCTCCTCGTTGTACTGTGATTCGAACATGATGCACTCCTCTTGGCCGACCGGCAGCCGTTTTTGACGGCGGTAGCCACGACAGGTTTCCTTGTGTCCTTCGCGGCTACTTCGCGCTCTTTGCGTGACAGGTTATCCTTCACCCGGAACACGAAAAAAGGGTTCAGCCGGTTACTGGTGAATTAACTGAAAAAATGCGCTGAATTAAGCAAAACATTGCGCAATTCTACCATTTTCAAGACTTTGTAAGCTTGTCTTTTAACCATAACGTGTCGTTGCTCTGCTTTTTTGCGAATAAGTTGTCTTTATTTACTGAGCTGTTCAAGTGTCCGTTTTGACGTCACTATTCCAGAAATTTTACTTAACAAATTAACCATAAGCAGCCTTTGCATTAGAAATCGAAAGGACCTGTGAATTCATGAGAAAACGGCTACTAAAGCCTATGGTGGTTAAAAACAGGTGGTGGCGGCTCTCCCTAACCGGGTTCTGATTCGATTCCTGAAATCGGAATCGAACCGGCATTCATAAATATAAAAACCAACAAGCAAGGCACCTCAAAATGTGGAGGTGCCATTTTTTTATCCCGTTAAACTAATTCGCTGCCTTCGGTGCCAGGAAGAATACACACTACTCACCCCAGTGTTTTTTCGTGAACGGCTTTCGCCGCTGTGCCTGTGCCGCTTGGTATGCAGCCTGTCGCTCTATCTCTTCCTTTAGTTCAGCTGTACGTCGCTCTGCAGCCGTCGGCTCGAAAGTGATGAATGGAACAGCTTCGTACCGTTCGCCAGCTTCGAGCTTGTCGGGTATGTCAGGCCTGTCACTCGGGTGGTAAAAGTATCCCTGACATCCGCCTACGTCCTCATGCGGCAACGCCGTGCTAATCGAACCGAGGCCATCAGGACTGTAGGAAGAATACCAAGAAATAACCCCGGTGGCCGGAACATCCGCTATCTCATTGAGGCTGTCGAGGTAAATTTCAACCGGCACACCTATGGTCCCGGTAAAAAGCTTCTTATCTCTCTTAATCGACCGAATCAGCTTGTTGAAAGCTTTTTCAGCCGCACCGGTTGTCTTGGCCTCAACTACACAGGTGAAGTGACCAAACCTGCCGTCGTCTTTGCGTTCGTCAAATGAAAAATGTCCGAGGAAAAGCATAAAAACACCTCTATTCAGACCAACCGCCAATACGGCGGTCAACATATTTTCCTACCTACTTTGCCCAGCAAGCGTTACCACTTCTTATCCGTCATGACGGCCAGTAAAAATATTATATCTTTTTTGGTTTAATTCTTCGCAATGCTGGTGGTGCTTTTCTTTGATAAGGTATCGCACCTTGTCGGTATCAGCCCCTTCAACTACGGATTCTCCTACAATCTGTGCGCTATGATATTGCCACATCTATTATACCAGCAAGGAACGAGCGCCAGAAGCCATAACCCGTCGATGCTGTCAACGGATGTCACCATGTTTTTGTCACTGTTTTGTCATAGCTTTTGGCACTGACTAGCAGCAGAAATTAAGGCAGATGACATTCCGGGTCAAGCACTGGGAATGGGAGGGGCAAAATAACATACGCTTCCATGATGGGACATTGGCTATTATAGCCGGAAGTACTGAATTTCTATTTCCTATCCTCACCGTTATTAGACAGGCGGCTTTTTTTAATACCCCAGGAGACTTGGGCAATATCCTCCAATTTTTCTATGAACTTATCGACGTTTAACCCGGCTATGAAAGCTAATGCATAAAAGGCCAGATTGGTCGGGTGCTCTGTCGATTGCGCTTCCAGAACGATTAGGCCAGCCTTAAGAAAAACAAAGCTGACCACTCCACAGATAAAACTTACAATCGGCCTGATAAAGTACCATGGGAACCATTTTTCGCTCCATTGGTCTAATACGCAAGCGTTAATGTAAACGCCCCTTAGACAGTATGTCACACCACCTATCCCGCCGCAAAATCCGCAATACATTGCGAGGCTGATGTTTTCCGGGACAGCGATATTGCCCAAGAGAATCTGAATTCCGATGGTAGAGTAAAGAGCCAGCATTACAAGCAGGTACGAAATCGTTTTTACCATTTTAGACACCTCTCAGCCCTGAGCCTGGTACTAGTAGTCACCATAATCTGCAAAGCAGGTAAGCTCGTGATTATGCCAAATCAGGTTAAATGCCGGGATACCCAAGCGCAGCTTCCTGATTTTCTCCAGGGTGGCGGTGTCAATACCCGATGGGGTGCCACCGAATAAATGACTGTGCCAGGTGCCAAGGTAGGTCAGCCCTGAGGTTTTCAGGACGTGGCTTATTTTCTCTTTCAGCCCCTCGACGCCCAGTTCAAACAGAGCGGGGGAGCGGGTAGAGTCGGGGGGAGCCTCCAGTATCCTGGTGACGATTGCGCACTTCCGAGTAAGGCAGAGTTTGCCGATGAGGATGCCCCCGGTTTCGACGGAAGGCCATCTGGCGGCCTCCTCCGCCATCATCCCGAGGGCTGGGGCCAGCACCCGCAATTCCCAATCCTTGTTGTCGAGAGGCACCCGTTTGGTCTTTCCAAGGAGAGATGTTTGCCAACGCAACGACATCCCGGCAGCATCCAGGAACCCAAGAGAAAACTCGCCTTCCTCCGGGATACCCCCCTCGTAAACCTGCCTGGCACGCTCAGCCATTGCCGCAGCATGCAGAGAAATCCTGGTGTCCGGAATGATGGTGGTGTACGACCCGCAGCCCTGCCCGGTCGCCTGGCGGTGGAAGGCGTCATCCGCCACGGCCAAGACATCAGAGAGCTGCTTGTTGTCGATTGCCGAGTCAAAGATTGCCGCCGATAAGTCATCGACTCTTGGGTTCCTGCCGTGCCCCTCGATGGTGATGAATCCAAGCCTTGCATTCGAATAAAGCCCGGTCTGAAAAATCCGCGAGTTGTTCGTTGGATTTGGTAAGGTGGCCAGGATTTCCCGCACGTTAAACGATGCGGTCGAGTCGATTATCAAGGATTCCTTTTCGAAGAGTCTGGAACTGCTTTTCGCCAGGTATTCCTGAAGTCCCTTGTTGTGAGCGGTCGCACTCACGTTGAAATTGTTCATCTCCTTCTTTAGAAGTTCCGCTTTGTCTCCACCCGCTCTGGTGAGGGCATGTCGTGCGAGATTGTGCTCGGACATATATTTGTTGTCTATCAAGGTGAACGGCCCGTGGCCTGCGCGGCACAAGTGCAGGGCGATTTTCGACCCCAGGCTGCCGCAGCCGACTTGAATTATCGACTCCAGCTTCCCCGGTGACGCCCCGGAAATCTCTCTCAGCAGTTCCGGCCCGACGCTGTGCAGATGACCGATGATGTCAACGGGAGAATTCATGTCCTGGCTCCCCAAGGGGGTGTACTGGACGCGCACCCTGTACGAAAGGAATTCCAGCTTCGTGTTCTGGTTGATTAACTGCAGCGGCCTCCTGACGCAGTGGACGGTAACCACCTCTACCGCATGCGAGAGTTTCGCCGACTGGCTCCAAAGGAGCTGCACCTGGGGCCAGAAAGATTGGTAGGTGCCATACTGCTTGCTCTTTTCCAGCAGTTCGCCGAGGTTGGTTACAGTCTCCGGGAAGTAGGCATCCAGCACTGCATCCTCGTCTGGCCAGCAGCACAAGACCGGCCTAACTCCAAGCACGTACTCTCCATCGACCACATCTTTTTCCGCCACTAGATGAAGAAACCTGGCGTCAATTGCCCTGCTGGTGTAGTCGATGATTCTGAAAATACTCCCCGCAGTCACCTTTAACATTCCGCAGGTCAGCAGTTTGAAGCCCGCTTTCTTAGAGACCAGGCCGTGGATTTTCGCCTTGTCGTAAATGATGACGTCGTCCACGCTATCAAGTCTAATCGGCTCCCATCCCTGTCTTCTATCTATGAGACTATCGCTTGCCGCCTTTCTCAGCCATTCCTGCATCTGGTCTATGACCCCGGTCAATCCAAGGCCCTGGTGCAACAGGTCGTCCAGCGAGCCATCATATATACAGGGCGAAACTCTGGAATCTTTCGCGCCGGGGTTTATGTGGGGAAAAGCCCTTGGGAAGTCCTTCCGCAGCAAGAACCTGGGCGCTTTGTACGGGTAATTTTCCGGGAAAACTATGAGGACCGGTTCCAGCTGCCTTACGCCTGTCGAACTTATCCCCGTCTCGGTCGCCTTGCTTGGAAGCGGGACGCGAAACAGCGTCGTTACCCACCATGCATTTCCCACGGCAGCGGGTTCTTCCACGGCAGTGATGTCCGGGAATGTTCCCAATTCCTTCACTGCCTGCACAATGGCAGGGGGCACCGATATGCCCCCCGCTTGAGTTGTCATCTTCTTGTTCCTAGCCATGGGACAGAGGCTCCCTGGCCATGGAGACCGCTGCAGCGCTCACCGTGGCCTTCTTGTTGCCCGGCGGCTGCGGCCCATCCGCCGCAATTATGAACTCGAACGGCTCATGCGTGGTCGTGTTGGGGTAATCGCTAGTGCACTGGAAGTTCTTGCTGATGGTCAGGTATTCCTTCTTCGCGGCATGGCAAGGGGGGTCGGTGTCGTCGTCTTTGATGGATTTGCTGCTGGACATAATGTAGGCACCGAAGTTCGCCTGGGCCAGGGCGGCCTTGGCGTCCGCGTCTACCTTAGGGTCGGGGCACTTACTTCTGCTGTCGAACGACAGAACGTGCCACGAGCAGTGGTGCGGGGCCAGCAGAAGGTCGTACTTCAGGTTCTCGGGGCTGTATTTGTGCTTCTCCCATAGTTTCTTCCAAATGGCAACCTCGGCGTCACCGCCCGCCAGGAATATGCAGGAGTCCTGACGTGCAACATCCGCAGCGATGTGGAACTGGATGATGACGCTGGAGTGGTTTTTGGTAAGGGCTATTTCTTCTTCCTCGTCCCCCTTGGAGAAGGGACCAAGCACCCTCATCCACGCCACATCACAGTAAACACCGTTAATATGTCTGATTATATCGCCTTGCTTGACGAGGATACCCTCCAAGCCCTTGCTCTTTTCGTCTTCATCCTCACCGATTATGAGGATTCTGTCTCCGAGGGTGGTGACTGACCCGTAATTCGCTTTATAGTGGTTCGCCCGGCGTTTGGCCTCGGTATTAAACGCCCTGGCGTCATCGGTCAGGGTATGATTTTTACTGGCCCGCCGGAACACCATAGGCGACGACCAGATTTCCCTGATGACTATTTTCAGCTCTTCCCCCTCCGGCGGCTCGTAGTTGTAATCATCGAGCTTGCCGAGGTGAAAGTGTTTTTGAAGTCCCCTGCAGTGGTCCTGGTCCGGGTGGCTCAGCACGAAGACATCGACATAGGGACGGCCCTTGTCATCGGTTTTGAGCCGCTTTCTCAGCTGGGTAGCAACATCGCAGGTGTCGTCCTCAGGGTCGTCTGCGTCGCAGCGGATATTCACATCGATGAGGATACTTGTTTCGTTGTTGTCGTTGAGGGTGATGAGGGTCATGTCTCCGTTTGCTACTGGAAAGAAGGTAATCTTTGCGCTCATTTGTTTTCCTTTGGTCGGCACCGACCGGGTTCTGCTTCAACAAAAATATTGAATCAGGTGGCAAAAAAAAGAAAGTTACTTTATGCAGTGATATATAAATTCAATGCCACCCGAGGGTGCCATCTCTTCTCTTCTCAGAAGATAACCTGCTTCCCAAAGCTGCTTCAGTTTCGTGCTGGAGTTCGTGAGCTTGAGGTCCAGTGCTGATGCTGCTGCCGATGCCGTGGTCTCCGAAACCGACATGACGTGGTTGAGGAGTTCAACGTTGCCTCGGCTCGGAGCTGGCCCCAGAAGCCGCCAGCTGTCGCCTTGCCACAAGAACAGGGGTTGCGCCTTCTTGTCGGCGGCCAACTCCAGATTTTCAATAAGGTCGTCATCATCGAGGTCGATTACGACAATGCCCTTATTGGCCCTGAACCGGCAGACGATTTCTACCACGCTTTCCCTCGAAAACGACGCATCGGTACGCTCAACGCCACGAAAGGAAACCTCGAAAACGTCCACTGAGGGGTTGCGCTGGATAGATTGCTCAAGGAGTGCGCCGACCTCTTTGCCCTGGGCGTTGCCCCAACCGTCCGGGCGCTTCATGAGGTCTACAAGGCTGATGTGATGGCGGCGGGTCTGGTTCATTGCGTTCATTGAATCAGAAATCGTCACGTTTGTCAACAATTAAAATCGAAAACAATGTGCGTGCCCCTGATGGGGAAAAGGTCGTCGTAGCAAATGGCGGTATCGTGCTCGTATGCCTCGTCGGAGGGGACCAGATTCACCCGCGTATCTGCAAGCCTGACATGAAGTTTGCCATGGAATTGTTTTGCCTTGAGCGCACAGGTCGTTAAGCCACAACCGCGACCGCTTTTATTCCCATGCCTGGAGAGCCCCTTTGCAAAAGCTTCAACCACGATATCGATATCCGATACCTGTACAAATCTCTTGGGCAATTTGGGGCGAAGCGTTTCGAGCAGCCCCTTCCCGCTGTCGGAGACGACTACCATCGTTCCGTTTTTATATGATTGCAGCGCAGCGAACGCGCTGAGTTTTGTCGAACTATGCCCGAGCACGTTGTCGATTAGCTCCCCGAATATGGTAAACGCCGCCTTACCGAGCCTTTTGTTCTTTGCCTCAAGGACATCAGCGAAACGGCTAGGAAGATTTTCGTCATAATCTACGGGATTTATCTTAACAATCTCTACCAAGCCCCTATTCTGATTACCATACAGTTGAGCGCCAGAGAAAAGCGGTTTGGCAGGAAGGATTGTTATGCGGGAATGAAGATGGTCAAAAAAACCCATTCTGTTGAAATAGCCCATCACCACAGAATCCTCGCTTTCAAAGTCTATGGTGATATTCAATTTATTGGTGGCAAGTTGATTGATTAGACTTAGGAAAATAACAGCGGCATCGATAAGAACTTTCGCTCCGGTGGGAATGAGGAACCTGACGGAGGTGCTATTCAGGATTTGCGCCTTGGCATCACAAAGAATGTCTTCGAGCTTATCCCCACCAATCCATATGTCTTCCGGGAACGATATTTTAGGCATGCCGTTCGTGACCTTGATATGCATCGGTGGAGGTATGTGCCTTTTACAATTAATTGCTGTTCCAGGCACCGGTTTCGACAAACTGCCCTCGACTCTACAACATTTCCTTTCCTTTCAAAACAATTTTAATTTTTCGCCTTCCACCGTTTCCTCTCCCCGGCTCCCTAATCGAGCACCTTACCCACTGACTTCTTGAGGCCCAAAAAGAACCAGGCCGGCGACGTACAAGATACGTCCATCAACAGTGTTAAGAGCTATCGGAAGTTTTATATCCATGATGTCGAACCAAGTTAGAGAGGGCAAAAGGTGAACCGCCTAAACACTGTCAATAGTAGTCTGCCACAAGGATGGTGAATTGAGTATGAATTGCATCAGGTTCGGTTCGAAAACAAACGAAATAAACAGAACTTTTATTAAAATAGCTTACCAAAAACCTTGACTGAAAAATGCTGACCGATTACTATCATCCGCATCCAAAATTGCGCACACTGCCTCGACTGGAGTCATCATGGACACATCAGTTTTCCGAATCCTGGTCATCGGATTTTTGCTCGCCTGCCTCCCTGTGCAATCCTTCGCAGCTGGCAAGGCTAAGAACAAGACCGCCAAAAAACAGACCGCCTCCGTAGAGGTTTCCTTCGATGCCAATGTGGGAAAACTGCCCCCGAGGTTTTCCGGCAACAACGTGATTACGCTTTTCACGGCCCTGTCGAAGAATTACACCAGGTACCTGAAAAGCGAGTTCGAGACCAACGAGGTGTTCCAGAACAGGCTGCTGAAGCTGGAAGACGCAAGGGTTACGGGGAAGGTGAAGTACAACGACACCGTCGCTTTTACCCTCTTGACCTCGTTCAAATCCTCCTACGACGCGGACAGCCAGACGATGACGGTTACGGTGCCATTTGCATCCATCCAGGACTCAGACCTTTCCGACGCTATCAGCTACGAGCTTCCTCCAGGCAAGGGAGCGTACACCTATTCCTCCGAAACCATCTACGGACGCGCCATCGAGGTTTTTTCAACCCTTTCCAAAACTGAAAAGTATACCGGCTCAAACGCCTTCGGTACCAAGGTTAAGATAACCGGCAAGGTCTACGACACCTTCGCAGTGGCAGTGAAGAGCGACAACGACCTGATGAAACATAGCGAAAGCATCACCCTCACCCTTTCCCTGCCTCCCGAGAAGGCCCGTGAGGCAAAGGCTACCGGCAATATCCTCTTGGTCGGCAACCTCGTTCACCCCTACATCGGCATGGGAACGTACCACAGCACCGCGACCATAGACGACCCCGTGGAAATATTGGACCGAATCCGGTACGTGGCCATGGAACTGACCGATATCAGGTACTACAGCATTGCGACTGGGGAAATCTATCACACCCAGCAAATCGTCTATAACGACACCGACGACAATGAGAGCGAAGCGGAGTAATTACCATGGGAACCGGCAAGATATGCGGACAATCAGCCGATTGGTTCAAAGAGTATCATGCGGACTCTGCAATTCCTCGTACAAAGGAGAATGATTATGGCCACCAGTGTAGAAGTTAAGTGCATTAAGAAAACCAACAGGACCGACCCCCACGAGAGAATACATGGCATCGGCGGACAAAATGCTGATGGTTCAAGATGGTACCTGCCGCTGAATGACGCAATTGCAGGAATTGAAGCGGGCAAATGGAATTTTTATACTTCAGTCGCTGGTAAATCGGTTTGGGTTGTTGTAGCTAGCAACAATGGGCACAAGTATTTAAAAACTGAAGCAGATGGCGTCCACCCTAACAACCTTCTAAGCTTACCTGAATGCCCGTAATATAGGCTCTATTCAAATTTTATAGAGGGTATGACTATGGCGAAGAAGAACTCTGGCGGCGGTGTAATCGCCCTTATCGGCCTGTTTTTACTTGGCCTGGCAATAAAGTACTGGACGGTCCTGGTGACCATTGGCAGCGTGGTCCTGGTAGGCTGGCTCTTCGTCAAACTAGTGCAGACCTGGTCCACCTCCTCTGCGGAAGCCTCCAACAAGGCCCTGGCGAACTCCACGGTAAAGCCATCGCCTCCACCCCCTCCCGAACCAATTTCTGCCTCGCAGCTCAAATACGACATCCCCCTCCCCAGCCTCAGCATTGAGTTGACCGCAAATTATCGGCCTCCCTCCTCCTCATCCAAGCAGGCCGACTCCGCCTCGCCCGACTCGGTCTGGGTGCCCTGCGGACGGACCATCCAGCATGCTGGCTACTCGATTCCGGGAGGACTCCTCTACTTCGGCAGTGGTCTCAAATCCATTCAACGTTGGAACGAAGAACCTTCTCTCATTGACGCCAAACTTTCTGTCAACAATGCCACTCCCGACCGTGAAGGCCGCCACATGAGTTACTGGCCTTCCTACTCCCAAATGCATCCGTCGTCTCGTGCAGCATATCTAGAATGGCTCGCCGGTGGGAGAAAAGACCCGCAGGCGAACATCGGCTATGTGTTCCTCTACTTCTACGGGCTGGAACGCCGCGCTTTGGCTGACGCCAAGGATTCCGCCTCCGCTCGCAGCGATATACCCGCCATCCTCACCGAAGTTAAGCGGCTCCTCGCCATATACAGCGGCAACGGCTCCTTCAGCAACTACGCCAGCGGCTTCCTCGATACTCTGGATGTATCGCAGGTCAAGATGCCCCTTTACCGTACCGAACCACAAATTGGCTACCGTTCCTGGGAGATTCCCCTGATGCTCAAGGTGGCGCTCGGCCAGGTGGCGACAGACGGTGTTCCATTGCCGGTCGAATGGGCACTGGCCTGGGCAGAGAACGACTCATCCATGCCCTGCCGGACGCCGGTGCAGCGCTGCCGCCAGGAGTTCCGCGACCTGTTCAGGATACGCTACGGCGAGAAGTTCGGCGAAGGCATGACGATTAAGCCCAACAAGGCGCGGCTGCGGGCCACCTACCGTCCGGCCAGCGCTTCCTTCGGAGGCGCTATCGAAATGCCGATATCGGACCTCCCCGATGTCACCCAGGTCACTGGGCCGTCATCCAAAATCAGCGACCTGGTGAATGCCTGCACGGAAGAACTGGAGGGTTTTAGCCGCTATCTGGGCAGAAACCCGGATGGCAAGAACTCCATAGAAGCGGCGTCCTACCTCCCCCAGCCCCTTATGAAAAAACACGAGGGGAAAGAGTCACAGAAGCTGCGCAGTTGGCTGGACATCCAGGTCGCAGACACGCCCGCAACGTTCTCCTTTGCCATGCTGCAGCAGCACGTTCCCTCCTTTGGCCGGGATGGCTTCGGGAAGAAGGAGGCGACCGCACTCGCCAACCTGCTCGGGAAGATGAACGTCGGCATGGAGCCGGACCCGCGTTTCGGCACCTTTGTCCCGAGACCCGACCAGGATGTGGTGCTTTTCAAAACGAGCGCTGCCGCCCCGAACTCGCCATCCACCGAGTATGCCGCCGCGACAGTGGTGCTGCACCTAGCTTCCGCCGTCGCCGGTGCCGACGGGACGGTTGACACCACGGAGAGGTACCACCTTCAGTCACACCTTGAGACCTGGCTGCACCTATCATCCGATGAGAAGACCAGGCTGCGGGCGCATATCCAGTGGCTCATCACCTCGTTCCCCGGCATGAACGGCGTCAAGAAACGCATTGAAGTGCTCAACCAGGGTCAGCGGGAATCGCTGGGGCGCTTCCTCGTCGGTATCGCCCAGGCCGACGGCTACATCGACCCTATGGAGATGAAACTCCTCACCAAGGTGTACGAGATGCTGGGGCTGGACACCCAGAGCCTGTTCAGCCACGCGCATGCAGCCGCCGTGGAGCCGGTTACCGTGCAGACCGCCGATTTCGCACAGCCGAAGGGGTATGCCATCCCGGCTCCCCCACCGAAGCCCATGACCGGAGGGGTTTTCCTCGACATGAGCGCCATCGAGGCAAAGCTTGCCGAAACCGTCGCCGTATCCGCCATCCTCAACGATATTTTCACCGAGGATGATGCGGTGGCAACTCACACTGCTGTACCCGAGTCAACCGTTACCGATGTCGCCGTTGCCGGACTCGACCCGGAGAGTTTCACCTTCATGCAGGTGCTGGCCTCCAAGCTCATCTGGGCGCGGGAGGAACTTGAAAGGCTGGCTGCAGACCATAGCCTGATGCTGGACGGCACTCTCGACAGCATCAACGACGCTTCCTTCGACCACTTCGGTGGTCCGTTCTTCGAGGGTGACGACCCCATTGAAATCAATCCTGATTATGCCAAGGAGATAGCCGCATGACCACCGCAATACGACCGAAGGACCGGGATGCCGTCATACAATCGCTGCGGGCCGGGGTAGTCCCCCGTACCGGCCAGCACCTCATCCAGGTGGGACGGGTTAACGAAATCGCCGCCCTCCTCAAGGACATCGAGCGTATCGCCGACAGCGGGTCGTGCATCCGCTTCGTCATCGGGGAATACGGCTCCGGCAAGACCTTCTTCCTGAACCTGGTGCGGGCCATCGCCCTTGAGAAGCGCCTGGTCACCGTCCATGCCGACCTCAACCCGGACCGGCGGCTGCACGCGACTGGCGGGCAGGCCCGTTCTCTCTACGCCGAGATGATGCACAACATCTCGACGCGGTCCAAACCCGACGGCGGAGCCATGCAGAGCATCGTGGAGCGTTTTGTCACCGAAGCGCTCAAGGAGTCGAAGTCCACAGGGAAAGGGCCAGAGGTGGTCATCCACGAGAAGCTGGATATCCTCTCCGAAATGGTGGGAGGTTTCGATTTCGCCCAGGTGATAGCCGCTTACTGGAAGGGACACGACACCGGCAACGAGCAGTTGAAGGCCGACGCGATTCGCTGGCTCCGGGCCGAGTTCACCACCAAGACCGACGCCAGGAATGCCCTCGGGGTAAGGACCATCATTGATGACGGCACCTTCTACGACCATCTGAAACTGATGGCCCGCTTCGTGAGACTTGCCGGATTCGAAGGGATGCTGGTCAACCTGGACGAGCTGGTGAATCTCTATAAGCTCTCCAACGTGCAGGCACGGAATGCCAACTACGAGCAGATTCTTCGCATCCTGAACGACTCCCTCCAGGGCACCGCCGTCGGTCTCGGGTTTATCATGGGCGGAACACCCGACTTCTTATTGGATACCCGCCGGGGGCTCTACAGCTACTCGGCTCTGCAGTCCCGCCTGGCGGAGAACACCTTCGCCGTCAAGGGGCTGGTCGATTACAGCGCTCCGGTCCTGCGCCTTAGCAACCTCAGCCCCGAAGACTTCTACATCCTTCTTGGCAAAATCCGGCACGTCTTTGCCTACGGGAAAACCGAAGACCATCTTATTCCAGACAATGCACTGAAAGCCTTTATGGAGCATTGCTCCAAGAAAATCGGCGACGCCTACTTCAGGACGCCCCGGACCACCATCACCTCATTCGTGAACCTTCTGTCGGTCCTGGAGCAGAACCGGCAGGTGACCTGGCAGGACATCCTCGGCACGGTGGAGATTAAGCCGGACACAAACCCCGACCTGGAAGTCCCACAGGAGGAAGCGACCGCACCGGCCCCGATATCGGCTGCAGCCTCGTTCATCCCGTCCGACGAAGAGGAATCCCTTGCAAGCTTCAAGCTCTAAGGAATCGCAGGCGTTCTACCTGCTCGACGAGAGGGTGCGCCGCTGGGTCTGGGACCAGGGGTGGAGCCAGCTCCGCGACGCGCAGGAGCAGGCGATACCCGCCATCCTGGCCGGTGACACCGACGTCATCATAGCGGCGGCGACCGCCACCGGCAAGACGGAGGCCGCCTTTCTCCCCATCTGCTCGCGGCTCTTGGGCGCTGAAGCTCAGGGTGCCTGCGTCCTGTATCTGAGTCCCCTGAAGGCGCTCATCAACGACCAGTTCGGGCGGATGGAGCAGCTGTGCGAGCGGCTGGATATCCCCGTGCATCCCTGGCACGGCGACATCTCCGGGAGCAAGAAGGGGAAGTTCCTCAAGAAGCCCAGCGGCGTCCTCCTCATCACCCCGGAGTCGGTGGAAGCGTTGTTCGTGAACCGTGGCAACGCCATCCCGCAGCTCTTCGGCAAGCTCCTCTACATCGTGGTGGACGAACTCCACTCCTTCATCGGCTCGGAACGAGGCCAGCAGCTGCAGTCCCTGCTCCATCGCATCGAAATAGCCATCAAGAGAAAAGTCCCGCGCATTGGCCTCAGCGCGACCATCGGAGATATGACTCTGGCGGCACGCTACCTTCGCCCCAATGGCGACTCCGATGTGGATATGATTGTTTCAACGACCACAGGCCAGGAACTGAAGATTTTACTGAGGGGATACCGCACGAAACCGCCGGTGATGACGCCGGATGGAGAGGACCAAGAGGAAGTTCAGGCAGACGGCAGCCTTCTGGAAATCGGCAATAACCTCTTCAAGACGCTAAGGGGCAGCAGCAACCTGGTTTTCGCTAACAGCCGCAGCCGGGTTGAGTTCTTTTCGGACCTGCTGCGTAGGATGTGCGAGGCACAGCACTTCCCCAACGAGTTCTGGCCGCACCACGGCAGTCTCTCCAAGGAGTTGCGAGAGGACGCGGAAGCCGCCATAAAGGACAAGACGAAGCCGGTCAGCATCGTCTGCACCTCGACACTTGAAATGGGCATCGACATAGGCTCGGTAACCAGCATCGCGCAGGTGGGCGTCCCCCCTTCCGTGGCTAGCATGCGACAGCGTCTGGGTCGTTCCGGACGAAGAGAAGGAGAAGCCGCTATCCTGAGGCTGTACATCCAGGAGAACGAGCTGTCCGAAAACTCCGCCCCTTCTGACTGCCTCCGGGCTGGCCTGGCGCAGACCATTGCCATGGTGCGGCTCCTGCTCATCAAGTGGTACGAGCCGCCGCCCACGGGTGGGCTGCATCTCTCGACCATGGTGCAACAGACGCTTTCCCTGATAGCCCAGCACGGTGGGGTGACGGCGGCCCAGGCGTACCACCTCCTGTGCAAGAACGGACCATTCCCCCTCATCACCCAGCAGCAATTCGCAGAGTTCCTTAGGAGTCTTGGCAGCAAAGGTCTCATCATGCAGTCGAGCGACGGGCTCTTGCTCCACGGCCAGCTGGGCGAGCGGTTAGTCAACCACTTCTCGTTCTATACCGCGTTCACCACCCCGGAAGAGTATCGTCTGGTCTCCGGCGACCGCACCCTCGGCACCCTCCCCATCGACCAGCCGGTGGCCGAGAACTCCCTGCTCATCTTCGGTGGCAGACGTTGGCTGGTTCTGGAAGTGGACCAGGCAAAGAAGGTCATCGTGCTGAAACCTGCCAAAGGAGGAAAGGCACCGATATTCGGAGGCGAGGCGGGGTTGATTCACGACCGGATTCGGCAGGAGATGTTCGCGGTGTACAAGGAGAACTCCATGCCTGCCTTCCTGGACGCTCAGGCGAAGGAACTCTTGATTGAAGCGAGGGAGAACTTCAGGCGCTACGGGCTGGCAGAGAAAACCATCCTCTCCCACGGTAGCAACACCTACCTCTTCTGTTGGGCGGGGGACAGGGCCATGAATACCCTGGCCGCCATGCTTCGGTCCAAAGGCATGAAGGCGTCAAACGAGAAAATCGCCATAGTGGTTCTGAATGTCACGCCGGACCAACTGCGCAACTGCCTGAGCGCCTTACTAAAGGAGGGGCAGCCGGACACCCTGGAGCTGGCGCTGTCTGTGGAAAACAAGGCTTGCGAGAAATACGACCTGTTCCTTGCCGATGACCTGCTGAGTGTCGATTATGCGGCATCGAGGCTTGATGCTGACGGGGCATTAAACGTATTAAGAAGGGTAGTGGAAGTATAAGGGAGAAGAAGTCACAGACCTGCAGTCTAACTATGCATTGACCAAAGGAGAACAACACATGGCTAAAAACACAAAGCAGCCCTCGCCGGGCGTAACAGAAAAAGCGGCAAGAACCTTGGCCAACAAGAATTCCTCAGACATCGCAAAAAGTTTAGCGGGGTCCGTCGTTGCCCAGTCGAACACCAAAAAGCAGACGGGTGCCGACATGGAAACCACTGCTTCCAACGTGCTGAAGAGCAACAAGTATAGCGACAACACCAAAGAGCTTGCGGGGTCAGTATTGTCTCAGTCGAACAAGAAACGGTAGATTGTCGGCCCCATATCAGAGCCGCTAACCCATTTAAACAGATTAGCGGCTCTGATTTTTACCATTGCATCAACTTGCACAGTTCGGGCGATAATACGATTTAGAATACTCAAAACGACGTATTTTCGCAGACATGCTCTAATTCAATTATCTAAGTGGTACTTTTCCCAAATTTGTTTGCAGTCTTCAACACCCGCTTTATATCCTGCCTGGCAGAGCTTACGCGCTTTCTCCTTGTCTTGGGGAACACCTAAGCCTTGAGCATATAGCTCGGCCAATCCACAAGCAGCTGGGGCGAAATTCTTCTCTACTGCCATTGCGTATAGTTTTGCCGCTTCATTGTAATCTTTGGGGACACCTTCTCCTGTCGCATATAGAAGTCCCAAATTGCCCATGCCCTCAGCGCTGCCTTGTGCAACCGCTTTCTTGAACCACATGGCTGCTTCCTTGTTATCTGTAAGAACCCCTTCACCATTCAGGTACATGAATCCAAGATTGACTTGTGACCCTGCATCACCATGTTCAGCAGCTTTGCGATACCATTTTTCTCCTTCCTTAAAATCTTGCGCGTCATTGTACAGATGTCCCAGTTTGTTCTGAGCAGTAACATGGCCCTGTTCTGCGGCCATCCGGTACCATTTAATTGCTTCCGTGGCGCTCTGAGCGACACCTTTGCCGTATTGGTATTGGACTCCTATGTTGTATTGAGCATTCACATAGCCCTGTTCAGCGGCCTTATGGAACCATTTTGAAGCCTGGTCAAAATCTTGGGGTACTCCGTCACCATTTAAATACAGGTTTCCCAAAATGTCTTGCGCGTGTGCAAAACCACTGTCGGCAGACTTACGAAGCCAGTCAGAAGCCGATTTTGCATCCTTCGCCACCCCTTTGCCGTCCAAATAGACCAAGCCCAAATAGCATTGGGCCGCTGCGACTCCTTGCTCTGCCAACTTACGATACAGCCGTATAGCCTCATTGAAATCTTGAGGGGTACCTTCGCCGTTCTCGTACATTGTACCGAGCATCAGCTGTGCTTTTACATCCCCTTTGTCCGCCAATGCTTTTGACTGCCTGAACGCTGTCTTATAATCCTTGCTCTTGTAAGCCTTCTCGGCTGAGGTGAAGTCCGCTTGCGTGGTGCAGGCCGTCACAGAGAGAAAGATAATCGCCACCATGAATATTCGTACCACACCGAAATCTCTCCGCATGACGCCCCCTTAAATTAGCCAATAGGATAAAAATGAATGGAATTTATACCATTGAGGCTATCAAATCAAGGATAATCTAGCCGATAGTTTATTAAAATACCGGCAAATTTAACATATCTTAGACGGCATGGAATGCACGGATTTGCTAAAGATTATTGGGGAGAGGATACGGGCAGTGAGGAAAGCCCAGCGGGTTTCGCAGGAGGCTCTTGCTGAACGTGCCGCCTTGCACCCAGTATTCATTAGCAAGGTGGAAACTGGAAAGGCCAAGGCGTCGATATGCAGCTATAATTCAATAGCCGAGGCCCTTGAAATGAGTCTGTCGGAACTGGTGGAATTGCCCGGAGAAAAGGAATCATGGGATACCGACATGGTCACACTTTTCCAGGCAGCTAAAAAGCTCGACAAGGATAAGCAGACTGTATTTGTTGAGACGGTCAAGGGCGTGTTGAACGGACTTTGCGGTGTGTAAAACACATTTTTGGGTCCAGTCATAACCGGCATCAGCGTTGATGCGGCGCTGCAGGTAATCCTGTAATCCATTGGCGATGACAATCTGAGGGTACCGGTGGCCTCACAATCTTATATGCTCACGCTACTACAGGCCTGTAGAATTAAAATTCTCGCCGGTTTCCACCCTCAGCCACACACAGGCATCGCAGGATAAGAAAGCCATGGCTGCGCTTATGATGCCGTAGACCGAGCAGTATACCTATAGAGACCATTTCTTTCGACCACCCAATTCCTCCGAGTCACCCTGACTCCGGGAGCCAATCGTCACTTTAAATCTCAAGGCAGGATTCCACCTCCTTTTCGACCAACCACTATTCCAAAAACTGAAATGACTGTGTTCGCAAACCACCTCCCCCCCTGTAACGAATGGCCCCCATCCAACTATGAGAGTACTCCAACCGACAAGGAAGCGTCCCAATGATTCCCGATGCCCCTGGTTGAGAACTTCTATCCGTTTTTTCACGCCGTTCAGGCCGGGGAAGGAGCTGAGGAGCCACTGGGCATGTGCCCGCAGCCTAATCTTTTCGTCAGAGGGGAGGTGCAGCCAGCTCTCAAGGTGCTCATGCAGGTGTTACTTCTCAGTCGCATCTACAGTCCCGTCAGCACGGCAACGGCGGAAGACAGGTGCAGGACTACGGTAGCGGCGGCGTATTCCGTGAAAGGGCTGACCGACCCCCTCATGGCAAACTCAATAAGGTCAAAGCTTTTCCCTTTCCAACATCTTTCTTGATTAACTCTCTTAATGAGGTTCCAGAATTGTTCTTCAAGCGGTTAAGGGCCTCCAACACCAGGGAGTACTGGCACGCGTATTCGTACCTATCCTGGATGTCCCCCATTATATTTATTTCTGAATCTTCCACCCTCTTCCTTCACGTGGCGTCATTTTCAGTCGGGAAACAGATTGACCGCATGCGCCATTTGGACAATAATGAGCGTTTAGCAGGCTACGGAGCAGATGGAGGGAACAGAATGAGCAAGAAGGCTGTTAACGATGCACCGTTTACTCTGGAAGAGGTCCAACCATACAGGGGGGGAATATGACGAAAGCTGAATTTGTAGGGAAAATTGCCGAGAAGACCGGGTTCACGAAAGCCGACGCTGACAAGGCGGTCAATGCCTTTCTTGAGACCGTCACGGAAACGTTGAAGTCCAGCGACAAAGTTACTTTTACCGGGTTCGGCTCTTTCGAGGTTACCGAGCGTGCAGCCAGGGAAGGCCGCAACCCGCAGACCGGTGAAACGATGCAAATCAAAGCCAGCAAAGCGCCTAAATTCAAGGCTGGCAAGGGGTTGAAGGATGCCGTAGCATAATCCTCTGTTCTGGGATGCTCGTGAGAATTAAAAAGCGGTGCTGGCTCTAACATGGGTCAGCACCCCTTTTTCGTTTTGTTGCTATTGTGCCCGTTGTTTGGTTATTTCTTACCCGCTTTGTAGGGACCAAAGGCCCCCAGAAGCCCTCCCCGTCCGATGTTGTAATCCGTCGTCTCCCCGGTCTCTTTCTCCGTTTGGAACACGCGAGTAGCAGTACCATTGGTGTATTCCCACGTTTCCGTATAGCTGCCTTTATCAACAGTTTTAACTTTGTCCGGTCTGTTGCTTCCACTCATAATATGCCTCCCTATTTGTGGCAACTCGAACTTGACTACCAAAGAATATGATAATTCAAATGGAACAATCATTCAAGAGTAGCCTCTGTAACGAGGAAGGGGCTAGTCCCGACATCTTGAAAGGCATCTTAACAACAAGAAAAGGCACCCCGGAATGAGGAGGCTTTTTCCTCTATAGATGATACTGGGAGGCAAGACTACTTCGCTGCCGCCTTCGCCGCAGTAGGCTTTGCTACCCTATTCACAGTAGTGCTTGTTGCATTTAGAACAGCGGTAATGCTCATCATCCATTACCTCGACTACCTGCCCCTCAAGACCGAAAAGCGTTTTGACCTGGTTGAAGTCATCCGGATTCAGGCACGGGTCAACATAGAGGGTAACGGTATTTCGCTCTGGAAAGTAGACCACTCTCCCACGGGAATAGTAGTCGTAGTCATGAGCCTTGAACCGCCTCTCAAGAGACTCGCTTGGACGCAGGTTTTCATGAAAACCATAATGCCCACTATGCCCTACCGCCTCACCGTAAGCCTCGCCAGCGTCTACCGGCACTGCATCAATTAGGAAACCTTCTGACACCTTGAAATAGATGCCAACCTTCATATGAAAATTTCTTTGTTCTTACCCATTTTCAGGTTCAAGTCGGCTTCGGTACCGAAAAAATACAGCCCGGCAAGATTGGAGGTATCCAGCCCCTTCCCGATTTGCTTCTCCATCCCGTCGATAAGCGCCTGGTTATATCCAGCAATGGCGAGAATTGGCTTGTGCTCAACTCGCTGAATATCGACGGAAGCCAGGTATGCACCTTCCGTAATCACCCCTAACGCCTTCTTGACCTGAAGGACGTCGTTGTACGCCACCAGGAGGTGTGCTTCGTGCTTTTTGGCGAAGGCAACATATTTTCGAATCTGGTCATTCATCTCAGACGAGTAAAGACGTGGGTCGAAAATCTGCTTCAGTTCAACAAAAACGATGCATTTTCGGTTCTTGTCGAAATTCGCGATATCGATTCTCGTGTTGCCATCCTCGGAATCAGCCAGAACTTCCGAATCGGAAAACGCAATCTCCACATCAAGGATGGTTTCTTTGTTCTTCTCCACCAACCGCGACTGAATTCTCTTCTCCTCGCCCGCATAAGTCGAGATGTTCCGCTTCACGATGCGAAAGTTCGTTTCATCAAGTATCGACGAAACCATATCGCAAGATTTCTGGCTCACTGCGATATCCTCTCCAGAGGGAAATGCTTCGATGTATTCGGGGGTATGAGCGCCTACGAGGTACTTGTAGTGGACCTTGCAAGCCACCTTCTTCCCCTGCATGTAGATTTTCAGGAGGTTTCCCATCTTGCAGTAGACGTTGAGATAGCTTCCCCGGACCTGGATGTTGATGTCGCGCTCGGAATGGGAAAGCTGCACGAGTCTGCCCCACCAAGGATGGTTTCCCGAGACCAGTTCCTCAACAAGCGGGTGTTCAACGGTGAGACGGCCAAATTTCTTTTCCGGTGCCATGTGCCCTCCAATTTTTAGTTCAGGACGAAGGGAACTCCGTCCTGTAGTGTCATCACATTTTCAAAGCTCTTGCTGAATTCAGCTGCATATTCGGTATGAATAGGAATAAGCGTCTTCGGCTTCAGCGCTGCTGCCAGCCGCTGCAGGTCTTCCACCGGCGCATGCCCGCTGGTGTGAGCGTAGACGAAACTCACCTCCGGGTCTTGTCGATAGGCTGCTATTTTGTCGCTGCCGAAGTAGTCCGCGTGGGTCCCGTCGAGGTACCCTTGCCACTGAGAGTAGATGATGTTTACCGGCCCCTCCCCTTCCTTGAACGCATTGATTTTACGGAAGCTGGACATTTTGCCGAAGTACAGGAATGCTGATGGGTCCGCCGTCATATCCTGCCATTTGACCCGGTGACGGTATAGGCGATGCCTGAAATCGCCGAAATACTCCGGGTTAGCTTTCAATTTCTCGTCCTGGCTATAGTCGGCATAGACCCGAACCTCCGGCCACTCCATGCCCGGCACATTCTCGGTTATCTGCCGTACCTGCTCCAAAACCCAGGCGGTGTAGATATCGACAACTAGGGTTTTTCTTGCCCTCTTGCAGGCCCTGAAGGCGGAAACGATGCGGTCAATGTTCTGCGATGAGGATATGATGAATGAGATGTTCTTCTGTTGGCTGATGACCTCGAAAATCGTCTTCTCCACCGCACCTTCGTCGGGGTAAAGGTCATTGCTACGATGCATCATCGTCCCTTCGAGGAACATAAGGTCAATTTCGGGAATGGGATGCTTCACCAGGTTTTCGAAGAGCTTCCCCTTCCGGCCATGAGACCTGAAATCGCCGCTGTAGAAAAGTCTCTTTCCTTCAGCTTCTATAAGGAAGGCATAAGCATCGATGGCGGAATGGTCAACAAGGTATGGGGTAATTCTAAAGTCGCCTACCTGGAACGGCTCCCATGCTTTGAAATGCCGGAAGTTGTTCCCGTGGCGCTCCTTCCCTAAGAGGACATGCGTTGCATCTATGAGGTTCTTCCCAAGCTCTCCGATGCAGACAGGAGTGCACAACGGGAGACGGTCCATCAGGCCGAAATGGTCTTGGTGGGGATGGCTGACCAGCACTGCGTCAACTTTCATGTTAGAGACATCCACTTCCGTGCTTGCGGAACTGAGCGGCAGGCCGATATCGAGAAGAATGGTCGTTGACCCGGATGTTATTTGGATGCAGGTGCCGCCGATTTCGTAGTTGCCCTTGTGAACGAGGATTTCCATTTAGACCTCTATCGTGATGACATTTTGGAAGTGAAAGCCGGAAAGCAAAGAATCTTCGGGAATCATTCCCCTCCGAATCATGTGGTGCGAGAGAACCCTATCAGACTTTGCATTGTGGCCTGGGAAGTCTCGAATGAGGTCGAGGCTGAATTCTGGCATCCCCTCCTCGAATATCATCTCGATGCACTCAAGCCCCCCAGAATCGGACACGGAAATGCTGAACGTCGCTTGCTTCGTCATCAGAACAAACGTATCGGGAAGGAAGATATCCCGAAACGTCTCCGGCTTGACATCTATGGTCACTCCCCATTCGGAGACGAAGGTGTCTTTGATACAATAGGAGCCGATTTTGCTTTTCCAGAAATTCCAATCCAAGGAAGTCCCATGTAATGGGGAAGCGACAAGTTCGCTACCCATAAAGCCGTGCTTAGGGGATTTCCCATCCAGTGTCCGCTGATAAGTCTCGTGAAAGAGGTCCGTAAGCATCCGGTGCATCATCGGATAGTCAAGGACGCGTTTCTGTCCGCGCCATCTTGAGCTGGTGTAATTGCTGGTCCTGGTCATGTGCTTCTCCTTTTTCTGCCGTTCTGCGTCACCGATTTACGCCCATTACGGAGAGAAGCACCCTATATATTCAGGCAGTCACATGGAAACTCTGATGCCGTCTTTTTTCATTAACTCAATAGCTGACAAGGGGATGTTCCGCTCTATGAGGATATCGGATACCGGAACCTTTCTCTTCTCCGCCTCTCTGTCAGATATGACGAAGGCGTTGTTATTGTTCGAATAGATGATGTCCTTCTCGGTGAACCTCTGGGTCTCGGAGTCGGTGGAAAACTGGTTAAACAGCCACATAATGTAAGTGCTGTTCTCGCTGTAAAACACCTCTCGCTGGACGATGACGCTCAGGAAGGCTGTGGACAGCTGCACCTCGAAAACAACATTGTCACCATTAAATTTAGACGAAACATCAGGTTTTTTCCATTCCTTGGATAGCCCCTCGCTCCTGAAGGTTTCGTCTTCCTTGATGTCCGAGAATCTGCTCTCCTGGCCGATGGAACGGGCAATGGCGTTTTTCAGTTTTATATGCAGTGGGCTTTCTTTCACCCCGTTGTACTTCATCCTGAGGATTTCGTCCTGGGTATCCTTTTGCCCTGTCTTGATGGGGCAATCACCACTATCGTACAGGTGGTCGAAATGCAGGGATATTGCTCCATCCCTATCCCCCCGCACCTTCAGGGCTTGCTGGCAAATGGCACAGACAAGGGTCTTCTCCTTCCGTTGGGCAACTCCTCCAAATCCCGGCGCACAAGAAACACCTCTTCCTCGGAGCGAGTCAGGAGGTCATCGGCATGGAGGAATTTACCATTGGGAAGATTCAATAGTTCTGCCACCGTGCGTTTCGCCATGCCTTCCCTCCCCTTCCAAAGGTCGCCGTACTCCCAATCTGAGCAAACTTCTGTGAGCAAGCTCCCCTAAAATTGACTCCGCGTAAAGATATCATGGGCATGCGACATAATAAGTCGCAAGGTCGCCCTCAGGTATCAAAAAATGTTATTCAACCTCTATCTTTGTATTTCCAACCGACCTTCATGCAAGGAGTTGTTGAAATTTCGGGATAGCGTCAAAGCCCAGACCCAAGCGGCATGGAGTGCCGGCCCTAACTGGAGCATTTTGATGTTACCCAAAATTTTTCGCCAGTGGACCGTCTCTACCATTTTCCTGCAGCTGAAATGTTTGTGGTCGGTGAATAGAGAGGACTGGCAGCAGGTCCCCCCCATGCTCGATTTTTTTCAAGAGCGCAGTCAACCTTCCAGGTGCAACTCGTTGTCGGCCGCCATTGAAATTTTTTTTGGCTGCGGGTCAATCTGCCGCCCCAGGACCTCGAAGGGGCGACCTGGGTCGACATTCTTGGGAAGGTGATATTCGACGCGCTTTCTCCTTTTCCGTAGCAGCTCCACAAAGTCAGCTTAGAAATCCATCTGAAATACACGTGAATTCCACATCCATCACCTCTGGTCACACAAGACAGGGATTATCTCACGAATCCTCTCTCCATAGAATTATTTATACATAACTAGCATATCGACCGCCCAGCTAACCCTATGCATATATTCTAACTTTATATTTTCTAATTTCAGTTTGATGCTGTAGAGGATAGTAACAAGTTTTTTTCATTGAAACTTCGAGTATTTTGTGTTAGGCCATTCAAACCAACCAGCCAAACCTCAGGAGTTGACGTGCAATTTTGACGTGGATTTTTAGGTATATATTAATTAGCTATGCAATGCGCAGGAGGGTGTAATGCAGCTATCTCCAGGCCGGCAGTAACGCCGGTTGGATGGCCTTTTTTTATATTTTGGTAACTATTCCCCCGACATTCCTATCCGTGGAGGCGAACCATGAAGCGCAATTTATTCTGGGTTTTAGCTACTTGTATGATTTTATTGGCATTCACCGGCTGCAGTGGTGGAGGTGATGGAGCTGCAAGCAGTAGTCCCACCGTTTCGGTACCGACTACAACTGTCTCCGGCGCAGTCTCCCTCCCTGCCGGAGAATCAGCTTCGAATTATACGGTTGTTAGCCTTGGGGCGACTTCGACGCTTTCAGACCAGGGGGCCTTCACTACTCAAGTATACAAAGACGGTGTCGCCGTTGTTGCAGCGATGCCAACAGGAAAAGATTTCGGCTATATGAACGTCATCTGTTCATCCTCCAGTTCGTCAGTAGGCAAAACTGCCGCGGCCGAAGTTTCCGCCGCTGGTATGCAAAAATCGACAGCTTCGCCTGCCTCCAGCATAGCCCTCAATGCTAAAACCACTGCTGTCAGTCTGGTGTTCATATCGCCGTATTTGCTGACAAATGACCCACCTACAGCCAAACAACTCATAAGCATCATTGAAAGTGACCCACAAGTGAATAACCTTGCCAGCTTGATAGATTCCTTATATTCAAAAAGAGACCCATTAGGCGAGCAGTCATTACAGCAGGCGATTGCAACAGCAATCCAAAGCGTAGTCAATACGTTGTCAACTCAACAAAGCACACTAGCTAAACCTGTGGCAGCCTCTATTGCCAACCCTACACCAAAAGTCATCCATCTACCAAAATCAAGTGCAAAGAGTATTGAAGCTGCTGTCCTGGGAACAGAAAACACATATTACTCTTACACCGATTATATCACTGTAAATACTGACCAAAACAGCAACAACTTTGAGTTATCTGTACAAAGCAAAGACATAGGTAGCGTTGATTGGGTTGCCGAAGTAATGAAATTGGATTCCTCACAGTTTACCAACTACAGTGATTTCAAGCTTAAGTCTTCTGTAAATACCACTATTTACAACAGTGAAAGGTCAAATGTCTTAGGTACTTTAGACGCTCCTGCAAAAAGCCTTTTCAGATATATTGACCTTATCGACTTGGCTACCGATAAGATGTCGACAATTTTATACGGTGAAAATATAAAATATGTGTCAGTCCCGGTGTCATCTGATGCCATTTACCTTGTAAGGTCCTATAGCGGCGCGTGGGGTGATAAAAACTTAAAAAGTTTTGTAAGAAGCAATGTTCCTCATGGTTCGTATATGGACACACAAGCGGTTGTTACCAATATCACCTTGGGGGCGTTGGATGCTTTAAGTTTGTTTGTGGACATAAAAGCAATCGATTTGGATATTGCTTTGCATGCCGGAATTACCGCTGCCAGTGACAGGGTCAACAATATTTTGCAAGGTGACAAGCCACAACTAAAGGACCTGGTCTCAGTCTCAGAAGATGTATTGATGGCTATGTTCAAGGAGACTGCTAGTGCAGTCCTTGACAAATCGCTTGAAAATATGCTCACAAAAACTTTTGAGGTCATTGGTAAATCACTTATAGACGCCCCCGGTAAAATAAGTGGTGGCGGAAAAATTGTGGACCGAGTTGGCCAAATGTTGACCTCGGCCACGGCCATGGAAACGGCCTTAGTCGTTGTTGGCAATCCATTTACTTTACAAGTTCAGACACCGACTATTGGTCAAAACACTTCGAGTGGGGCTCCTGGTTCAAAATTTGTGCAATGGGGAATGGGTTTCTCTCCTAACACCAATGCTACCTTGCATTTTAAAGTAGCTGGCGTTGAATCAGCAACAGTTCAAGAACCGGTCCGAAGCGATGGCACATTTTCTATCGATTATATTGTTCCACCAGGCAAAGCCGCTGGGACATACACATGGTGGGGTGTCGATGCCAGCAGCAAGGTGAGTAACACTGTAACTTACACCATTGGTTCAGGGTCAAATGCTTGTACCGGAGGCAATGGTAATTACTGCGGGGATATATCACAGGGGCAAGATGTCGGATATCTATATTCGTGCATCAACGGAGTCTATTCCTTAAAATCGATGTGCAGTAATGGATGTCAGCAGAACGTATCTGGAGTCAATGATACCTGCAAATCTCTGACAGCAGGATGCCCAGGTGGTAACGGACTTTACTGCGGTGACCCCAGTAAAGGGCAGAATTCAAACTACCTTTACCAGTGCGCCAGCGGCAGTTACACCCTCCAAAACTCATGCACTGCCGGGTGCCAGAACAACGCTTTGGGTGTGAACGACAGTTGCAAAGCCTCAACGGCGGTTTGCCCAAGTGGAAATGGACTCTATTGTGGCAACACCTCAGTACCAGGACAGAGTACCAGCAATCTGTATCAGTGCACCAATGGCAGCTACACCCTCTCTCAGCAATGCAGTAGCGGCTGCCAGGTGAACAGTTCCGGCACAAATGATAGCTGCAAAGTGTCAACAGCCACCTGTCCAAGTGGCAACGGTCTCTACTGTGGCAGTTCCTCGATTCCCGGGCAAACCATTAGTAATCTTTATCAGTGCACCAACGGAAGTTACACCCTCTCACAGCAGTGCAGCAGTGGCTGCCAGTCAAATGGTTCGGGTGTGAATGACAGCTGCAAGGCCCCTGCACCGACCTGTCCTAGCGGGAATGGCCTCTATTGCGGTAGCTCCTCGATTTCTGGTCAGAACACCAGCAATCTTTATCAGTGCACAAACGGCAGCTACACCCTCTCACAGCAGTGCAGCAGTGGCTGCCAGTCAAATGGTTCGGGTGTGAATGACAGCTGCAAGGCCCCTGCACCGACCTGTCCTAGCGGGAATGGCCTCTATTGCGGTAGCTCCTCGATTTCTGGTCAGAACACCAGCAATCTTTATCAGTGCACAAACGGCAGCTACACCCTCTCACAGCAGTGCAGCAGTGGCTGCCAGTCAAATGGTTCGGGTGTGAATGACAGCTGCAAGGCCCCTGCACCGACCTGTCCTAGCGGGAATGGCCTCTATTGCGGTAGCTCCTCGATTTCTGGTCAGAACACCAGCAATCTTTATCAGTGCACAAACGGCAGCTACACCCTCTCACAGCAGTGCAGCAGTGGCTGCCAGTCAAATGGTTCGGGTGTGAATGACAGCTGCAAGGCCCCTGCACCGACCTGTCCTAGCGGGAATGGCCTCTATTGCGGTAGCTCCTCGATTT
>Ga0209317_1001040_pt1 | contig 27187 bp, 24 predicted proteins | sample RifGroB2_FD_183994 | JGI IMG/M metagenome (GOLD analysis project Ga0209317, IMG submission 183994) | Soil microbial communities from Rifle, Colorado, USA - Groundwater B2 (SPAdes) (version 2) | ecosystem: Environmental > Terrestrial > Soil > Unclassified | place: Rifle, Colorado | collected...
ACCTCCTACCTCACGGTCTCCGGATTAAGCTTGAAAGCCGCTGCCACGTTGGTAAATCTGGCCTCCGCCAGCTATGTCACCGTGGACAACTGCAAAATAGAGTGCACTGCTCCCGATTGGACCCCTGCCATAAATATCGTGAGCAACGCCCACCATAACCGGATTACCAACAACAGCATCAAACAGTCGGAAGGCCGAAACGACAGCATAAACCTGAGGGGGAACGCGAACTACAACCTGATCGAGGGAAACAGAATCACCATCAGCGGCATTCACTGTGCCATCGGTCTGGAAGGGCATACCGGAGGAGGGACCGCCGACTACAACATCATCAGGAACAACGTGATTACCGGTCGCAAGGGGGGCGGGGCGCTGATCGGAGTGCAGGCCAACTCCAACCACAACCTCATCGAGGGGAACATTTTGTCCGGTGACAGCACCATGAGCGAGTACTGCGGCACCAATCTGCATGCAAGGCATCAGACCATGCTGAAAGTGGTGTCTATGAACAACATCGTCAGGAACAATATCGTCAGGAATTACCCCTGCAAGGACAGTCTCGGGTTGGACATGGGAGCTTATAACTACCGCGGATTCAACAACATCGCTGCCGGCAATCATGTGTACAACAACGTCATCACAGGAGTTTCCGTGGGCGGCACCCCGCTTTATCTCGGGGAAAACGGTACCGGGGGTAAAAGCATCAATAACACCTTCAAAAACAACATCATCTACAACAACGGCGGCACCTGGTATCAGACCCAAAAAGACGGCGACTGGCCAGCAGCTTCAAAGAACCAGCAGATGAAGGTGCAAGTTTCGCAAAACGTGCGCGACAACATTTTCAGCAACAACATATTCTACAAGTCGGACATTAAGCGCATTATGTGGGTCAATGACGCCTACTACACGGTAGAACAGGTACAAGAAGGGAACAGAAAACTATATAAAGGGAACCTGCAGACCGATCCATTGCTCGATGCGAAGAGTCTGCGGCCACGCAGCGGTTCACCGGTAAAGGACGCAGGAGCGGACCTGACCACCATTACCAGTCCATCAGGTTCCGGCACTAAGATCACCGTGGAGGATGCCTACTACTTCAGCGACGGATGGGGTCTGGTCACCGGCGACACCGTGCAGATAAACAACCAGCATGCCACCATAAAATCTATAGATTACGGCTCCAACACCGTGACCCTGGCGAGTTCCGTCTCCTGGAGCAAGGGCGACCCGGTAAACCTCCCCTACCACGGCGCGGCACCGGATATCGGGGCGTACGAGATCGGCTCAACCACAAGCACCGCATCTCAACGGAACATGTAAAGCAGCATCACGTAGCTCAAATAAAGCAGGAGGACCCCCATGGAGTCCCAGGCGAGGAACAAGAGCTTTTTTTCGGAACGATAGGTAAGGCCGACGATCATGATTGCAGTCATGGAGATGGCAGCCAGGGAAGAGACGATGTGATTGCCTTGGGCGTAGGAAAGAATGGGGCCACGAACATAGAAAATGTCGTCAACGGCCAGGATGCTGATATTAAACAGGTTGCTGCCGAGAAGATTGCCGATGGCTAGATCAATTGCCCCCATTCTCACCGCTGCCAGTGAAACGACCACTTCAGGAAGGGAAGTTGCGACTGCGATAAAAATATTTCCCACAAAAGTCTGTCCGAGACCGGTCATCCGGGCTATTCCGGCCCCAATCCCAGGAAGAGCGACCGCAGCGGCGATAACCACCAGCGCATTAAGACAGTATCCGGCCACAGCCGACCTTACCGTGATGGCCTCATACCTGAACTCTTCAGCCTGCTCGCCAATGAAGCGGGCAATCTCCCTTTTTTCATAGGAGTAAACCATCCTCATGGCAAAGAGATAGATAACCAGGATAATCATGCTGTAAAACCCGATCCAGCCAAAGGGGCCCGCGCGGTTTCCCCCATAGATACCAAGACTCACCAGACTCAGCAGCAGAATTCCGAAACCGGCAGAAATGATATGTCCGTGGTGCGCCTTGGCCGATATCGTCTTTTCACGCTCTGTCAGATCCAGGGATGCGAGAATCACCAGATTAAACACACAGCTACCCAGCACATCGCCCACCGCCAGGTCGGGAAGCCCGGTCAGGACAGAGCTGATACCCGTAACAAGTTCCGGCAGCGAGGTGACCGATGCCATCAGGAGCACGCCAATCCAGGTCCTTCCCAACCCTGTCTTTTCCGCCAGGACGTCGCCATACCGGGACAGCCGGGTGCCTGAAAAAACTATCACGCCTGCGCATGCCAGGAACTCGATCCAGAGGAGCATGAAACCCGCCTCCCACTAGCTCACTGCCGCTAGAGTCAAATGCCAGAATCAGGAACGCCAGGCGGGGTGCATGTCATGCTCTTCCCGCCTGGAGGCTCAAGAAAATCATCAGAAGATACTAACACATCCCAAAGGGTTGATAGCGTCCCCAAAAGGCTTTCCTGCTTGGGAAACGATTCCGGAACAAGCAGAGAGCATCGTTTCTTGAGTCCCGGCTCCGGGTTGCCGCTCAGCCCCTTACCACATGAATCTCCTTCCCATTCGGACACTTAGACAATACCACACTACTCTACTGTGATATCAAAAATAGTTCTTGACAAGATAGCTTTAAAAATCTACACTCCTGACACCTATCAATTGCAACGCAAATTAGTACAGAATCGTCTCGACGGCAAGCAGCGGTCGGGCATTAACTTTAGATGACGCAAGCATCGCCGGTCACATGGAGGGCACACCCTTGAATAATCCAGACAGCAACATCACACTTCCGCAGCTTCCCGAGGACGCTCAACCTAAAGAGATTCTTGAGGCAGGGCTGGCTGCAGCTTCCGGCCCGGTCCAGCTCGCTTGCTCCTTTTCCGCCGAAGACCTGGTGATCATTGACCTGGTTCACGAACTGCAGCTTCCGGTCGGCGTCTTCGCCCTGGACACCGGACGCCTCAACGAGGAGACGCACCAGGTTGCCGAGGGGATCACGGCCCGCTACGGGATCACCATCAACTGGTTCTTCCCTAAAAATGAGGACGTGGAGGAGTTGCTGCGCGGCAAAGGCCCCTTCTCCTTCAGGGTGTCGCTGGAGAACCGCCACGAGTGCTGCCGGATCCGCAAGGTCGAGCCGCTCGGACGTGCCCTCGCCGGTCTGAAAGGTTGGATCACCGGCATGCGCAAGGAACAGAGCCAGACCCGCACCGCCCTCCCCTGCATCGAGATCGACACCCTGCGCGGTGGCCTGGTCAAGATCAACCCGCTCGCCAACTGGAGCGAGGCACAGGTCTGGGAATATGCCAAAAAGCACCGTCTCCCGGTAAATAAGCTGCACGCTCAGGGCTATCCTTCCATCGGCTGTGCCCCGTGTACCAGGCCGATCGCCGAGGGCGAGCACCCGAGGGCCGGACGCTGGTGGTGGGAAAATCCGGAACACAAGGAGTGCGGTCTGCACCGGTAAAAGCGAAAGCATCCGTGGCGCTGCAAAGGGTTCAAGGATTGCTGGGAATAAGGCAGAAAGAAGTTCAGCTTTATACTCATTAAACCGATTAGTCTCTGACCACGCTCCGCTACCGTTCTAGTCAACTTAACTGTTTAATCGCGAAGTGCCTAAGCACCGCAGCAGCAAGGAGGAGATCGCATGTACGACCACCTGGACGAACTTGAAGCCCAAAGCATATATATCTTCCGTGAGGCCTACCGGAAATTCGAAAACCTGGCGATGCTTTACTCGATCGGCAAGGACTCGACCACGATGATCCATCTGGCACGCAAAGCATTCTTCGGCAAGATCCCCTTTCCGCTGGTGCACATCGATACTACCTATAAGTATCCGGAAATGATCGAGTACCGTGACAGGATGGCCCGTGAGTGGCAGGCCGACCTCATCGTTGGTAGCAACAAGGAGGCTATCGCGTCCGGCATGAGCCCCGAAGCGGGACGCATGGTCTGCTGCGGCAAGCTCAAGACCGACGGGCTGACCAGGATCATCGAGGAGCGCGATTTCCACGGCCTGTTCCTGGGCATCCGCCGCGACGAGGAAGGAAGTCGCGCCAAGGAGCGGGTCTTCTCGCCGCGCGACAAGAACTTCGAGTGGGCCTACAAGGACCAGCCACCGGAGCTCTGGGACCAGTTCAACACGAACTTCGCGCCCGGCACCCACGTCCGCGTCCATCCGATCCTGCACTGGACCGAGCTGAACATCTGGGAATATATCCAGCGCGAGAAATTTGAAATCTGCCCGCTCTACTTCGCCAAAGAAGGCAAGCGATTCCGCTCGCTGGGCTGCATGCCGTGCACCAAGCCGATCGATTCTACCGCCACCACCGTGGAAGAGATCATCGAGGAGCTGAAGGTGATCAACACGCCGGAGCGTGCCGGTCGGGCCCAGGACCAGGAGAATGCCTACGCGATGCAGAAGCTGCGCGCCAAAGGGTATATGTAAACCAGAAGACGTTATACGTTCGACGTTCTACGTTTCAGGTTTAATTCATTCAGACGAGATAGGTTAGATTTTGGGTTTCAACGTAGAACGTCGAACCTAGAACGGCCTTTTTAAGGAGCGGACAGGTATGAATAATCAGGATGAAACCCTTAAAATAGTTATTGTCGGCCATGTGGACCACGGCAAGTCGACACTGATCGGACGCCTTTTCTACGACACCGGCAGCATCCCGGAGACCCGGTATCAGGAGATCGCTGCAACCTGCCGGGCGCAGGGGCGCGAGTTTGAATACGCCTACCTGATGGACGCCCTTGAAGAGGAGCGGGATCAGAACATCACCATCGATACCGCATCGACCTTCTTCAAGACCACCAAGCGTCCTTACGTCATCATCGACGCTCCGGGCCACAAGCAGTTCCTGAAGAACATGATCACCGGTGCATCCTCGGCCGACGCGGCGATCCTGCTGGTTGACGGCGTCGAAGGGGTGCGGGAGCAGACCAAGCGCCACGCCTACGTTTTGTCGCTGTTGGGCATCCGCCAGGTCGTGGTCACCATTAACAAGCTGGACATGGTCGGCTACGATCAGAAGGTGTTCCGCCAGGTGGAGAACGACATCCGCGCCTTCCTGCACTCGGTCGACATCATCCCGTCCTACGTGATCCCGATCTCGGCCCGCGATGGCGAGAACATGGCGAACCGCCTGGGAGGAACTCCCTGGTACACCGGCCCCACCGTGCTTGAGGCTCTGGATACCTTCCAGAACGTGCGCGGCGACAAGACGCTGCCGCTGCGTCTGCCGGTACAGGACGTCTACAAATGGGACGGCAAGAGGATCTACGCCGGCAGGATCGAGACTGGATCCGCTCAAAAGGGGGACGAGGTCATCTTCCTCCCCTCCGGCAAGATCACCCGCATCAAAAGCATCGAGAAATGGCAGGAGCCCGATCTGGCGCAGGCGACGGCGGGCGAGTGCGTCGGAATTACTACCGAAGACGAGCTTTTCGTTGAGCGCGGCGAGGTGATTGCACACCGAAGCAAAGCGCCGGTAAAGACGCGGGAGCTTCGCGCCAGCATCTTCTGGCTCGCGGACCAGCCTTTCAAAACCGGCAAGACCTACACCCTGAAGCTTGCCACCTCCGAGGTACAGGCAACCGTGCTGGCCATCGAGGAGCGTCTAGATTCATCCTCGCTGGAGGTAACCGAGCGATACGCAGAAGAGTTGATGGCCACCGAAGTAGGCAACGTCCTCCTGTCGCTCAAAGGCGACATCGCAGCCGACCTCTTCAGCGAGAATGTCCGTTTGGGGCGCTTCGTGGTCGAGGATGAAACCATCATCGGCGGCGGCGGGATCATCAGGAGCTTTGCGGAATCGGAGAGTTCCGCGCACAGGATCAACCTGAGCGATCAATTCACCGAAGGAGAGGAAGGGAATCTGGTCGATCTGACCCGCGAGCGCGGCAGCATCGAATTCGATGTCACCGTGAATTTCCTCGACTCACTTGCCACTGGCAACCGGATTCTCTTCAAGCTCCGGGATCCGGGCCAGATCGAGCCGGTGGCACTTCTGGCTTATGAGCACAACCTGAACTTCAGCTTCAGCAGGATCCAGGACCAGGTAAATCTGATCCTTTACAAGGAGACGGTGGCTCGGGTGATCGATCACGTGGAAGATGGCGGGTTGTAGTAGAGGCGTTAGCCGCTGGAAAGACCAAGGCCTCACCGGCAAAGCAAAGGCGTCACCACAGAGGACACAGAGTCACACAGAGGAAAACCAGGCCAAGGCCTTTGAGTAGCGGAAAACCAGACCAAAGCCTTTGAGTATCAGAAGACAGAAATAGCGCGGTTCCAATAAGGAATCGCGCTATTTCTTTGTCAGTGTAAGAAGTTCAACTGTGGACCACTGTGCACTAATCTCGTTCCCAAGCTCCAGCTTGGGAACGTAAATGCTGCTGGAAGCTCCGCTTCAACGACTCAAAGCTGGAGCTTTTCCGGCGATTGCATTCCCAAGCTGGAGCTTGGGAACGAGAAGAGTTTGGGAACGTCGCAGAACTCGGGAATGAGAACCTTCTATTCCACCTTTCACGGCAGGATGTTCACCTCTGTCCCCACCTTAATCTTGCGCGCCAGCGCGATTCCATCGTCGTTGTTCATCACGAAACAGCCGCCCGTCACTCGCCGACCGACCCGCTTCGGGTTGTTGTTGCCGTGTATCCGGTAGATCGCCCCTTTCCAGGTCTTGTGCGACAGCGAAATTTTAATCGCTCCCATGTAGTTCAGGGGGTGTCTCGGCGGGACCTTCTCGGAAAGCTCGATGCCACGCCCACGAAATATCTGTCTGGTATAAGGCGTCGGATACCACCAGGGATCGTAGTCGATGGCGGTTACCTTGCCTGCGCCAACAGGGTAAGTGTCGAGTCCCCTGACAGCGGTCCCTACTATGTACTCGGCCACCGGCACCCGCTCGCCGTTGCCGTCGGTCTCATAGACTTTCAGCCACCTGCCGCTAATGCTTATCTCGACGTAGGACGGCTTGAGACGGGATTTTTCTGTCTGTAGGGTTTTTCGGAGGTCAGTACTTAGGGTATCCGCGCATAAGCCGGCGAAGGGTGAGAGAAGTAATATCACAACTATTGCAATTACGGCTTTTAAGCACATCATGCTCTCCTTCCGTGCGGCGACTCCCGTTGTCGACGACAAGGATCCGGTCGGCAATGAAGAAGGTGTAACTGATATCTATCCTGATTAGTTCCGATCTGCAGCATCCCACCTCCCCCCTTGTAAAAGGGGGAGGTGGGATTTTACCCAGGTTGCTATGGAGTGCCGAGGGCGCCTTAAGGCAAATCCCCCTAAATCCCCCTTTGCTAAAGGGGGACTTTCTGCTGCACCGAAAATAGATGCTGGTCGGATTAAGCTAAGCGGTTTTGTCGGGTTACGCGATGAGGCCGCTAACCCGACCTACGGTACTTAGGGCGAATCCCCGTCCCCCTTTGTGAAAGTGGGACTTTTATCATCCTCACTTTGCCAGCTTTGCCGTTAGCGTCGGCACAAACTGCATGACATCCGCTACCACCAGCACGTCGGCCACCTCGCCGATGGGCGCGTCCTTGTCCTTGTTGATGGCTACGATGAAACCGGACTTCTTCATCCCTGCCAAGTGCTGAATGGCCCCGCTGATGCCGCAGGCGATGTAGAGCTTGGGACTCACCGTCTGGCCGGTGGTGCCGACCTGGTGCCCGTGTTCGATCCAGCCGCTGTCGACCACGGGACGGCTGGCGCCCATTTCGGCGTGCAACGCCTTGGCAAGCGCGGCTATCACCGGGATGTTCTCCATCTTGCCGATACCGCGCCCGGCACTGACTATGACCTCTGCCTTGGCCAGATCGACCCCCTTGGCCTCAGCGGCCTCATAGCCCATGAAGGTCACACCTCCGGTGGTTTCCGCATCTATCTGCTGCAGTTGCGGGGTACCGCCCGGCTTCAGCCCGGGGAAGGCCCCGCCTTGCAAGGTAAGCACTACAACAGGGCTGGCAGGCTTCACCGTACGTCGCATCTTCTGGCTGCAGGCAGGAAGCTCAAAGCCGCCTTCAGCTATGGAGATCACTTCGGAGAGCTGTGCGACCTTTAAGCTGGCGGCAACGCGCGGGGCCAGATCCCAGCCGTAGGAAGAGTGCTGAAAGACGATGTAATCGGGCTTTTCCCGCTCGACCGCTGCAAGTACCAGTTTCTTGTGCAGATCGGGGTTATATTCACCGACCTTTCCGACGTCGGCCAGATATAGGGTCCCGCCATAGGAGGGAAGCTCGCTTTCGCGGCCGACCAGCAACATCGCTGTTTCGGCTCCGAGTTTTGCGGCAAAACCGAACAGTTCGTAGGTGGAATCGAGCAGTTTTCCGTCCCTGTATTCACCAATGAGCAGTGCTTTCATGTCATCCCCCTAGCGTAACACCGCGGTTTTTTCTTTGAGTATCGCGATGAGCTTCTCCGCCTGATCTGCGACATCCCCTTCCAGCACGATGCCGGTCCCCTTCTTGGCAGGAGCGTAGAAGCTCGAAGTTTGCACCAGCGGCTCTTGGTGCAGCAGATCTGCCACCGGCACAACAACGATCTCCTTCTTCTTCGCCTTCATGATGTTGGGAAGGGTCGGGTAGCGCGGCACATTGAGGCCGAGCTGGCAGGTGACCAGAGCCGGCGTCTTGAGCTGCACGATCCCCTTCATTCCTCCCTCCAACTCCCGCTTTACCGTGGCGACCCCATCGGCGTATTCGAATTTAACGATAGTCGAGGCGCAGGCGAAATTGAGGATTTCAGCGGTGGCCACGCCGACCTGCGCTGAGCCCCGGTCGACGGATTGCAGGCCGGTGAAGATCAGGTCGAACTGCTCTCCTTTGGCGTAGGCGGCGATGATCGAGGCAATCTGAAAAGGATCCCTCAGGTGCGCCGAGGTATCCTGCACGTGTACGCCGCGGTCGCAACCCATGGCAAGCGCCTTCTTCATCGCCTCGGCTACCCTGTCGGGGCCGATGGAGAGGACCGTCAACTCCGGCTCTCCACCGAGTTGCTCCTTGAGCCGGACCGCCTGCTCTACCGCGAACTCGTCGTATTCGTTGATACGAAAGGCGAGATCGGTCTCGGCGTACCAGACACCCGCGCTGTCCGGTCTGAACCTCGACTCCATGTCAGGCACCTGCTTGATGCACACCAGAATTTTCATAATACCCTCCGCCGAAAGTACTCTTCATTATAAAAGCCATGCTTGCTAATAACTATAACCTAAATGATACCAGCGTGTTGAAAAAAACTCGCTGGCGACGCCAAGCGAGCTAATGGTAAGTGCTAAGTTCAATTGGCAGCGGGTTTTTATCGCAGCTGTTTGTTTTTGGAGAGTCTAGCCAAGCAGCAGCTTGGAGATGACGACTCGCTGAACCTCGTTGGTCCCCTCATAGATCTCGGTGATCTTGGCGTCACGGAACATCCGTTCCACTTCGTAGTCGCAGATGTAACCATAACCGCCATGGATCTGGAGCGCTTCCTTGGTGACGAAGGTAGCGGCCTCGGAGGCGACCATCTTGCAAAGGGCTGACTCCAAGGTATAGCTCTTCCCGGCCCCCTTCAGGCAGGCAGCTTTGTAGGTCACGAGCCTGCTGGTTTCTATTTTCGCGTACATGTCGGCGAGCTTGAACTGGATCGCCTGCAGGTCACTGATCGGCGCACCGAACTGCTTGCGCATCTTAGAATATGCCAGAGCCCGCTCGAAGGCGCCCTCTGCTATGCCAAGCGCTTGGGAGGCGATCCCGATACGACCACCGTTAAGGGTGTCCATGGCGATCTTGAAGCCCTGCCCCTCTTGGCCCAGCAGGTTTTCAGCCGGGACGCGCACCTGGTCCAGAGCAAAAGCGGTCGTGTAGCTGCCGCGAATACCCATCTTTTTCTCGTTCCTCAAGATTTCCACGCCTGGCGAGGTGAGATCAACGATGAAGGCGGAGATTCCTTTGTGCTTCAGGCTCTTGTCGGAGGTGGCAAAGAGCACGCCGGTTCCCCGGTAGCCGCCGTTGGTTATGAAGATCTTGGAGCCGCTTAGCAGATATTGATCGCCTTCCTTGGTGAACGAGGTGGTGATGGCTCCGGCGTCGCTGCCGGCATCGGGCTCGGTCAGGAGAAAGCAGCCGATGGTCTCGCCGCTATTTAGTGCCGGGAGCCATTTGCGCTTTTGCTCCTCGGTTCCGAAGCTGTAAATCGGGCCGCTGCAGAGCGAGGTGTGGGCCGAGATCAAAACGCCGCTGGAACCGCACGCCTTGGAGACCTCCTCGACCACGATGGCGTAGGAGAGGAAATCGAGCCCTGCGCCGCCGTATTCCTCCGGAAGGTAGCTGCCGAGCAGTCCCATTGCCCCCATTTTCGCGACCAGCGCGTCAGGGATCATGTGCTCCTCATCGATCTGGCTGGCGATCGGCTTGATCTCCTTTGCAACGAAATCGCGGACGCTGTCGCGCAATACCTTGTGGTCCTGGGTCAGTTCAAAATCCATCGGTCGCTCCCGGTTCTGGTTTGTACGGCAATCTGCACGTGCCGATAGTCCCTTTGTAGGAGCGGCATTCCTGCCGCGATCCATGTGTGGATATCGCGGCAGGAATGCCGCTCCTACATTTAACGTCCTCCTCCGACATCCCTACTCGCCGGTGAAATGTACCGGCCGTTTTTCGAGGAAGGCGGCCATCCCTTCGCGCTGGTCCTTGCTGGCAAAGAGGCCACCGAAGAGCGCGGCCTCGTAACGAAAGCCGTCTTCTTTTGCCATATTGAGACCGCTGGCAATGGCATCTTTGGCGCTAGCCACGGCTAAATGCCCTGTTCCGGCGATGACTGCTGCCGTCTCCATGGTTTTTGGCAGCAGTTCCGCCGCGGGGAAGATCTCGTTCACGATCCCCCAGGCGAGCGCCTTCTCCGCCGAAATCGTGCGTCCCGTGAAGATCATCTCGTTGGCTTTGCCGGGGCCGATCAGACGCGACAGGTTTTGCGTGCCGCCGAAGCCGGGCATGATCCCGAGTGTCACCTCTGGAAAGCCTAACTTGGCCTTGTCACTGGCATAAATGAAGTCGCAGGCCAGTGCCAGCTCGAGCCCCCCGCCCAACGCATAACCGTTCACCGCCGCGATGACCGGCTTGGTCATCTTCTGGAGCGCCAGCAGCACCCTCTGTCCACTTAACGCGAAACGGTGCCCCTGGAGGGGGTCCATAGCCGCCATCTCTTTGATGTCGGCCCCGGCTACGAAAGCCTTTTCTCCAGCGCCGGTTATCACGACCACCTTCACCTCTGCATCCTGCTCCAGTTGATGGAAAGCAGCATCGAGCTCGGACAAGAGCTCCAGGTTCAGAGCGTTCAGGCTTTGCGGACGATTCACGGTGAGCTTGGCAATACCGTCCGCTGTTTCCAGGACCAGGTTCTTGAATTTCATGAGTTGCATCCTCCTAATAGCTGTAGAAGCCGCGGCCGGATTTGCGCCCCAACACTCCCGCATTGACCATCTTTACCAGCAGCGGACAGGGACGGTATTTAGGATCCTTGAACCCGTCAAAGAGCACATTGGCGATGGCAAGCACGGTATCGAGGCCGATGAAATCGGCCAGGGCGAGCGGCCCCATCGGCTGATTAGTACCAAGTTTCATGCCGGTGTCGATATCCTCAGCACAAGCCACCCCCTCGTATAGAGCAAAAATAGCCTCATTAATCATAGGGATCAGCACGCGGTTCACGATGAAGCCGGGATAGTCCTGGGAAACCGCAACCTCCTTGTTCAGTTGCGTTACCAGACTCCTGGTCGTGGCAAAAGTCTCCTCGCTGGTCCCGTGTCCGCGGATGATCTCCACCAGTTTCATTACCGGCACAGGGTTCATGAAGTGCATGCCGATCACCTTGTCAGGCCGCTTGGTTGCCGACGCGATTTTGGTGATGGATATCGAAGAGGTGTTTGAGGCAAAAATGGCGGAAGGCTGGACTATCTCATCGAGTCTGGCAAAGATTTCCAGTTTGAGAGTCTCGTTCTCGGTGACCGCCTCGATGCAGAGATCGCTGCCGGCGAGCCCCACCATGTCGCGAGTGGTGCTGATACGCCCCAGCGTCTCGTCGATGGCGCTCTCAGGTATGGTGCCCTTTTTGGCCTGCCGCTCCAGGTTCTGTCTGATGGAACCGAGCGACCTGTTCAGTTGAGGTTCCGAGATATCGAATAGAGCCACATGGTGGCCGCTCAAGGCGAAGACGTGGGCGATGCCACTTCCCATCTGCCCCGCTCCCAACACTCCAATTTCATTGATCATGGTAGCCTCCTGTTGCTTCAATTGCAGCGTAAGGTAAGAATTTAAAAGCGCCCTCCCCCCCCAGCCCCTCCCATAAAGGGAGGGGAGCCCTACACAAGGAAGGAGGCTACAGTTTCGCTCAACATAATATCTGCGCCCTTCCTTTCAGCACCTCTCAAATATTGCCGCCACGGCTTCTCCGCCTCCGATGCAGAGGGTGGCGAGACCGTAACGGGCCTGCCTTCTCCTCAATTCCCTGACTATGGTTGCCGCAAGCCTGCCGCCGCTTGCCCCGATCGGGTGTCCCAAAGCGCAGGCGCCGCCGTTCACGTTGACCTTATCCAGCGGGAGGTTCAGCCGCTTTACGGCCAAGAGCGCGACGGACGCGAAGGCCTCGTTGATCTCGAAAAGGTCGATGTCTCCTATCGCTATGCCCGCCCTTTTGCAGACTCTCTCAATGGCGGATACCGGCGCTTCCGGAAAATGATCCGGGTGCATGCTTGAGGTGGCATAGGCTACCAGACGCGCCTTCGGTGATAGCTTGTGCCGCTTCACTCCTTCGGCGCCGGACAAAAGACAGAGGGCCGCGCCATCGGAAATGGTGGAAGCGTTGCCTGCGGTGATGGTCCCTTCCTTTCCGAAGGCGGGTCTCAGTTCAGAGAGTCTGCTGCTCTCCCCCCTGAACGGCTCCTCGTCGCGCTCGACAGTCTCGTCACCCTTGCGCCCTTTCTTGACCACCGGAACGATCTCCTCGGTGAAGATCCTCCCGGCAACTGCCTTCTGCGCCAGTTGATAGGAGCGCTCGGCGTAATCATCCTGCTCTTGGCGCGAGATCTCCCAGCGCCTCGCGCTGTCGTCGCCGATTTCTCCCATATGACGTCCGGAGTACGGGTCCTGGAGGCCGTCATAGATCATGAGGTCCAGGAACTCGCCGTGTCCGAGCCGGTATCCTCCGCGCGCCAGCTTAAGGAAGTAGGGCGCCTGCGACATACTCTCCATCCCCCCTGCGATCACCAAACCGGAGTTCCCTAGCTGGATACTGTCAGCTCCGAGCATAATCGCCTTCAGTCCGCTGCCGCAGACCTTGTTGACGGTCATGGCGTGGACCTGGTCGGGAATACCCGCGCCCCGCATCGCCTGGCGAGCCGGGGCCTGCCCGCAGCCGCCGGATAGTACCTGGCCGACGATCACCTCATCTATCGCATCAGGAGAGATGGAGGAATATTGCAGAAGCCCCCGCATCACGGTGGCTGCCAACTGCGGCGCCGACTGGTCGGCAAGCGCACCTGAGAGTGAACCAAATGGCGTTCTCAGTGCCTCCACGACAAAGACCTCTTTCATATCTAACATCCTCCTTGAGAGGTAACTGGGCTAAATTATTTGCACAATAGTAACAGGATATATGACGGTTTACGAGCATGTCAAATATTTTCAAAACATGCTTTTATTTTGGAAGGGAATGCGGGGTGCGTTGAGCAGGTGCGATGCGATAGCGGGGAATGACAGAAGATAACGGTACAGCAGAGAGCGCTGCAAGGCTCAAGAGAAGGATTATCCGGCGCTGCTAAATCCAGTAGATGATCTCCGGATCATCGTTAACGCTATCCTCGCGCTCCGACTGGATGCTACTGTTTTTCAGCCTGCTCTCCAGATCTGAAAGCTGCTCGGTAAGCTGCCTAAACAGTACGTTTTTCTCAGATATATCCTGGGTGGTATCCAATTTGGCCAAAAAACTCAGGTAATTAGCATAAGCCTCGTCAAAGGTCTTTTCCATGGTACATCCTCCATAGCACGTATACGGCTCGCGCCACAATATGTGTACCGGCAAATTAAAACTTTTTCAAGTAAAATTCTGTCCGTAGTTTGTATACTTCTGTCCCCCTCCCAGAAACCTCCCATGTGCCGCGTCCAGTCGGCCATTCCCCGATGATAAAAAAACCCCATCAGGTAGATGTTCCGCTCTTCACCTTCCTCCCCCTTCAAAGGGGCGGACTTCCGCCACCCCCCATAAGCTCTCCCTCTCCCTCCGGGAGAGGGTCGGGGTGAGGGAGCCGGCGCTTTTGTGATCCCAAGGCGGCATAAGGCATTTCTCGGGGCTTTTAAGCTGTTTTGCCGGATTCATCGCTATGGCGCTGCCCTCACCCTAACCCTCTCCCGGATGGAGAGGCGACTCTTGAAATTCCCTGGCGGAAGATCGGCGCTTCTTAAGAAACTTCAGCTAAGTACCTGAAAGCTATGGCTGCTAAATTTGCTTTCTGATACAGGGTCGCCCACGGCGGCGTGGGGCGCTTCTGAGGAACCTCAAAGGCAAATCCCCCCTGTCCCCCCTGTCCCCCCTTTGCTAAAGGGGGGGACCCGGTATCCGGCGATCTCAGAGTTAGGGCAGAGTTCCTCTCCGATAAAACGCCGCCGCAGGCGGGGTCGGGTGCTAATTAGGAATAAAAAAAGACGAATGCGAAATCGGCAGTCGTCTTTTACAATGCAGCAGTTCTTGTCATCACTTGTAACTTACGGCCCGGGATCAGCTAGTCGGGGCGCTCATCACTTCCACCCTGTTGCGCCCGGACTGCTTGGCACGGTAAAGCGCTTCGTCAGCCTGCCGGAAAAGGGAGTCGACGCTATCCACCAAGGGAGACGGGTAGGTAGCGACACCAGCACTTATCGTTACGGTCAGATCTTCCATAGGTGCCGGAAAGAAATGTTCCAGTACCGCCTGGCGCAGGCGCTCGGCAACCAGTGCCCCGCCGTCTAGCGGGGTACCGGGAATGACCAGCACGAACTCCTCTCCGCCGTAGCGGGCAGCGCTGTCGTAAGCGCGCAGCTGCCGCTGTGCCAGGGAGGCGACGGCCGCCAGGACGATGTCGCCGTTTTGGTGACCATAGGTGTCGTTCACTTTCTTGAAATAATCGATATCGACGATGACGAGGGAGAGGAATTCATTGTTGCGCCGAGCCCGGAAAAACTCGCCATCGAGAATTTCGGTCAGGTAACGCCGGTTGAACAGGTTGGTGAGGTGGTCGATATTGGTGAGTCTTTTCAGCAGTTCGTTCGCTTTTTTCAGTTCGTCCTGCAGGGACTTGATCTTCAGCTGAACCCTGACCCGCGCCACCAGCTCGCCGGCATCAAACGGCTTGGTCAGGTAGTCGCTGGCCCCCTGCTCCAGCCCCTTGATCTTCGAGTTGAAATCCATCTTGCCGGTCAGCATGATGATCGGCACCCCCTGCAGCTCGGGCCTGGACTCGACCAACTGCAAGAACCTGAAGCCGTCCATGCGCGGCATTTCCACGTCGCAGATCACCAGATCCGCCTTCGATTCGATCAGGGTCTTGAAACCCTCCAGGCCGTCCTTCGCCTCTTTATACTGATCAAAAAGAGAGTATTCACTCAGTGTGCGCACTACCTGCTCACGAATAGCAGACGAGTCATCAATCACAAGCACACAGGTGGCCATAGAAAGTCTCCCAGCAAGAAACCTGGAGAACCTGACGGCTTTATTGCCTGCCCATCGCGGTTCAACATGTCTCTGATCGGCGTCAGTTAAAAATGTGCAAAAGTCAAATTGACAAGTCTTTCAGCCAGCGCAATCTGCACTCTATTATTTTGCCGTAGATTGGGAGATCACTGCTTACGGAGAGGTCTAATGAAGATATATATTATGAGCAGAAATGGAAAAGAAGAAAAAGCTGCTTCCAAATTCCCTTCAAATAACTGCCAGGTCCCGAAACCTACAACACAGAGGGTAAACATGATAATGAAGATCGCAGCAGGTTTAGTCATAAAGGGGATAATAACCAATATTAACGCGGGTTGTCCAGACAATTAATGTGAGCGGGAACCGCCGCCGCTAAGAAAAGCAGCGTATAAAAGATGGGAACTGGCCCCTGGTATCAAGGAGTATTCCAGTCCCAGCAGAATTTCAGCTCATCCTCGGCGATGAACAATTCGCAGCAGGTTTTCTTGAACACGGCCTTATTTGCGGCACTATCGAATTCCTCCTGCACAGCCGTCTCGATCTGGGCGTCAGAGAGGTCGAGCTTCTTCTCGAAGGCCCCTTCGATGATGCCCGGCGTCCATCCCGATGCCTTCAGTTGGCTCTTGAACATCGCTATATGGATAGTGCTGTTGACGCCGTAATCTACCAGCAAGAGCACGTTCTTGGACACTGTCGCACCTCCGTCAACTGTTTTCAATGGCTAGCCGGCCTGCCGTCTCCGGTAAACCTGTCTAGATTACCACAAAAGTTTCCGGTCGGACTCAAACTCCATCGGTTGGCCGGTAGTCGGATCATGAAATTTCACTGTTTTTGCAAGAAGTTGCAGCGGGGCAGCGAAGTCATCCGGGGCTTGCGGCTGCAGCTCAGGATAATATCTGTCGTTGAGTATCCCGAACCCCAGGCCGCTCAGGTGAACTCTGAGCTGATGGGTTTTGCCGGTCACAGGGCTTAAGTTAAAGAGTGACATCCCGTTTTTCACCTCGACCAGCTCGATACGGGAAGACGCATTGGCAGGGCCGTCCGAAGTTTTCATCCTGAACCACGGCTCGCCCGGGACCATCCGGTTTTCCACCAGCCAGGCTCCCTTCCCCGGGTCGCCGCTGCCTGCTGAAATGGCCCGGTAGCTCTTCTCGACCTTGCCGGTCCTGAACAGTTCGCAGTACAGGGACCGGCTCTTGCTGTTGGCGGAAAAGAGCACAAGCCCCGCGGTTTCCCGGTCGATCCTGTGCATCGGCACCAGGTCGTGGTTTCCCGTCGTCTTTCTCAGCCGATGCAGCAGGCATTGATCCACGTAAGGTCCGCCTGGTGTGACCGGCAGAAAATGGGGCTTGCAGGCAACCAGGAACTCCTGATTTTGAAAAACTATCTGCTCGGCGAAAGGGATAACAGGTTCCTCTGCCACCTCCCGGAAATAGAAGATCCTCTTCTGGGGCGCATACTCGCTGCACTCCGTTATGGGGCAACCGTCCTCGCCAAGCACCTTTCCCTCGGCAATACGCTGCTCCCAGCAGCTCCGCTCCAGCTTCGGAAAGCGCAGGCAGAGGAAATCGAGCACCGAGGGATACGGCTGCTCGATTTTGGGCATGGTGACGGTGGCGCGATATTGCGAGATTGCCATCTGGATTAGTCCTTGGAATCGGCTGGTGCATTCGGCGTTGCAGCTCTTAGGGAAAGACCGCAGCATGATAGCACGTAAAGGCAAAGGGAGCCACCATGCTCTGCTCCCCGCCTGCTTGGAGGTTTGCAGAGAGGGTGAAGAGCTGGTTTGAGCCTCAGGTCAAAGTATGAGCTCACCCTCCTCCACAGCCCCCACTGCAATTAAGTTAACCAGTCGGAGCTAATTTTCAGCGCGTTTTTAAAGAACTTTTACTTCTAACGTAGGGGCGAACCTTGTGTTCGCCCGGCCCCAGCGAGATTCCGATGGAAATGGCGAGCAACAAGTCTGGGCGAACACAAGGTTCGCCCCTACAGATATCCGCTAACTTAATGGCAGTGCCCCCAGCCCCTCCCATCAAGGGAGGGGAGCCAAAAGTACGTCCCATCGACGGGGGGAGGCCAAAGGCCGCGTTCCATGCGCAGGCGCAAAAAAAGAGGGCAACCCGTCGGTTACCCCCATTGTACGGCCGGCAGAAAGGCCGATAACAGCGAGATTTCAGGTCAGATAAAGACTATGTCATCCGGTATATCGGTTAACCTCTCGCCTCCCTGCTCGGTGACGGCAAAGGTATTCTCAATGCCGATCACTCCTTCTCCGGGGATTACGAATTTCGGCTCTATGGCTATGGTCTGCCCTGCCTTAAGCGCTACCTTGAACCCCTGCGCGATAACGGGAAACTCGTCGAGTTCCAGCCCGACACCGTGCCCGACGAAACGTGCGTTCTCACCAGGCGCTCCCATGAAGTAGCTGCCGAGACCGGCCTTTTCTGCCATCGCGGCAGCTTCCAGAAAAAGCTCCTCGCAAATGGCGCCCGGCTTCAGATTCTTAGCCAGATAGGCCTGGATGGCAATGGAGGTATGAAATGCGTGCATGAGTTTTTCGGAGAGCTGGCCAATGGCGAAGATGCGTGTCATATCAACCATGTAACCGTCGAATATGCCTGTGTAATCCAGTAGGACCGGCGAGTTGGCAGCGATTTCCGCGCGCGAGGCGCCGTGGGGCGAGGCGTTGGAGAGCCCGCATCCGGTGACCGCACCATCGAAAAATCCGGGGACCTCGGCGTTGGCACCGGAAACCGCCAACCCCATGAACAGTTCCTGATTGAAGGCGCGCATCCTCACGTACCCTTCGCCGCCTGCTTTGCGCAGACGGAACTCGAACTCGGCGGCGACATCGACTTCCCGCATACCGGCTTGCAGAAACTGCGGCACCTGCAGGAAAACCGAGCTGGTTTTTTTGCCGCTTTCCCGCATCCGCTCCAGCTCCCAGGCCGACTTCACGGACCGGAGTTCCCGGTTCACGCCGGAGAGGTCGACAAACTCGCACCCCGGTAGCATCTTGGCGTAGAAGTTATACTGCTGAACCGGAAGCACGTCGAAGGTGAGCGCCACCTTTTTCACCTCGGGAGCAAGCAATTGCGGCAACTCCCTGCTGGAGGGAAAGGGTCGGATGTCGGCTATAGCCGCCTCGCCCCTGGCGCGTGTCAAGCTCTTGCGGACCAGAAGGACCGGCTCGCCTGAGGCTGGGACATAGAGCAGCGAATTCTGTCTGGTTCCGGTGAAATAGTAAACATCGATGGGATAGATCAGAAACGCCGCATCTATCTGTTTTGCCTGCAATTCCGCCTGGAGGCGGGCAATACGAGCCTGCGACTCGATTTTCACTAGCACGGCGTCCCCCAGTTTTCAAAAAATGCTATTTCAGAAAGCTCCTTGCGCGGACGGGGCCTGGGCTCCTGGTCCGGATAACCTATGGGAGTCATGCCGATGATGCGGATGTTCTCGGGAATTCCCAGAGCGGCCTTGATTTTTGCCTCGTCGAACCACCCCATCCAGCAAGTGCCAAGGCCAACTCCGTGGGCGGCAAGGCAGAGATGCTCAAAGGCGATTGCAGTGTCGCCGATGTAGTACTCGATGCCGTTCTCAACGCCGGATTCTGCCGGATCGGCACAGACCACGATGATGCAGGGCGCCATCGCGATCGCCTTTTTCCCGGGATTGTCGTCCGGGAAGGCTTCCAGCAGGCTCGCCCTCCGCTCAGGATCGGTCAGCACCAGAAAACGCCAGCACTGCATATTCTTCCAGGAAGGTGCCAGCCTCGCAGCATCAAGCACCTGTTCTATTTTTGCAGGTTCCACCGGAGTGTCCTTATACTTCCTGATGCTGCGGCGGTCGCTGATGACCTTAAAAATATCCATGGGCAGCCCTCCCTTAATATAGTGGCGTCCACTGTTACACTAAAAACATTGTTTTGTAAACGGCACAGATGGGCCGGTAGCAATGTCCATTACCTCGACGCTGAACCTTTTCCGTCCAGCTAGCCATTGCATTCGGTTCCAAAAAGGGCGAAACCGATTGACAGCATCTGCGCCATGTTCTAGATTGAGCCAGAATAATTAAGGATAAAGGAAAGCACATGGACGATATCAAAGAAGGTGTTGAGATAACTTCGATCGGGGACCTGGCTACATCGCTCGGGTTAACCACCCGGACCATCCGTTACTGGGAAGAAGTGGGCATCATCGAAAGCGTGCAAAGAAGCGACGGCGCTACCCGGGGATTCACCCCATATTACGTGCGGCGTATCAAGTTCATCATCAAGCTGAAGGAATTAGGGCTCACCATAAAGGAGATGCAGGACCTGTACGCCGCCTACGGCGAGGCGAAACAGACCGAGCGCATGGTTCCGCGCCTGGTCGAGATCCTGGACGAGCACATCGACAAGATCGACGAAAAGATCTCCAAGCTTGCCTCGCTTAAGAAGGAAATCCTCTCTTACCGGCAGACGATGGAGACGAAGTTCGGCATTAAGGAACGTCGCTCCTAGCTGGAATGGACCCTTCCCTCTTTCCCTCCTTCCCTCTCGCAGAGCGTTATGGCAGTCACCTGCTTTTCGCCCTCCTCCAACTCAACTGCAATCCTGATTAGTACTGATCTGCTGCTATAAAGACCTCCCCCCTTTGTAAAAGGGGGGTCGGGGGGGATTTTACCCAGGCTGGTACGGAGTGCCTGCGGCACCTTAAGGCAAATCCCCCTAAGTCCCCCTTTTTCAAAGGGGGACTTTTAACAGTACTTGATGTGAGCTGCAGATCAGCACTACTCACGACTGCAATAAGTTTGCTAGATCATGTAGATGCCCTATCAGGTTCCCCTTCCGGCCAATTTCCCCTGTACCGTTGTCCTCCCGGCAACTTCCCCCTGCACTGTTGTCCGCCGTTCGCGAAACGTGCTATAAAAGCTGCATGAAATTCATTGCAGATCTCCACATTCATTCCCACTATTCAATTTCCACCAGCAAGGATCTCACGCCGGAAACGCTCTGGAAATGGGGACAGCTCAAAGGTATCCGTGTGCTCGGGACGGGCGACTGCACCCACCCCGGCTGGCTTGGAGAACTGGAAGAGAAACTGGTTACCACGGAGTCTGGGCTTTTGTCCCTGCGCGAGGATTTGCAGAGGGGTGAGATCCCGGCTAGTTGCCGCTCAGAAGTATCGTTTCTTCTTTCTGGTGAAATCAGCTGTATCTACAAGAAGGGGGGGCGAACCAGAAAGGTTCACTGCCTGGTCTACCTGCCGGATTTCGCCGCGGCACGCAGGCTAAACGCATCCCTCGCCCGCATAGGGAGCATCGCCTCCGATGGCAGGCCGATCCTGAAGTTGGACGCCAAGAACCTGTTGCAGATGGTGCTGGATGCAGCAGCGGACGCCATGCTGATCCCCGCGCACGCCTGGACGCCGCACTTCTCCGTTTTCGGCATGGCCTCGGGTTTCGACTCCCTGTCGGAATGCTTCGAGGATCTCACCCCGGAGATACATGCCATCGAGACCGGGCTCTCCTCGGACCCCTCTATGAACTGGCGTCTGTCGGCTTTGGACCGGATCACGCTGGTATCCAATTCGGACGCGCACTCCGCCGCTAAACTGGGACGGGAGGCGACTATTTTCGATACGGAGCTCTCCTATCGCGGGATTATTTCCGGGATAGCCGGCGGAAAGGGGGTTGCTTCGACCATCGAGTTTTTCCCGGAGCAGGGTAAGTATCATGCGGACGGCCATAGGGGATGCGGGATCAGGCTGTCGCCGTCCGAAACCATCGCGAACGGCTACCGCTGCCCGACCTGCGGCGCGAAACTGACGGTTGGGGTGCTGCACAGGGTGGAACAGCTTGCGGATCGGGCGGAGGGGGCGAGAGTGGCAGGCGCTCCCCCCTTTCGATCCGTGATTCCTCTTCTGGATCTGATCGGGGGGGCGCTGCGGGTTGGTACCGGGGCGAAGCGGGCCCAGGCTATGTACTTCAAACTTTTGCAGCAGGTCGGCAACGAGTTCCGGGTGCTTCTGGATGCGCCGCTCCACGAGATCAGCGATGCTTCATCTGCAACACTTGCCCGTGGCATCGGTGATATGCGTGCCGGTGAGGTGGAGATCGATCCGGGCTTCGACGGCCAGTTCGGAACCGTCTGTGTAAAACAGCTCTGTTGATCGACTTCCGGCTACTTCAGCAACAGCCCTATACGTTGATCAAATCACTCTGACTTTCGCCATCTACTTCAGCAACTCGTCGAACTCAATCTCGTTCCCAAGCTCCAGCTTGGGAACGTAATGCTATAAGAAGCTTCGCTTCAACGACTCAAAGCTGGAGCTTTTCCAGCGATTGCATTCCCAAGCTGGAGCTTGGGAACGAGAAACAGGAATCGTTTTGATATTCGCCAGCTACTTCAGCAATTCGTCGAATTTGTTGGTGTCGGAACCGACTACCTGCTGACCATTGATAAAGAAGGTCGGCGTCCCCTGAATCCCTACCTTTCTTGCCATGGCTAAATGCTCCTGCGCCAGAGCCTTGATCGCCTCGGTGGCAGGCTTCGCTGTAGCCGGAATCTCCTGACCGAACATGATGACGTCATAGGCCTGGGCCTTATTCTCCGCCCCGAGTATGTACTCGATTTTGGTGATGGCCGCCGGGTGGGCCAGTGGGGCAAAAAATACGTACCGCGTCACATCAGCTCTCTTGGTGAAATATTCCGAAGCCTTCCTGCAGTAAGGACAATCCGGATCGGTGAATTCGATGACCACCTTCTTGCCATCGCCGATCTTGACCGCTTTTTCCAGAGGAAGCTCCTTGACCATCTTGGCAGAGATAAGCGAACGACGCTCGGCAGTCCGGCTCTTCATGTCCTTGCCGTATATCTCTCCGGTCACAATCAGATCCTTGTCCGGATAGTAATAGAAGATATTTTGCCCCACAACTACCTCATAGAGCCCTGGTATTTCACTGGGAGACACTGTGTCAAACTTGATTTGGGGAAAGGCTGCCCGAAGAGCAGCTTCAGGTTTAGCAGCTTCAGGCGCAGCGAATGACACAGCGGACAGACAAAGCAGCGCTGCTCCAGATAAAAGAGTTGCAAACAAACGTCTTGTAAAGGACATAACACGCCTCCGTTGATTTATCTCAGCCCTGGGGGCTGGCAAGGGGTAACTTTAACACAGATTGTTGCAAAATAGTGGGATGATCTTTATCAGGTAGGGTCATCTGAGAGCACTGGCATAGTTTCCATCCAGGAACCGGGGCGAATGATGATTCGCCCCTACAGAAACTTGTTCTTTATCCGGAGTTATTGCTGAACTTTGTTACCTCGACCTCTGGATTCATCTACGTTTCCTGGATACTGCTGCTACTGCTATCCTGCCTCAACTGCATCAAAGGCGGTTGCGGCAGCACCCATTACCCCGGCATAGTCACCTAATTCTGCCTGGAGGATGCGAACCCTGGCGCCAGGGATAGCAAAGGCGCGTACGCTGATTTCTCTACGCATAGGACCGGCCAGCAGTTCGAAGCTTTGGGCGACACCGCCGCCCAGGATGATCGCCTCCAGGTTGAGAAGGTTTAGGACTCCCGCGGCGGCGATGCCCAGGTAGTAACCGGCCTGCTCGAATATCGCGGCTGATTCGGGATCTCCCTGCAAGGCGCGTGCTGCGACGCTCGCGGCCCCCATCCCCTCCAGATCTCCGGCCTGCATGGCGGCACAGGCCGCAATCGCCGTGGCGGAGGCATACTGTTCCAGACATCCCCTGTTGCCGCAGCCGCAGAGAAGGCCGTTGGGTTCAACGGTGATATGGCCAAACTCACCGGCTACGCCGTCGACACCGGTCCAGAGCCTGCCATCCAGAATCAGTCCGGCACCGACTCCGGTCCCGATGGTCAGCATGAGCGAGGAGCGGTAGGGCTTAGCCGCTCCGAAGCGCTGCTCACCAATAGCGCTGGCGTTGGCGTCGTTCAGAGCCACAACGGGGAGCCCGATCCTGGTGGAGAGTAGCTGCGCCAGGTTCAGCCCCTGCAGCGGCTGAAGGTTGACGCTGGAACAGAGCACGCCATCTTGCGATATCAGCCCGGGCACCCCGAGACCTACAGCAGCAACCCGCACGCCGTCCAACTCGGCGTCGGCTCTCAGCCTGTTGAGGGCCAGAACGAGTCGCGACAGAAAAGATGCCGAGCCTGCCGCGATATCGGTCGGCGCGCTCTCCCGCCGCAGTACCACACCGCTCCGGGTCACCAGGGCGCAGCGCAGGTTGGTCCCACCCACATCGACTCCGATACATACGCTCTTCATCAGGCCACCTCCCCGGCTGCCGGAAAAAGGGGGAGCAACCGGTCGTAGGTGGCGAGGAGCGCCTCTGGAAGCACCCGGATATCGGCGACAACTGACATGAAGTTGCTATCCCCGTTCCAGCGAGGTACCACATGAATGTGAAGATGGTCCTCGATGCCGGCGCCGGCTGCCTTGCCAAGGTTGAAGCCGATGTTGAATCCATCCGGGGAACCGGCACGGGTCAGAGCGTCCCGGCATAAAGCAACGCTCCTGAAAAGCGCCAGCATTTCGGCATCGGTGAGCGCGTTCAGATCGACCAGGTGCCGATTGATGGCAACCATCAGGTGCCCGTTCACGTAGGGATAGCGGTTCAGCATGACCCTCAACAAAGGAGTGCGCCATAAAACGAGCAGATCCCGGTCGCTCCCCTGCTCACAGAAGATGCAGACATCTTGCTTTGGCTTCGCGAAATACTCCATCCTCCAAGGTGCCCAGAGCCTATCCATAACCACCTCCCAGCATAATCGGACCAGCGCGCGCAGTTAGCGCGGACCTAAGTTGAGCGAATTATCAACCAAATTAAGCGATTTTACAACAACCCACATTAAGCACCACACAAAAATGCTGTTCTATTCCCAACAAAAATTCTTGACAGTTTGTATACAATAGGTTTATTAATCCGTTAGCACTCATCAGCATCCCTCCTTCAGAACGAAAAATGTGCCAGGCCTGATATACCTGTTCTATTCTCGAAAAAAGATTCTTCTTCTCCAACAGCCCCAGTCAACTCTGCTACTCTCCTACAAGCAAGGAGAGTTTTCCGCATTCCTGCAACTCAACCTTTTCAGGAGGTAGCAATGACCAAGAAAATGGATGCACTCGAATATCACTCCACCGGTCGCAAAGGGAAGATCGAAGTAATCTCTTCCAAACCATGTCTCACATCCCGCGATCTGTCGCTTGCCTACACCCCGGGCGTAGCCGAGCCCTGCCTCGCAATAGAAAAAAATCCCGAGGACGCCTACAAATACACCGCCAAGGGGAATCTGGTCGCTGTCGTCTCAAACGGCACGGCTGTTCTTGGTCTCGGCAATATCGGCGCCCTTGCCGGCAAGCCGGTCATGGAAGGCAAAGGGGTACTCTTCAAACGGTTCGCCGACGTCGACGTCTTCGACCTGGAAGTGAATTCCGAAAATCCCGACGACATCATCAAAGTGGTCCAGCTGCTGGAGCCCACCTTCGGCGGCATCAACCTTGAGGATATCAAGGCGCCGGAGTGCTTCTATATCGAGGAGCAGTTGAAGAAGACCATGAATATTCCGGTCTTCCATGACGACCAGCACGGCACGGCAATCATCTCGTCGGCGGCCTTGATCAACGCTCTTATCCTGGTGAACAAGAAGATCGAAAATATCAGAATGGTGGTGAACGGCGCCGGTGCGGCAGGGGTTGCCTGCGCCAACCTCGCCATCTCCCTGGGAGCCCAGCAAAAGAACGTCTTCATGTGCGATACCAAAGGAGTTATTTTCAAAGGACGCACGGAGGGGATGAACGACTACAAGGAACGTCTAGCCGTTGAAACGGAGCTACGCACTCTCGAGGAGGCGATGCAGGGCGCAGACGTTTTCCTCGGCGTCTCAGCTAAAGGCGCCGTTACACAGCAGATGGTGCGCGACATGGCAAAAGACCCCATCATCATGGCGATGGCCAACCCGGACCCGGAGATCACCCCCGAAGAGGCGCTCTCGGTCCGCAGCGACGTGATCATGGCGACCGGGCGCTCGGACTATCCCAACCAGGTCAATAACGTGCTCGGCTTCCCGTTCATCTTCCGCGGGGCGCTCGACGTGCGTGCCAGCACCATCAACGAAGAGATGAAGGTTGCAGCCGTCATGGCGCTGGCGGAACTGGCCCGGGAGGATTGCCCGGATTCGGTCTGCCGCGCCTACGGCAACGAGAAGTTCACCTTTGGCCGCAACTACATCATTCCCAAACCTTTCGATCCGAGGGCTCTGTTGCGGGTAGCGCCTGCCGTGGCAAAGGCAGCCATGGATTCCGGCGTGGCACGCCAGCCGTTGGACGATATGGCCAAGTACACCGAATCGCTGGAGGCTCTGCAGGGCAAGGCTAAAGAGACCATGCGCATTATCATCAACAAGGCGAAGTGCGATCCGAGAAAGATCGTGTTCCCTGAGGGGGACAACGAGAAGATCCTGAAGGCGGCCCATGCCTTGCTCGAGGAGGGGATCGCCCAGCCCATCCTGATCGGCAGCAGGAAAAAAGTGCTGGACAAGATGGCTGAACTCAACATGGATCTCAACGTAACCATCATAGACCCGGAGGATTCCGAGCTGACCGAAGCCTACGCCCAGGAACTGTACCGCCTGCGCCAGCGCAAGGGGGTGACGCTCTCCGAGGCCCGCCGCATCGTGCGCCGCAAGTCGAGAAACCATTTCGGCTCGATGATGGTGCACATGGGGGATGCCGACGCGCTGCTCTCCGGCATCGATTCCCACTACCCCGAAACCATCAGGCCCGCCCTGGAGATAATCGGCAAACAGCCGCAGCTCTCCGGCGTGCACGGCATGTACATGATGATTTTCAAGAAGGGGATCTACTTCCTGGCAGACACCACGGTCGACATAGAGCCGACCGCGGAGGAACTGGCAGAAACGGCGATACTGGCTGCCGAAAAGGTCAGGCTACTGGACATCGAGCCGCGCATCGCCATGCTCTCATTCTCCAACTTCGGCTCGGTGAACAACCCTCTCACGGCCAAGGTGAAAAAGGCGGTGGCGATCGTGAAGCTGAAGGCCCCCGATCTGGAAATCGACGGGGAGATGCAGGCCGATACGGCAGTCACCCCGGAGCTGCTGGCCAACTACCCGTTTTCGTCTCTGACCGGTCCCGCCAACATCCTGATTTTCCCCGATCTCAACTCCGGGAACATCTGCTACAAGCTCCTGCACCATCTGGGAGGCGCCGAGGCGATCGGCCCTATCCTTATGGGGATGAACAAGCCGGTCCACGTGCTGCAGCGCGGCGATGACGTCTCCAACATCGTCAACATGGCGGCAATCGCCGTGGTGGATGCACAGAGCCCGACGCTGGAGCTGAACAAGCCGGCCCGGACGCCGCAGCCTGGCGCTGACCTCGGCAACATCGTCACTACGGCGGCAATCGGCGCGGTGGATGCACCCGGTGTGTAAGGTG
>Ga0209317_1001041_pt1 | contig 27171 bp, 14 predicted proteins | sample RifGroB2_FD_183994 | JGI IMG/M metagenome (GOLD analysis project Ga0209317, IMG submission 183994) | Soil microbial communities from Rifle, Colorado, USA - Groundwater B2 (SPAdes) (version 2) | ecosystem: Environmental > Terrestrial > Soil > Unclassified | place: Rifle, Colorado | collected...
TCTTTTTGCGTTTGGCCGAGATGGCTCCATCTCTTTATCTCTCAGCCTCCATTGGTTGGTGGATTTGCAGGGGCATATCTACCGAGGCCACCTCTCTTGCCGGCGAGGCTTCGGGGAGAATCGGTACAGTGAGTACCGACGAAACGCCTGCAACCTGCCGAAACCGTTCCAGCAGCACCATATAGTCGTAACGCGAAGTCTTGAACTGGCGGAGGGAGCGGTAGTAGTCCTGCTGGGCGTTCAGCACATCGAGGAGAACCTTCACCCCTTCCTGGTAGGAGGCCAGGGTCGCTTCCAGAGCTTGTTCGTTGGCGGCCGACGCCTGCTGGTAGGCGTCGATCAACTCGCGGGTGCTGGCGATGCTGTCCCAAAGGGAACGGACCGACCGGTCTACCGCTCGTCTGGTGGCTTCGGTCCGCTCCCCGGCGGCCTTGGCCCGTCGCGATGCCGCCACGGCGGCCGCCGTATCCCGGCCGCCGGTGAGAAGATCGGTCTGCACCCGGAGGCCGACGTCGAATTCGCTTCGCTCCTCGCCATAACCTAGGAGTCCGTCGGTCGACTGGCGATCGTTGTAATCGGCAAAGAGGACCAGGGAGGGCAGGAACCGACCTTGGACCGCCCGATACTGCAGCCGGGCCGTTTCGGCCTGCAACGTATTGATACCCAGGTCGGTATTATGCGCCCGGGAAACCTTCAGCCAGGCGTCAACCTCCCCCGGAATATTCGGCACAACCAGATCCGGCGGCAATTCCTCGATCTCGCCCGCGATCTCCCGATCGATCAGTTCCACCAGGGCCTTCAGGCTGTTGTCAAGATCCCTCTGACCGGCAACCTCGGCGGCGAGAGCCAGGCGATAGCGGGCCTCGGCATTGTGCCGGTCGGTGACGGTGCCGTAACCGAGGGTAAGTTTTGTCTCCGCATTACCCACCTGGGTCAGCAGAGCGCCGCTTTCCGCCTTGGCGAGCCGAAGGTTTTCCTGCGCCGACAGGACCGCATAGTACCGTTCGTGGACCTTCAGCAGCAGCTCTTCGCGGGCCTTCTTTTTAAGCAGCGTGGCCACATCCATTTCGGTTGCGCCCTGCCTCGCCTGATTGATCTTTTCCAGATCGATGACCGGCTGGGTGAGGCCTACGGTCACTGCGCCTTCGCGGAAGTTGGCTCGCCGGGCCTGCGCTTCTGCGCCGCTTTCGGGCGTGGAAGAATCCCGGCTGCCCATATAACTGCCGGAAGCGGAAAGGGTCGGGCCATAGGTGGCCACCGATTGCCAGCCGTCGGCGTTGCGGGCTTCGGCGGCAAGTATATCGGCTCGCAGCTGGGCATCGTGTTCAAGTGCGAGCCGGACGATTTCTTCGAGATTCATAGCTCTCAAGGGAGCAGCAACCGCAAGACAGACCGGTACGACCAGGAAGATCAGGTAAATCCTGTTCAAAAGCTTCATAATAAAATTTCTTTCCGTTATTGATGGGCGAAAAATTTTTCGCCCCTACTCTCCGCGGTATCAGTGGCTCACGGAATCAGAAGGGTTGTCGTTTTTGCCTTGCTCCTTTTCACCTTCCGCCGGTTTTGCCGTCGCCTCGGTCGTTCCGAAATAAGGCGGCAGTTCCCGGGCGGTGACGCCGCCGGTCTTGGGATCGGGAGCAAGCAGCCGCACCACCTGGCCGGGAAATTCGTTTTTCTGAATATCCCGCAGCATGTTTTCCACCCCGCCGAAGGGGGCGACGACATCCATGAGCCACAGTCGATCACCGCTTTTCCAGTCCTCCGGCCGCAGCTTGCCGCCGTTGGCGAACAGCCTTTTCTCGGCCGCCTCGTCGAGAAAGGCCCAGCTGACGAACGAGATGGGATATTCCTTCTTCATGTAGAGCTTGCACTGGCCGAGCACCAGCGGCGGCAGCAGCAGCCATTCGAGATCGCCGATAAACTGGTAGCGCCGGTGCGACGACTGCAGGTAGAGCATGATCACCGGCCCCATCGCCGGCAGACGCTGCAGCACCTTGAGCGACTGAGCGTGGATATGTTCTTTCAGGGCCTCGGTCGCCTCCGCCTCACTGGTTTTGATTTCGCCTTCCTTTGGTTGTTTTTCGCTTGTCATGTCACATCTCCCGTAAACTTTGATCTTTGTAACGCATTATCGGGCCAAGAAAATATTCGATCACCCTTCGTTTGCCGACCTTGACGTCGGCGGTCACCGTCATGCCCGGCGTGATCGCCCCCTGTCGCCCGCCCACGATATTGGGCAGGTTGTAGTTGTCGACCGCCACCCGGATCGGGTAGTTCGGTCCCAGTTGCTGATCGATCACTGCATCGCGTGCCACCCAGTCGATCCTGCCGGTCAGGTCGCCGTACTGGGTGAAGGGATAGGCGGCGACCTTCACCGACACCTCCTGGTCCGGCGTGACGAAACCGATATCCTTGTTCAGCACCTTGGCTTCGATCTCCAGGCCGCCATCGGTCGGCACGATGATCATCAGCGGCTGCGCGGCTGTCACCACCCCGCCGACGGTGTTGATCGAGAGCTGCTGGACAATGCCGTCCGCCGGTGCTTTCAGGTCGAAATGGGTCTGGCGGTTCTCGGCCTTGGCCAGCTGGTGGGTGAGATTTTCCCTGTTGCTCTTCGCTTCCGTCAGCTGGCGCAGCAAGTCCCGTTTGTACTCGCTTGCAGCCAGCTCCTTCTCCTCTTTGGTTCGGGTAAGCCGCGCCGCAACCTCCTGCAACTGGCTTTCCGTCGCCTGCAGGTTGTGCCGGGCATCGCTCATCTCAATCTGGGCCTGCAGCAGCTCAGCCTGGGAGATGAGCTGCTTTTCGGCCAGGATCTTCTTTTTCTCATACAGACCCTCGGTGAGCGGCAGCGACTCGGACAGGCGCCGGACGCTTACCCGGATGGTTTCGTACTCGGCCGAACAGCGCTCGATTTCCGTGGCCAGGGTGGCGACTTTTTCCGCCTGGGCGGCCATCGACTGGTCCAGCAGCCTTTTGTTCAGCTGCACCGTCTCGGGATCGGCTGCCGGCGATGCCTCAAAGAGCGCCGCATTGTGCTGCAGTTCCGCATCGAGCCTGAGAATGGCGAGATCGGCCTTGGCCAGCTCCTGGGTCAGGGTGTTGATATCGGCGAGCCCGTCGGCCTTGTCCATCGAAACCAGGGCATCGCCCGCCTTGACCGTCTGGCCGTCGCGGACATGGATGGCAGTGACGATGCCCGGTTCGAGCGGCTGGACGATCTTCACCTTGCCCTTGGGAATGACCACGCCCATGGCGTTTACCACGATGTCCATTTTGGCTAGCGTCGCCCAGAGGGTGGCCACGGCGGCAAACATCACGATGAACAGTAGCATGGCCCGGGAAAAGGGGGCCGGCGGCCGCTCCAGCACTTCCAGGGTAGCCGGCAGGAACTCGTAGTCGCGGCGCATCTCCCGATTTTGCCGGCGGCCGGCCAAGGCCCGGCCGAGCCGGGTTCTGCCGAATGAGACGGATTCGGCCGATTGGCCGGGAGATTTTGTCTGGTCGGTATCAGGCATAGCTGCCCTCCTCTATGGTATGGAGCGTGGCATAACGTCCGCCCGCGGCGAGCAGTGCCGCCGGGCTGTCGTCTTCGACCACCCGCCCTCTCTCCAAGGTAATTATCCGGTCGGCATGGCGAATGGTGGAAAGTCGATGGGCGATGATAAAGACGGTGCGGCCGGCGCAGATCCTCTGCATGTTCTTTTGAATGGTCAGCTCCGATTCGTAATCGAGGCTGCTTGTCGCCTCGTCCAGGATGAGCATCCGCGGATTGCCGGCCAAAGCCCGGGCAATTGCCAGCCGCTGGCGCTGACCGGTCGACAGCTGCACGCCCCGCTCGCCGACCGGTGTGTCGTAGCCGTGCGGCAGCTCCATGATGAAGTCGTGCGCCCCGGCCAGTTGGGCGGCATGGATCACCGCCTCGATCGCCAGCTCCGGTTCATTCAAGGTAATGTTGTCGCGGATCGAGCCGTTGAACAGCACGCCGTCCTGGATCACCACCCCGATCTGGCGGCGCAGCCAGGAGGCATTCGCCGTGGCCAGATCGACCCCGTCGACCAGCACCCGGCCCCGGGTCGGGACATACAGCCGCTGCAGGAGTTTGGCGAGCGTGGTCTTGCCGGAGCCGGTGCTGCCGACGATCCCCACCACTTCGCCGGGAGCAACCGATACTGTGACATCGCTCAGGATTTCCAGCCCGTCCGGCCGATATTTGAAGGAAACCCGGTCGAAAACCACCTTGCCGGAGATCGCCGGCGGGGTGACCCGCGCCGGATCGAAGCCCGGCTCCCCCGTACAGGTGAAGATATCGCCGATCCGGGCCACCGAGATCTTCACCTGCTGAAACTCCTTCCAGATCTGGGACAGGCGGAGAATCGGGGCGATCACCCGGGAGGAGAGCATGTTGAAGGCGATGAGCTGGCCCACGGTGAGGTTGCCGGCTAGCACCTCTTTCGCCCCGAACCAGAGGAGCAGCACCGACAGGACCTTGCTGATAATGGTGGTGGCCTGGCTGATCAGATTGGCGAGATGGCCGCTCTTAAAACCGTTCTTGACATGGTGGGTGAGCCGTTCTTCCCATTTTTCCTGAATCCTCGGTTCGGCGGCCGCCGCCTTGATCGTCTCGATGCCCGCGATGGTCTCGACCAGAAACGACTGGTTGCGGGCATTGCTGGTGTATTTATCCTCCAGTTTGTCCCGCAAAAACGGAGTGATGGCAAAGGAGGCGCCGAACAGAAAGGGTAAAGCAGCAAGAACGATGAGGCTCAGGAAGGGACTGAACAGGAACATGACACCGAGGAACACCACGAGAAAGAACAGATCGAGAAAGAGCATGATGCCCGACCCGGTGATGAACTGCCGGACATTCTCCAGCTCCCGCAGCCGGGCGATGGTATCGCCCACCTGACGGTTCTCGAAGTAGCTGAGCGGCAGAGACATGAGATGCTTGAACAGCCTGATGCCCAGCATGAGATCGATCCGATTGGCAGTGTGGGACAGCAGATAGGTCCTGAGGCCGTTCAGACCGATCTCGAACAGCGAGACGACCACCAAGGCAAAAACCAGGACATCCAGGGTGGCAAGGCTGTTGTTGCTCAGGACCTTGTCGATGACGATCATGAAAACCAGGGGCGCGAGCAGGGCAAAGACCTGGACGAACATTGAGGCCAGTACGCAATCCCGCAGAATTCCCCAATATTTGGCCGCGGCGCGCAGGAACCAGCGCAGGCCGAAATCCTGCTGCACGCCCGGCTGGTCGTGGTTCTTCTTCAAAAGAATCAGCCGGCCGGTCAGTTCGTTCTGCAAGACCTCCGGTTCCATCCAGACCGCCCGTTCCGCACCCGCCCGCTGGACGAGCACCGCCTCGTCTTCCTTGCGATATTTCGCCAGCACCACGAAGTCGCCGGACTGCAGTTCGGCCACCACGGGGAAATGGGCGGCGGCAAGCCGGCCGACATCCTTTTCGACCACCGTCGCCTTTATCCCGATCTCCTTGAAGATCCGGGCCAGCTGCAGGGATGGCGAGCCGCCGGCGACTGTGCCGAAGTGATGCTTGAGCTGTTCGAGGCTCAGCGGAGCGCCGTATACGCCGGCAATCACGGCGACACAGAACAGACCGCTTTGTTGTTGAGGAATAGCCTTCGTCATAATGCCATTGATATTGTTAGGTTAATAATTGGGCTGTGGCAAACAAAAGCCGCCCTCGTCTGTAAGGGGGGCATGCTACACAGTCACTCTTACATTTTTCTTACATTTTTGCCGAAACCCATAACACGGCCAGGCCGTAAAGCCGGTGTAAAAACTAATTGCAATATAATTTCATAATGTTATGTGATTTTTTCGATCATTGAAAATTTTTCACCGTCAACAATAAATCGACAAAAATGAAATTCAAATTTCAGCGAAAGCCAGAACAGCTGCACATCTCAGCCATCGATCATTACGTTTGGCCGAGAGAAAAAGGTATAATTTGGATTTAAATGAAGCGGATTGACCATCCGCATGGAAGGTAAGACACCCCTCGTCGCGGGAGAAGATCTGCTAGCAATTCGTCGGTTTATGATATTCTTCATGCAGGCAGACCTGCGGCCGGCAAGACCTGCTATGCACTGGTCACCCCGCGGATGGGGGCACGGAAGGTGGTTCTCCCTGAGGCCGGTCAGCAAGACCGAGCTTTCTTCGGCTGAATTCAATGAGTGGACTGATAGCTGCACCTATACCGAAACACCGACAGCTCTTATGGCTGGGCAAAAGACAATGCCCCCGGCATTCAGGCAAAAAGATTGATTAACCTTCCGAAGTGGCAGAGGAAATCAGATGTGGATAAGCCTTTAAGCCAACAGGTATCTTCCCGTCGGCAAAAAAAATCCCGGCCGGGCATCGCCCAACCGGGATTTTTGTACTTCAGGAGAAAATCTGACGAGTCTTACCGTCGCGCTCTCACAGCGCCTTGGCCTTCGGCTCCTCTTTCGGTTTCTGGTGATCGCGGTCCAGATGGAAGTTGATCCACGAGGAGGTATCCTTCAACTCCCACAGCCGCGGCGGGACGAATTCGCCGGTGAGTTTCTGGGTCTCGCCGTGCTTCCTCATCCGCTCGTAGGCCCGCACCCAGACGCAGAGTGTGTCTTTGTTGACCTCGCAGTAGCCGTTGTTGCTGCCGCCGCAGGCGCCGTTACGGGTGTGCTTGGGGCAGCCCGATTCGGGACAGAGGAAACCGACATGCTGGATGCCGCAATCGCCGCAGCTCTGGCAGGAGAGGAGTAGCTTCTTGAAGGGATCTTCCAGGAACCGCTTCAGCACCCATGATTTTTTATTTCTATCAAGGCTGCTGGAGATTCGCTTGTAGACGGGCGCAAGCGACGCGCCCTTGTCGAAGAACAGGTCGTGGGCGGTCTTCAGGAACATGTAGTGGCAGTTGTCGGTGATCTTCATCTTGATCTTCTCCTTCTGCGCCGATTCCCTGGCCGACTCCTGCTTCTTATAGATGTAGAACCTGGCTGGCTCATTCTCGCGGAACTCTTCGACATAGTCCCGCCAGTTGTGCTCGATGGCCTCCATCCGGTCGAGGATCCTGCCCACCGTGTCGAAGCTGTCGTGAATCCCGCCGAGATGAATGCCATTGTAACCGATGCCTTTCAGGACGACGCCCAGACGGGCGGTGCGCTCGATGGCGTGGTTGCGCCCTTCGACCGGATCCTCCCATTCCTGCATAACTTTGTTGAAGAGCTTCTCGGTAACGACGACACCCGGTACCCGGCCGGCATTCATCGGCTTCGCCGATCTTTTATCGAGGAGATAGAGCGAGGCGATGGCCGGAATGTCGATGTTCTTGTCCTTTTTGAAGTGGAGCAGCTCTTCGTATTTGTCGACGTCATAGCCGAGCTGAGTGATAGTGAAGGAAGCGCCGGCCTCGATCTTCCGCTCGAGTTTGCGGTACTGGACGTAGGTCTCGGCCTCGGTATACTTGAAGGGGGAAACGGCGCAGCCGGTGACGAAGATGCTCGAATGGCCGGTCTTGATCAGCCTGCGGTTCAGGTCCTTGAACATCGAGGTGAGCACTACGGAATCGAAATCGAAGACCGGGGTGCCCTTGCCGCCGAAGCCCTTGCCGGAATAGTCGCCGGTGAGCGCGAGTATGTTTTTCATGCCCATCCGGGCCAGCTGCAGCGCCCGGCTCTCCATGCCGACCCGGTTGGTGTCGCGGCAGGTGAAGTGGACGATGACATCCATACCGCTGTCGAGAATCTCGTAGCCGAGCATATCGGGGCTGAGCGCGGGATTGCCGCCGGGGTTGTCGGTTATCGAAACGGCGGTGAGCCTGCCGTCCTGGGCGGCTTCCTTGGAAATCCCCTTGATCATGTCGGTGGTCCGGCCGCTCGATTCCCGACCGGGGACCAGCTCCAGGGTGACAACGAATTTTTCCGGTGTTGAAATGTCATCATTGAAATTGCGAATCACGGAACATCCTCCTTGTTCTGCTTTACAGACAGGCCGCAACCACGTGTGCCAGCCTTCTGCAATCGGTGGAAATCAAGCCCCCGGCATCTCCGACATTTCCTGTCACACTTTATGCTCTTAATGCCCGGTGCACTCCTTGCTTGTTCACCTTAAAATTAGCAAGAACCATTCTCAAGTGAACGGCAGACAGTATACACCCCTAGTCTATAAAGTATATAATTTTACATAATATTATCCACAATTCCCTGCTCCATAATTTTTATCATTTCTTTCATTGAATTTGATGAGAACCATTCTTTAAAATTTATTTCAGCCGTTTCGGTATCTTACATTGTGGTATTTTCGAGCGACAGCAGGGAACCTGACGAAATATGGAGCATCAACTTTTGCCGGTCGAGCACAAGAAAAAACGGAAAATCGTGACGTTCGTTGAAAATCAACGTCAATCTTACGTAAAATCTACAGTCACGGGGGTACGTACGGGAGGATTTACGGCAGCTTCTTTTTCAACCATTTCCAGGGGAACAGCATGGATACCTGCTTTTGATAGGCACGATAGCTCTCGCCGTGACGGGCAAGGATCTTCCGCTCTTCCAGCAGCGTGCCGATCACCAGATAGCAGGACAAGATGACCGCCGCCAGAAACTTCGGCAGCGGATATTGGGGCAACGCCGACCAGATGAACAGAAGGGAACCCAGATACCAGGGATGACGGACCAGGCCGAATACCCCATCCGCGGCAAATTCGGGAGATTCGGTCAAAAGAAGAGTGGTCTCTCCGGTCCGCAGTTGTCTGAGGCCGAGGAGATACTGCATGTCGTATTTTTTGGCGCCGCCCCGAAAGAGAAGAAAGGCACAGACGAGCAGGAGGACGCGGGCGACGTTCTCCCAGCCCTGCCAGCCGAAAACCGGCTGTCCCCCGGCCAGGTCGGTGCCGATTGCCAGCGGTAAGAGCGTTAAGAAGGCCAGGAGGTTATAGAGCAATCGGTAATAGCGAGCCACCCCCGGCACCCGTCGCTCGATGGCGCCGATGACGGCGGGATCGATCAGCAGGCTGTGCACGGCACACCAGCCTATCCATAAACACGACAGCAGAATCAAGTTCATTTAATAGTTTCCAAATTTCCGCCCACCTCGCGTTGAACCGACACCCCGACTTACCAACAGAATAACAGACCTGTCGAACGATACAAGGGCCTCAACCCGGTTCTCTCCTTCGTAGCCTCGGTCGGCATCCTTGCCGGAGAGGGACCGGCCTTGACATGGCCCGTCCGGCTAGATAGATTGTTAGGAATTGGCTGATCAGGATTGGCATTCTCGATTTTGACGTCTACAAGCACATTTATAGTGATTCAATATCATGGAAAAATTAAAATCGTTGGCCTCAGAATTCATCCAGTCCGAGTCGGCCGGCGGTGTCCTGCTCGTAGCAGCGGCTTTCCTGGCCATGATCCTGGCCAACAGTCCGCTTTCGAGTTATTACAACCTCTTCATCGCAACGCCTGTACACATCCGTATCGGCCCCCTGGAACTGGCCAAACCTCTTCTCCTGTGGGTCAACGACGGCCTGATGGCCGGATTTTTTTTCCTGGTCGGGCTCGAACTAAAAAGAGAAGTGCTGATCGGAGAATTACAAAAAAGAAGCAGCATCGTCCTGCCGGCAATGGGAGCGCTGGGCGGCATGCTGGTCCCGGCTCTCGTCTATACCGCCTTCAACCTTGGCGATCCCGTTGCCCTGCGCGGCTGGGCAATCCCTACGGCCACCGATATCGCCTTCGCTCTGGGCATCCTGTCGCTCCTGGGCTCGCGCGTGCCGGTTAGCCTGAAGGTGCTGCTGACTACCCTGGCCATCTTTGACGATATCGGCGCAATCCTGATCATCGCGCTCTTCTATACCGAGGCTATTTCCCTGTTTTCCCTGGCCGTCGTGGCCGGCTGCATCCTGATCCTTCTGCTGATGAACAGCAGTGGCCAGGAAAAAATAAGCATGTATGTCTTTGTCGGGTCGATAATGTGGGTGGCCCTGCTCAAGTCCGGGGTGCACGCCACCCTCGCCGGCGTCCTGCTCGCCATGTTCATCCCCATGCACTCACGCCGCGACCCCGATCATTCGCCACTCATACGGCTTGAGCACGATCTTCAGGCCGTTGTCGCCTACTTTATCCTGCCGATCTTCGCCTTCTGCAACAGCGGGATCGATTTTGTCGGTGCTTCTCTGCCGGTCTTTTTTCACCGGGTGCCGGTCGGCATCGCCTTAGGGTTGTTCTTCGGCAAACAGGTCGGCGTCCTTTTCTTCCTCTGGATTGCCATCCGCCTGCGACTTGCGGCCATGCCCAGGGAGTTAAGCTGGAGTTCACTCTATGGCCTGTCCTGTCTGTGCGGCATCGGTTTTACCATGAGTCTCTTTATCGGCGCTTTAGCCTTCGGCCAGACTGTCAAACAACCCGCCTTCGATGAACGGTTCGGGATAATGACCGGCTCTCTTGTTTCCGGCATCGTCGGCTTCTTGATCCTGAGAAAGAGCCTGGGCGAAACATCTGCCGAGCAAGATGAACAAGGTAATGACAATTCCGAAAATCACCAGCCATAGCAGCAATTTGTCTTTTGCAACATGCGGCTGCATGGTATATCTGCCGGAAGATCATTTCTCACCGCCTCTCGACTTCACTAAAAACATAAACAGACACAACGACCATGAGACTTCGTCGATCGACTGCCGCGGCAGGGCGTTTTTTGGGGATTTGCCTTCTCACCTTGATGTGCTGTTTGCTGGCAACGGCTGCCATGGCCGAGTTTCAGCGAACCAAGATCGCCGTGCTCGACTTCGAGCAGACAGGCGACGCCTTCGAAACGAAGGGACTCGGTCCCATTGCGGCGGAATGGTTCACTACCGGCATGGTCAAGAGCGGTCGTTTCGATGTGGTCGAGCGGGCCATGCTGCAGAAGATCCTGACCGAACAGAAGATGGCCGCAGCAGGCATCGTCGATGAGAGCAGCGCCGCGGTCCTGGGGAGAATACTCGGGGTAAAGGCGGTGGCCACCGGTTCGGTGATTAAGGACCGGCGCACCATCGAAGTCAACGCGCGGGTGATCAGCGTCGAAAGCGGGGAGATCATTGCCGCGGAGAGTTTCCGCGGCAATTCCGAAGAGGAGCTGCACGGCATGATCGATCAACTCACCGCAAGCATCATCCGCAATTTTCCCCTGACCGGCTACGTGGTGAAGAAGGCTACCGGTTCAGTGGTCATCGATCTTGGCCTCGACTCAGGGCTTGCCCCCGGCACCGAGTTTATCGTCTACCGGGAAGGGGAAGTGATCAGACATCCGAAAACCGGCGAGGTTCTCGATGTCGAACAGATCCATACCGGCCGGCTACGCATCACCAAAATCAGCAAGAACGTGGCGGAGGGAAAGATCCTCGGCGAAGAACGGGGCGGCATCAAGGACGGCCAGCTGGTCAAAAGCGTACGAAAGGAGGGCAAGAAGCCTCCGCCGAAAAGCGCGAAAAAATCTTCGCTGTAAAGCCTCTCTCCCGGACCTGACACCCGCCAACATTCATCGGTGCCAGCCGTGCCTCCCGTCCCTGTCACCCCGTCTCCCTCGGGCAGGAACCTGCCCGAAGGAAACTCACGCAGGCTACCTCCGGAAACCGCCTTGATCGCCTCGATCGCCACCCGGGCCGCTCCTGTAACCGCCCTGTCCGCCTCGGCCACCCCCCGGCCCGCGGCCGCCGCCTCCGCCCGGCCCCCGGCCCCGGCCGCCGCCACCACCAGGCCCACCAGGCCCGCGGCCACCGCCACCTTCAGGGCGTGGACGTGCCTCGTTGACGATAAGAGTCCGGCCTTTCACATCTTTGCCGTTGAGTGCCTCCATAGCCGATTGCGCCTCGGTCTGGGAATCCATCTCGACAAACCCGAACCCCTTGGACTGACCACTGTATTTGTCCATTATAATGCTCGCCGAGCCTACCTTGCCAAATTCCTCAAACATCTGTTTCAAATCGGATTCGCTGATTTCATACGAGAGATTCCCCACATATAGCTTCATTCTGTTCTCCTTGTGTAAACAATCATAATGAGCCCCTTGCCCAACATATAATTTGTGTTTTCATTATATCTACTCAAATCCGAGAAAGATATCAACGAAACTCCTTTCTCCCCCGCGCTTTTCCGTCCCCTCCTTTTCCTCTACTATATGTAGATCCGCGGGGAGTACAACCGGGACAAGCCCCTTATCTTGCTCTTCTTCTGTCATTTTTTCCGAACATGCGATAATGGTTACGGCAGTGGCGGCCTCGCCTCCGGCGCTACCGGTCGAGCAAGTTTTTCACTGAACTGATCTCGACATAGGAGGCGCCGTTGGCGGAACCGAAATTGCCGGCCAGGACGGTGATCAGGTTCTCCGGCTCGACCAGCTTCTCATCCAGCAGCCGGGTGAGAGCCCTGCGCAGGAATTCGTGGGAGGAGAGGTCGGCCGGCATGTAGGTGGCATGTACGCCGTAGGCCAACGCCAGCTCACGCACCACCCTCTCGCTGTAGCACTGCGCGAAAATCGGATTTTGCCCGCGGTAGGCGACGAGACTCTGGATGGTCCGGCCGCTGATGGTATCGGCGATCAGGGCCTTGGTCGGCAAACGCAGGGAGGCCTTGACGGCGGCCTTGGCCAGATAGCTGGTGACGCTGTTGCCGATTTCATAGGGCGCGTCGGTGAAAGTGGTGAGACTCGATTCGACCTCTACGGCAATTTTCGCCATCATCTGCACCGATTCGAGCGGATACTTGCCGTAGGCGGTCTCTCCCGACAGCATGATCGCATCCGTCCGGTCCAGACAGGCGTTGGCGACATCGGAAACCTCGGCCCGGGACGGCCTGGGCGACTGGATCATCGACTGCAGCATCTGGGTAGCGATGATTACCGGTTTGCGCCGCTCGATGCACTTTTTCACCAGCCGTTTCTGGATAATCGGAATCTTCTCCGCCGGAATCTCGATGGCCAGATCGCCCCGGGCTACCATCACGCCATAGGCATGGTCGAGAATTTCGTCGATATGGTCGACGCCCTCCTGGTTTTCGATCTTGGCAATGATCTTGATCCCGCTTTTCCTGGCATCGAGAATCTTCTGGATGGCCAGCACATCCTCCTTGCCCCGGACAAAGGAGTGGGCGATGAAGTCGATGTCCTGGTCGATCGCGAACTCGACGAAAGCCACATCCTTTTCGCTGAGGGCTGGCAGCTTCCGGGTCTTGACCGAAGGAATATTGATGCTCTTTCTGGCCTTGATGGTGCCGTCGTTTTTCACCTCGCACTTCAAAAGGTCCGCTTCCTTTTCCCGCACCTCCAGCTCGATATCCCCGTCATCGATGAGGATCCGGTCGCCGACCGACATCTCTTCGACGAAATCATTGTAGTTGAGGCAGATGCATCCCGGAGCGCATTTGCCGTATTTATCGCCGATGACGCAAACCATGTCGCCGGTCGCAACGGGTATGTCGGTGCTGACCGAGGTCGTTCTGATTTCCGGCCCTTTGGTATCGATCATGATGGCGATCCGGTCGGAGACCTTGCGGACATTGTCGATCACCACCTGCGCATCTTCCGGGGTCTGGTGGGCGGTATTCAACCTGACTACGTCCATGCCGGCCTGATGCATCCGGGTGAGGAAGGGGACATCGCAGAGCGTGTTGGAGATAGTGGCGATGATTTTTGTCTTTTTCATAAGGTAACTCAAAAGAGGGTTCGGAAAGATTTTAAAGCAAATGGTAGGGTTGAATCCGAAAAATGGCAAGGGCAAGCGGCATAGAGATAGCATAAGCCGAGGTTAGCACGAGGGGAAAATAACTCCTGAAAAGCAAGCCGGTGCCGCAGGGATAGCCGAGACGGCCGGAGAGCGGATTACCATGCCGCCCCGACCTCGATGACCTGATTAGGGGATGTCGAAAGCCTGCAGCGCAAAAGAAAGAGAAGGGCACGCCAGTTCCTGCCCTTCACATTTCCAATATGTTTCAAGAAGGTTAACTGATGAAGTGTACATTCCAACGGAACCTTGCCGATGGAAGCCTTGTACTACATTACACTATCCTCAACAAAAACGGTATCTTCACTGATGGGCAAAAGAACGATAAAAGTCGCACCTCCTCCGTTGCTTGTAACCAAAATCTCTCCTCCGTGGTTTTTCACAATCCCATAGCTGATCGATAAACCCAGGCCGGTTCCCTTGACTTCCGGTTTGGTGGTGTAAAAAGGCCGAAAGATGTGATCCATCTGTTCCGGTTTGATGCCTACCCCGGTGTCCTTGATAGCCACAGCTACTTTATCGCCCTCTTGTCGGGTGCTGATCGTAATTGTTCCTCCCTGTAAACAAGCCTCCGTTGCATTCGTCAGCAAATTCAGAAAAACCTGCTTTATCTGGTCGGCAACAGCGGTTATCATCGGCAACCGTTCGGCATAATCGCGTTCTACCTGGATCCGCTTGTTTTTGAAGTCGCTCTTATGCAGCAGAAGCAACAGATCGAGAGTGCTGTTAACATTCAACAAAGATTTCCTTCTTGAGGAAGGGCGGTAAAAATCCTGGAGGCTGCGGATAAGGCCTTTAATTCGATTTCCTTCGCCAATGGCCATTTCGATGAATTTGAGATCCATTTCTTTCAAGATCGTCTTTCCGCTCAAGCTCTTCAGGATGGTCAAAACGGACTGTAAAGGATTGTTCAGCTCATGTGCGATTGAAGCGGACAGTTTGCCTATCGCCGAGAGTTTTTCCGCATGCAAATACTGATGCTGCGTTTCTATCAGCTCGCGAGTTCTCTCCTTGACTCTTTGTTCAAGATCTTCATTGAGAGTCTGAAGCTGCATTTCTTGCTGCTTCCGCTCAGTTATGTCTTCCGTGAAAATGACTATACCCCCAATATCTCCGGAAAGACTGTACCAAGGATGGATTTCCCAACGCACCCACTTGCAGGACTCATCGGCCCGCTCATAGAGATCGGCTTCTTCCCTCACCACCTCACCGGCGAGCCCGCGGCGATGTGCCTCCTTCCATCGCTCGGGCAAGTCAGGGAAAACCTCATAGTGAAATGCCCCGAATAATTTCCGATCACCCAACATAAAATCTTTGGACCAGCGACGACTGGCACTGAGATACCGCATTTCACGGTCGAACATCGCAAGTGCCACAGGAGCATGCTCGATAAATAGCCGCAGACGCTGTTCGCTCTCGTAAAGGGCCTTTTCTACCAGCTTAAGCTCGGTGAGATCCTGAACGGCGACTGCACTCCCCACGACATCTCCCTTTGTATCGTAGACTGGTGAAGCGCTGTTAACGATAAAACCTTCAGTGCCGTCAAACTTCTGAATCCTCATGACCTGCCCGAGCACAGGCCTTCGCTCCCGAACAGCAATGGCCGACGCCCATTCATGAGGGGCCACAGGCGCATTCGTGTCAGCCCACCATGCCTTGCAACAAGTGTAACCCTTAATATTTTGAACCTTCATCTGGCATCCCCAAATCCTCGTATAGGCTTTATTGACATGAAGGTAGCAACCTGTTTTATCGGTAATGACAACACCTACCATCAGAGCTTCCATCACCGCTTCAAAGAGATATTTTTCATTACTTAACTCCGTATTTGTGGTGGCCAACTCCGCAGCCTTCTGCATCAGCTCATCATTTTTTTGCAGGAGTTCTTCATTTGCTGCCTGTAGGCGGACCTCGCTCTGCCGCAACGACTCTTCTGCAGCTATACGGTCGGTGATATCGTGGATGATGGCGAATTTGAGAAATTGATCCTTAATGCAAATTGAAGACACATGAACTTCAACAGTCCGGATTGACCCATCGGCCAGGCGGTGAGGAACTACGACTCTGCTTACTCTTTGATCCTGCAATTGCTTGATCTTTGCTGAGAGTTCATCTGGCGAAAGACAGTTGATCTGCTCAACATGCATCTCCCGGAAATCATTCCGTGAGTAGCCGTAAAATTTAGAAGCAGCGCTATTGGCATCAAGGATGCGCCGGCTGAGCGGATCTACCAGGAGCATTATTGCACTGTGCTGCTCGAAGAGACGTCGAAATTTTCTCTCACTGTTCTTGAGCGCCTTTTCCGCTCTTTTGCGGCTGGTCGTCTCAAACAGGGAAAAAACCAATCCGGTTACTCCTCCAGTCTCACCTTTTACAGGTGAGAGTGTCCAATCCCAGTAGGTCACGCCTCGTTCCGGCTGATCTGGAAACTCAAAAGGTTTGTCATGGGCCTCGAATGGTTCGCCAGTGTCCCGGACCCGAGCGAAAATTGCCTCGTTTTCAGCGTGTGGATAGAGAGCGAAATGATTTTTGCCGATCATTTCTTCGGGCCGGTAGTCGCAGGATGCTGCATACGTATGATTAACGCGCACAAAGTTAAAGTCCCTGTCGAGGTATGCAAGGTGAGAGTTCCCCGCACCATTCATTACGGACTGTAAAATGTTGCGTTCATGCAGCAGAGCTTCCTCAGTCCGCTTACGGCTCGTTATGTCCTGGAAATAGACCGATAAACCTCCACCCTTGCGGGGAAAACATCGATTGTGAAGCCAGCAGTCCCGTGATTCGCAGTAATACTCGAATTCCCGATTCTTTCCAGCTGCTGCGCTGCGATATTCATGCTCCAGTTGGGTAGAAAGTGTTTGAGGAAAAACTTCCCAGTGGCTCTTGCCTAGGACTTCGTTTCTATTTATCCCAAGAACACGTTCGGCTTCGGCATTGACGTACAGAAATCGCCACTCGACATCGCAAGCAAAGAAGCCTTCAACGATGCTTTCCAGGATTGTCGAGAGTTTTTGTTCTTCATTGGTTTGATTTTGGACAAAATCATCGACCATAGACCCAACCTCATCGAAATCAATATCTCTACAATCAATCGTTATGCTGGTGGGCGAGTGAATCCGTTGCACAATTGATCCTATTGTGATTCTTGTGTCATCTTTCAGAAATAATTGAACATGGCTGCATAGACAAATAGTATGATAGGCATTTCAAACAAGAAAAAAATGGGCTCTCGAGAAAAAACTCACTTACCCATAATTTTGCGCACTATTCTCCTGTTAAACTTTTCAAAATATTGAACCATTATTGATTACCCCAAATGTCAACGCGCTGAAAACACAGGCACGCAGATCGCGTGGGGTCAATTGTTCAGTGTTCTGACCGGTTGCGATGAGGAGAATTGTGGGTTGTAGCGTAACGATTGAACCGGGAGAACATCAGCCTCCCCCAGTACCAGAAGTTCGGCACAGAAATGCCTGGAAAAGAGGTTGCGCAGGGGACATCTCATACTCTAGGATTAATTAACGGGAAAAAACAGTTCATATTATTATTTCCTCATGCCAGCACCCTTCATCCACATCATTCCTCAGGGAGGCTTTCTCCATGGCGTCACCAATGGGCAATTTCCGGAGTCGGCCGGTTGTGCGGTCGTTTCTTTGCACTCTTTTCTGTCTCTTTGTGGGCGCGTCTCTGCCCGCCCTGGCCCAGGAAGGGGCAGCGGGCAAGGATCTGCGGATTCTCCGGATCACCCCGTCGGGCGAGGAAGTACCACCGGGCCGGCAGGTCGTTATCCAGTTCGACCGGCCGGTCGTGCCACTTGGCCGGATGGAACGGAAAAGCGAGGAACTGCCCATTGCCATCGAACCGCAGCTGAACTGCCAATGGCGGTGGCTGAACGGGACGACGCTCGCCTGCAACCTGAACGAAGGGGATGGACTCCGGCCGGCGACCAAGTACCGGATCACCGTCAAGCCGGGCATTATGACCGAAGAAAAGACGACCCTGGCCGAAACGGTGCACCACCGGTTTTTTACCGAGCGGCCGCGGGTGACCGAAGCCTGGTTCAAGACCTGGCTAACGCCTGCGCTGCCGCAGAGTTCGGTACGTTTCAATCTGCCCATGGCGAAAGATTCGCTGGCCGCCCATCTCTTCTACCGTCTCGCGGACGGCAGGCGCATCCCGGCCAAAGTCGAGCAGGATCCGGATTACCAGTCGTCAGGCCGGCTTGACCACAAGGTCTGGCTGGTCAGCCCGGCCACCGAACTGCCGGCGGAAACGACGGGCGAGCTAACCGTCGAACCGGGAATCCTGACCCTGACGGGCGGAGCCCCCGGTGTCGAGCAACGGGTCCTCGACACCGTCTCTTCGATCCCGGAATTTCGTTTCTTGGGCGTTCGCTGCACCACTGCGGCCAATAAACCCTTCGATATTCCTCCCGATGGGGTGCCCGCCGGGCAAAAAACAGACCCGCCGCCCTGTCTGCCATCCGGAGGGGTTTCCCTGCTGTTCTCCGCCCCGGTCATGACCGAAGGGGTAAAAAACGGCCTGCAGTTCACTCCATCACTGGCGGGCGCCACCCCGGACAGCGATCCGTGGGACCAGATCTATTCCTCTTCCCGGCTGTTCGAGCCCCACCGCCAGGGCATGACTTACAGCATCGACCTGCCGGAAGCCGTCCTCCGTCCCAACACTTCCTACCGGCTTGAGCTCACCGTCGGTTCCGTCAAAGACGAGTTCGGCCGGTCCTTGACCCGGTCCGCCCGGGTGAGCTTTGCCACCGACCACCGCGCTCCCGATTTTGCCCTGTTGAAGAACATGCCGGTGCTCGAAAAGAACCTCGATTCCGACGCCCACGTCTGGGCGGTCAACCTCAAGGAACTCAAGCTCGATTTTGAGGCGGTAACGACTGCGGGCAAAAATCCTGGGACCAAGGCCATCAAGCCGGTCGGTCCTGCGGATGCCGCCATTCCAGTGCCGATGGAAATCCGCAGTCTTATCGGCCGGGAATCGGGGCTCGTCCAGGGCAGCTTTACCACCGACCCGGCGGTGCCGGGCAAATCGCCCGAAGAGTCCTGGTTCTTCGCCCAGGTCACGCCCTTCCAGGTCCATCTGAAGCTCGGCCACCACAACAGTCTGGTCTGGATCACCGACCTGGCAACCGGCAGCCCGGTCGAGGGCGTTGCCGTCAAGGTTTTGAAAAGCACCTTCAAGGATTTCGGCAACGCATCGGGGGCGCTGGCCGAAGCGAAAACCGATGCGGAAGGCATCGCCATGCTGCCCGGCACAGCCACTATCGATCCGCGCCTGCAGCATCTCTGGGCCAACGGCCGCGAGGAGCCGAATCTCTTTTTGTTCTGCGAAAAAGCGGAAGACATCGCAGTGCTGCCGCTCCGCTACGACTACCAGGTTTCGGCCGAAGGCGCCAACCGCGAGTATATCCCCGACTGGCTGCGGCCGCTCCACGGCCACATCCGGGTCTGGGGGGCGACCGCCCAGGGGATCTACAAGGCGGGCGACACGGTGCAGTACAAGATCTTCGTGCGCGACCAGGACAACCTGCGCTTTACCCGGCCGCCGGGTGCCGGCAACGGCACCGCGCACAAATCCCCGCCGCGCTACCACCTCAAGGTTTTCGACCCCCTGGATAAGATAGTGTACGAACAGGACAATATTGCCCTCTCCTCCTTCGGGACCTGTCATGGCGAATTTGCCCTGGCCAAAACCGGCGCCGTCGGCTGGTACCGCTTTCTTCTGTCCGCCAGCTTTACCGGTGAGGAATGGGAGGCAATGCGGGTCCTGGTGAGCGATTTCTCTCCCGCTCCCTTCCGCGTGACCACCGACCTGCAGGGCGAATCCTTTGCCCTGGGCGATACGGTGGCCGTCGCAACCGAAGCGAAACTCCATGCCGGCGGGGCCTACAGCAGCGCGGCGGCGAAGGTGACCGCCAGCCTCGCCCCCCGGCCCTTTACTCCAGACAACCCGCGCCTCCAAGGCTTTACGTTCAACAGCACCGAGCCCGACAATCTCCGGCAGCCGGGAACGGAAACCGTAGGCGAAACGGAAGGCAACCTCGATGAGCAGGGCCGACTGGAAACTGATTTTACCTTTGGCGATAGCCCCATCTGGTCCGGCCGGTTGACCGTCGAGAGCTCGGTCCGGGACGACCGGGGCAAGTCGATCGCCAGCCGGGCGCAAGCCGCCTACTTCGGCCGGGATCGCTATGTCGGCCTGTTGCAGGAAGACTGGACCCTGCAGGAAAACAAGACGGCTACGGTAAAGCTGGCGGTAGTCGACCGCGAAGGCCGCCTGATCGGCGGGGTCCCGGTTACTCTTACAACCGAGCACAAAAAAACCTGGGGAGCGAGGGTCAAAGGTGCGGGCGACGCCTACGTCACCGAATACGAGAACGTCTGGGAACCGGAACAAACATTGACCGCCGTCTCGGCGACCGACCCCAGCGAATTCACCTTCACCCCGGCTGCGGCAGGCAGCCTCCGGCTGATCGCCACCATTACCGACACGGCCGGCCGGCCGCACACCACCGTCATCGAACGCTGGGTTACCGGCAAAGGCGCGGTGCTGTGGGAGTCCACTCCCGGCAATCTCCTGAATGTCTTCCCGGAAAAATCCTCGTACAACATCGGCGACACGGCCCGTTTTCTCGTGCAGAACCCCTTCCCGGGCTGCAAGGCCCTCATCACCGTCGAACGCTTCGGGGTCATCGACCGCTGGACCACGACCTTTGCCGACAGTTCGGCCGTGGTGGAAATCCCGGTCCGGCCCGATTATCTGCCCGGCTTCTATGTCTCGGTGATGGTCACCGCGCCGCGGGTGGAGAAGCCCCCGGGCCCGCAGGGGGAAGACCTCGGCAAACCGGCCTACCGCATGGGTTATGCGAAGATCCCGGTGAAAGACCCTTACAAGGAGCTGGAGGTCCGGATCAGCCCGGAAAAAGAGGTGTATAAACCGCGCGATACGGTCCGGGTCGAACTGCAGGTCCGGCCGAAACATTTAGCACCCGGGGAGCCCGCGCCGCCGGTCGAGCTGGCGGTGGCGGTGCTGGACGAAGCGGTGTTCGATCTCCTGCTCGCAGGACGCAAGGCCTTCGACCCCTATCAGGGATTTTATTTCCTCGACGAGCTCGATCTCAGCAACTACAACCTCCTGATGCAGCTGGTCGGCCGGGAAAAACTGGCCCTGAAGGGGGCGAGCCCCGGCGGGGGCGGCGGGCCGGACCTCAGCATGCGTTCGCTGTTCAAGTTCGTCTCCTACTGGAATCCGTCGCTTGTTGCCGATGCCGAAGGCAAAGCGGCCATCGAATTTGCCGTGCCCGACAATCTCACCGGCTGGAAAGTCCTGGCCATGGCGGTCAGCCCGGAAGACCGGATGGGTCTCGGCGAGGCGGTCTTCAAGGTCAATCAGGCGACGGAAATCCGCCCGGCCCTGCCCAATCAGCTCCTCGCGGGAGATACCTTTTCGGCCGGTTTCGCCATCATGAACCGTACCGATCAGCCGCGAAAGCTGACAATCGACTGCACTGCCCGGGGACCGGTCAAAGGCGCGGCCGGAGAAGAAACGGTTCGCTTTACCCGTGAGCTCACCCTTGCTCCCTACCAGCGGGAGACGCTCTTCTTCCCGATGGCGGCGACGGCGCCGGGGACGATTTCGCTTTCGATAACCGCAGGCGATGCGACCGACCGGGACGGCCTGACCGTGATCGTGCCGGTCGGCGAACTGCGGCATGGTGAGGTGGTCGCCAGTTACGGGATGATAAGCGACGCCACAGCCATCCAGCCCCTCCTGTTCCCCGAGAACATGGGCAAGGACGGCGGCAAGCTTTCGCTCCTGCTCTCGCCGTCGGTGATCGGCGGCATCGACGGGGCCTTCTCTTTCCTGCGCGATTATCCCTACAGCTGCTGGGAACAAAAACTCTCCCGCGGGGTGATGGCGGCCCTGCACGGCCCGCTCAAAGCCTATCTGCCCCAAGATTTCAGCTGGCCGGACAGCGACCGGGCGGCGCGCGAGACCCTCACACTTGCGGCCGAGTTTCAGGCGCCGAACGGCGGCATGACCTACTACCTGCCGAAGGACGAGTATGTCTCGCCCTATCTGAGCGCCTATACCGCGCTGGCCTTCAACCGGCTCCGGCAGGAGGGCTATCTGGTGCCCGGCCAGGTGGAACAGCGGCTGCAGGACTATCTGCAAAACCTGCTCCGCCACGACGCGGTGCCGGCCGAGTTCAGCCGCGGCATGACCGCCACCGTCCGGGCCGTGGCGGTCGCCGCCCTGGCAGAGAGGGACAAGATTACCCTTGCCGACGTGCTGCGCTATCATCCGCAGCTGCCGGTCATGAATCTCTTCGGCAAAGCCCTCTATCTCCGGGCCCTGCTTGCCGCCGGGGGCTCCCTGGGCCAGCAGTGGGAGGTGCTTGATGCCATCCTGGCCCATGCCGACCGAAGTTCCGGCCAGGTGATGTTCAGCGAACCCCTCGACAGCGGTTTCCAGGCCCTGTTGTCGTCGCCTACCCGGGACAACGCCGCCATCCTCGGGGCACTTCTCGTCTGGCTGAAGGCTAACCCGGCGGATACTTCGATGCGGGAGCTGGCGGTGAACCTTATGCGGACCCTGACCGAGAGCCGCAAGGCCAAAAGCCACTGGCCGTCCACCCAGGAAAACCTTTTCGTTGCGACGGCCTTAGCCGATTTCGCCAAACTTTTTGAAGAACGGCAGCCGGATATGCAGGTGGCGGGCCGATTGGACCGGGATCAACTTGGTACCGGCCGTTTCACTGCCTTCACCGAACCGCCGCTGGTCTTCACCCGGCCAGTGGAAAGCGACGAGGCCGGGAAGAAGGCCTTGCTCCACCTGGAAAAAATCGGCGACGGACGGCTCTATTACACCGCTCGTCTCGCCTACAGTCCAAAGGAAGAGGAACCGCTTGCGGTCAATGCCGGGATCGAGGTCCACCGGGAATACAGCGTCAAGCGGGACGGCAAATGGCAGCTTTTGACCGGAGACATGGCCGTGCAGACCGGCGAGGTGGTCAAAGTCGATCTCTATGCCTTACTCCCGGCGGAACGCTATTTTGTCGTGCTGGAGGATCCGGTGCCCGGCGGCCTGGAACCGGTAAACAAGGAGCTGGCCACCGCCTCTCTTACGGACGCCGGGATCGAACCGGCGGCAACTGCCGAAGGTTCCTACCACAGCCGTTTTCCCGACTGGCAGGAGGAGACCTTCAGCCGCTGGAGTTTCTATCATCGGGAACTGCGCCACGATGCGGTCCGCTTCTATTCCGAGCGGCTGGCGGCGGGGCGGTATCACCTGAGCTATACTGCCCAGGCCATCGCCAGAGGCGAATTCCGGGTCCCGCCCGCCCACGCCGAGGAGATGTACGCGCCGGAAGTTTACGGCAATTCCGTGCCGGCCGCGCTCAGGGTCACGGCGGCAAAATAGTCGCGGGAGGTGGCAATGCCGGGATGGACGCACGCATTCGGGGCGCGGGTGAGCAAAAGAGCTATCCTGCTCGTCCTCACGCTGCTGGCCGCGGCCTTGTACCTGAGTCTTGCGGTCAGGGCCGACCTCCGGCCGCTGCCGGCCGACCTCCGCCCCCAATCGCTTGAGTACCGGCGGCCGCAATTCCTCGACCGCCACGGAATCCCCCTCTCCGTCACCTACGACAACCCCTGGAATGTCCACGAGTGGCTCAGCCTGCACGAGATTCCCGAGCTCCTGCAGGAGGCCTTCATCGCCTCGGAAGACCGCAGGTTCTACCGGCATCACGGCGTCGACTGGCTGGCCCGGAGCCATGCCCTGCTGCAAAATCTTACAGCCTTGAAAGGCGTGCGCGGGGCGAGCACGATCACCGAACAGGTGGTGCGCATCCTCCACCCCCGGCCGCGGACTGTCTGGTCGCGCCTGCTCGAAGGCATCGAGGCGGCAAGGCTGGAGGAAAGGTTCGAGAAGTCCGAGATCCTTGAATTCTACCTCAATCAGGTGCCTTACGGCCGGCAACGGCGCGGCGTGCTGCAGGCGGCCAGGCTCTATTTCGACCGCGATCCGGACACCCTCAGCGAAGAAGAGATGCTGACGCTCGCGGTGCTGGTACGGGCTCCGGCCCGGCTGAGTCGGGAGGGCGGCCGGCAGTTGGCGAAACCCCTTGCCCGGTTGCGTGACGTTCTTTGCCGTTCCGGTAGACTGGCGGAGTCTGCCGGCAAGAAGTGGGTTTCCGGCCTGCCTCTCACCGAAGCCCGCCTGCCGGTGGAGGCCGGTCATTTTCTCCGGCAGTTCGTACTTCAAGCGGCAGATGGCAAAGATACCCTGCCGACCGGCCCGGCCAAAATTGTGACTACGCTCGACAGCGGCCTGCAGGGCAGGATCCAGGAGATCCTCGATCAGCAGCTGCGCGACCTGAATAATGCAGATGTCCACAACGGCGCCGTGCTGGTGGTCAACCACCGAACCGACGAGATCCTCGCCTGGGTGGGCGGCGGCGCCTCTGCCGGTGACAACCCGGCCGGCTGGATCGACGGGGTAACCGCACCGCGGCAGCCCGGCTCGACCCTCAAACCCTTTCTCTATGGCCTGGCCCTCGACCGGGGCTGGACCGCCGCCACCGTCATCGACGATTCGCCCCTCTCCCGCCCCGTCGGCAGCGGTATGCACGCCTTCCGCAATTACAGCCGCAACCATTACGGGCCGCTGCGGCTGCGGGAAGCCCTCGGCAATTCGTTGAACATCCCGGCCATCCGCACCATCGAATTTGTCGGCGCCCAGGACTTTCTCGACCGATTGCACGAGCTGGGTTTTGACAGCCTGGACCGGACTGCCGCCCACTACGGTGAGGGTCTGGCGCTTGGCAACGGCGAGGTAACGCTCCTCGAACTGGTCCGGGCCTACTGCACCCTGGCTCGGGCCGGCGTCCACCAACCGCTACGTTTTACCCTTGCCGGCAGATACCTCGGCCAATCCCGCCGGAGGATCTACAGTGAGGAGGCGGCAACGCTCGTGGCCGATATCCTGGCCGACCGGGAAGCCCGCCGCCTTGAGTTCGGCAGTTCCAACATCCTCAGCTTCCCCGGCCAAACTGCCGTAAAAACCGGGACATCCAACGACCATCGGGACAGTTGGGCGGTCGGATTCAATCACCTGTTCACCGTGGGCATCTGGATGGGCAATCTGGACGGCCGGGCCACCGACGGCCTGACCGGCACCACCGGTCCCGGCCTCGTCCTGCGTTCGATCTTTGCCGAACTGAACCGGTTCGAGGAGGCGAGACCCCTTTTCCTCAGCCCACGCCTGGCCGTGGCGAAGATCTGCCGACAGAGCGGCCTGCGGGCGCAGTCTTCCTGCCCGACGGTACTGGAAAAATTCCTGCCGAACGCCCTGCCCGCCGCCGCCTGCGGCCACCTGCACGAAACAGCGGGCAGTGCCGTGGTCGCCGACAGCCAAGAGAATGGGCCGGTCCGACTGCTGCAGCCGTCCGCGGGTCTCCAGCTGATCATGGACCCCCATATTCCGGACGAGATCGAGGCTTATGCACTGAAAATCGCCGGCAACTCTCCGGCCAAAATGACGGAGTGGCTAATCGACGGGCAGCTCGCCGGGATCACCGGCGAGAGCACCCGCCAGTTCATGTGGCCTCTTGCCAAAGGGATTCACCTGGCTCAGGCCCGGATCTGGCAGGAGACGGGCGACCGGGGCGACCCCCAGGAGACTCCCGCCGTCCGCTTTATGGTAAAATAGAAAAAAATTGGCCGTCGGACCGACAATCTGGTAACAGATAGGAGTACCTGTGAAAAACAACCCTACGCGAGGAAACATGAATATTTTCGCATTGCCGGGCATCAGCCCCAAAACGGAACGCTGGGCCACCAACCTGTTGAACGAGCTTGCGGGACAGGACCGGACCATGACGGTGCAACGCTATAAACACTGGGATTGCGACAATGGCGAGCAATGCCTCGATCTGGCCGGCGAGGTGCAGCGGCTGGCGGAAACTCCGATCGATCTGCTCATCGCCAAGTCGCTTGGGGTCATGATCGGCCTTTCGGCGGGAGAAAAAAAACTGATCGCCCCGGACAAGGCGGTATTCATCGGCACCCCGGTGTCCAGCTTTACCGAGAACAACCTGGATCTCCGGCAGTTCACGGCAAGCCTTGCCATCCCTATCCTCTTCATCCAGCAGAAGAACGATATCGTGGGCTCGGCCGCAAGCCTCAAGGCTGCAATCGATGGCCTGGCCATGGTCGAACTGGTGGAGATCCCCGGCGACAACCATCAATACAAGGACTTGAAACTCCTCGCCCGGCACATCAAGAAGTTCCTGTAGGATCGGGTTCAGGCAGCCGGGAACCGCCATGCTTTGGGACTATATCCTCTATCTGCTCTACGGCCTCGCCTTCTTCACCCTGGGGGTGGCGATTCTCGGCAGGGACATCAGCTTAAGCGAGCTGGGCATAGCCAGGATCATCCGGCTGCTGGCGGCCTTCGGCATCATCCACGGCTTTCACGAGTGGCTGGAGCTGCTGGAACTGCTCTTTCCGGAGATCGTCGATCCCGGCTTCACCTTTTTTCGCCTGGTGGTGGTCAGTCTCTCCTTCCTCTTTCTTTTGTACTTCGGCCTCTTCCTGAATATCATCACCCTCGGCGGCGACAAGGCCCTGCAGTCGACGCCGCGCTGGGTCAAGGCGATAGTCGGCGCCGCGGCGCTGGCGCTCATCGTTTTTGCCGCTTCGCTTGATTTCGGCAGCGGCGGCAACATCCATACCCGACGGCTGGTGGCCTTCCCCGGCAGCATCCTGGCGGGCATCGGCCTGATCCTCTATTCGCGGACGGTGCGGGCCTTCTCCGCCAAAACCGCAAGGCACTTCATCTTCGCCGGCAGCTGCATGATCTGCTACGCCTTCCTGAGCGGGACGCTAGCCTCGGATGTCGTCATTCCGTTTTTCGAGGTGAAAGTGATCCTCTTCCGGGGGCTCGCAGCCTTTTTCATCATGTTTTTCACCATCAGGGCGCTGTCGGTCTTCAACATCGAGCAGCGCGAGCTGATCAACGAACAGCTGCAGCGCTTCTCCCAGTCGGAAAAGATGACCTCGCTCGGGATTCTCGCTGCGGGCATCGCCCACGAGATCAACAATCCGCTCACCAATATCTCGCTCAATGTGGAGATGCTGAAAGACCTGGTCGTCAGCGACCCGAGGGTCGTAAAAAAAATCGAGGCCATCGAGCGCAATATCGACCGGGCCTCTCGGATTTCCAAGGAACTTCTCCATTTCAGCAGGGAGAAGGAGACTGCTCTCCAGCCGACCGACCTCAACCGCATTCTGACCAGCGCCAGGAACCTGATCACATCGCAACCGCACTCCGCGATGATCCGGCTGGAACTCCAGGAGATTCCAGCAATCATGGGCATCCCCTGGAAACTC